>Ga0335074_10003094_pt1 | contig 22660 bp, 17 predicted proteins | sample Lox_Sample_23_FD_206715 | JGI IMG/M metagenome (GOLD analysis project Ga0335074, IMG submission 206715) | Soil microbial communities from Loxahatchee National Wildlife Refuge, Florida, United States - Lox_Sample_2.3 | ecosystem: Environmental > Terrestrial > Soil > Wetlands | place: USA...
CTTTCTCGTTTGCGGCATTGTCTTCTCCTCATTTTCAATGCCGCCACACCATCTAAGAAAGGGTCACTTTTTTGTCCAAAAAACGGGGTCCACCACACAGGCCGCGCGTGAACTTGGCGTCACACAGGCGAAGGTGCGCGCGTTGTGCGAGTCCGAGGCGATCGAATCGACTCTCACTGCGGGCGGGCAACGCCGGATTCCTAGAGACGAAGTGAAAAGATTGCAAAGCGAGGGCTTGCCGACGATCCCGCGACCGCTCCCTGAGCCCGATCGCGCGCGCACCGAACCCGTGGCGCGATCCGCTACGCGGTCAAACCGCGGCGAAGTTGCGTTGCTGGCGGAACCCTCTGAAACGGTCATCGGGTCTACCGAAGAACTTGTCCTCATCGAAAACGAAGTGAAAGCAATCGACTTGCGCAGGCAGAAGGAAGAGGGGCTCGACTGGTTCCGGGAGCGAGAGGACCGGGAAGCGGCGCGACAGGTTGAACGCGAAGAAGCGGACCGCGTTCGCCGTTCGCAGGCGGAAGCCGAACAACGCCGCGCGCGATGGCAGGCGGAATGGGCGGCATGCGCGCTCGATTCTTTTCCGGCCGATGCGCCCCGCCAGTATAAACTCGACGTCCACCGAGCCGTTGAGGAGACGCTTCGGAACCTGAATCCGATACCGGCGGAATCGACAACGCGCGAATTAGTGACGGCAGCGATCGATCGGGCATTGCAGCCGTGGTACAGACTGAAGCGGGTTGAGAAAGCCATCAACGACGCCTGCGAAGGATACAGCGTCCCATGGGAAATGAAGCGTGACCCGACGTGGAACGCTCGAATGCATGCAGCGGCCGGCGACACCATCGCGAGGTTGCGCAGCGACGCCACCGCGAGTCAAATGCAGGCCGCCGCGCAAAACGCAATTACGCCCCTCTTGCGCGACTTTGAAAATGCTCGCGCTCGTGCAGAAATTATCGAGGGTGCCAGGGCAGAACTCCCCGGCGCTTCCAGCGAAGAACGAGAGGAAGGAAAAGAGGCGGTTGGAACTGCATTAGCCCGATTGCCTGAAGGATCAACCCGGCGCGAGCTAGAACGTGCGCGGGCGGTCGCGTTGGAGCCGATTCGCAAGACCATTACTGCCCGGACCGATAAGGAAATGCGATCGGGGCTTTTGAGTTTCATCGATTTCCGATTCATCGGATGGCCTGAAAAACTTAAGCAGCAAGCCCGCGCAGCGATTCGGGAAGCTTGGGACGCGTTACCGGCCGGAACCTCGCGGCCTGACTTGGAGCGCATGAGGGACGAGGTGATCGAACGCTTCAGACGCAAACAGCAGAAAGACGAGCGGAAATCGAGTCTGATCGAATTCGGTCTGCGGCAAATTCGGCCCTACCTGGAACGACTAAGCTTGCGGTGGAAATTTGACGAGAGCATCTATACGATCGCGCGCGCCCTGGAGGCTCCTATGCGTGCCGTGCTGAGCGAGGGACTACGCGGCGCCGAAACCGAAGATGAGGTTTTGACGCTCGTTCGTCGCACTGTTCGCGAAGAACTCGATATTAGGTGACCTTCCGAGTCCGTGGCCCTGGGGGTTGGCATGGCTTCAAACATCCGAGACTCTTTCATCGACTTGGCCGCCAACATTTCGAATCTGCTCCGTCGGATTGACGAAAGTAGAGCGGCGCTCAAAACTGCACTGCCAATTCTGGAGGAGGTTAAAATCGCGGAGCAACAGCTAGCGCCCGTGCTTCAGAAATGGTACGACGCGCGGCAAAAGCTAGGCTCCGCGCTTTCACTGCGATTCCTGAAACCGACGAACTGCGCAGTCAGCACGAGAAGGAACGTGAGCGCCTCAACGCCGAATGTGTGCGTCTCAATGAAGAGTACAGCACCGGTATAAAGCGGTTACGTGAGCGCGAGACTGCCTTTAACCATGCGACGCGATTTATTCCCGACGTCGCCGATGCAGTCAAGTTTTTCACACAGTCCGTGGCCTTGGCCGGCGAATGGGGCAGAGCCCTTAAGGACGCAATCGCCGACCTGAGGTTCGACACGATCGACAGTTGGAAGGAACGCGGCGATGTTGAAATCTTGAGGCATCTCCTTCAGGAGAGGCTTTCCGTTACAGGCGGGCGCCACGGTGCGCTGTCCCCGAGTCTCAACAGAATTCTTGGGGTTGTTGGCGAAGACAACTTTCGTCGGTTGCGGGATTCCGAAATTGTCGCAACATTTGGTCGCAAGGTGCGCGAAGCTTTAAAGAAGCCTAATCTACCCGGACCCGCGCTGAGGGCACATCTAAGGCGGATTCGCGAAGCTTGCGATTATCCTTCCTCGGAAATGCTCCGGCGCAAGAAAGCCAACTAACGACCGCACAAAAGCGCACAATTGCTATTCGTGCTCTCATTTATAATCTGCTACTTGCAGCGAGAATCTGAACACCGCTGAACAGTTCGCTCAACTGTCGAATCTTTATCTCTTCGCTTTCCAACACCGTAACTTCACGTGTCGACTGTTCAAACTCGCATAGGCCGCATAGTGAACTCATGGCCCTTAAAGCCGTGGGCATCCCCGAAAGCGCAGCCGCTCGAATTCTCGGGATTTCTGGATCGTCGCTTCGAAAGATGCGCACCGCCGGACGTGGCCCGAGGTACTTTCGTGCCGGCGCGAAGCTCTACCGCTATCGACTGGATTGGCTCGAACAATGGATGAATGCGCAAGCGAGAGCTCAAAGCGCTGAGCGCGTCAGCGTCAGCAACACTCCTGAAAGCGTGAAGCCTGCCGAGGTCACTGCGAAATGAGGGCGGCAGGCTTCAAAAAGGAACTTAGATGTCTGCCCATCAATATACACCTGCTCGCGATAATGCGCAACCAATCGCCGAAGTTGTTTCGGTTGCCGCTGAAGGACGACTGAATACCGACCCCAACAGCAGGGCCCAGTCGTTTATCGACGTGACACTGTACTTTCTACCGGGTGGATCGCTCACGATTCAGGGTTGGGCGGTCTTACACGAGAGCGGCAAGGAACCGATCGTCTTACCCCCCGGTCGAAAGGGAGAGCGGCGCTATTTTCCCATCGTCTCGCTGAGTGGCGACATTCGACGCGTGATCGAACAAGCCGTCCTCAAGGAATACACGCGCTTGCGAAGCGCCGCGGAGTGACTTCCATCATGGGCGGCGAGTGCGGTTTGCTCAAAATCCGGGCAACGTCTGTGCCCATTGACGACCCGGTGCCCAGGAGCGGACCTACACCCATAACATTCGGCACGAACGCCGAAGGCCGCCCGCCTCTCTTCGCGCGCCGCGCCGCTTCATGCCGCATACACTCCTGGGCGAAAAAGGGCCAGGGGTCGCAGGGGACAGAGTCCCCCGTTCAGCCACACGCGAGCACTTGCAGGCTATGTCTAATAGCCTGCAACCCACGTCAAATTGACGAGGTTTCGCCTTTTCGTTCCGGCGAGGGGCGACGCTTCCGGATCGATTTCCAAGGTTTCGGACTCCGATGATGATCGACAAGTTGGAGGTCCGAATACCGGCAAAGACGGAGTATTCAGCAGACTTCCAGCGGATCTATTCCGAGGTCCGCCGCAGCAAAAATGACCCGTTTTCCCCGTCGCGTCACTATCTGGCCGTCGGAGACTTGCGGCCCTACGGCTACGATGCCATTCTTCACGCTCACTGCGTTCATGGTGACGGAAGCCACAAGTTGGAACTGATCGACACGGGGCAGGCGACGCTGTCGGAAATGCTTCATGAGATTGAGCGCGTCTTCGATGTAGACGGGCGGCGTTTGGAGATTTCGCGCATTGATCTGGCCGCCGATATTGCTGGCGTTCCGGTGGCGTGGTTCTTGGAGCACCTTCGGGCCAGGTGGAAGCGATTCACCGCGGACCTGGGCAAGATCGAGTATGCCCGAATGGGAAAGCTCGGAGTCGAGACGTTCTACCTCGGGAAGCGACCGAACTGTTATCGAATATATGACAAGCTCGGCGAATTCCGCTATCAGTATCGTCGCCTGAAGGTCGAACCAAAACCGGCGTTCGAGGTGCTTTACGGCGTACCAGAAACCGGCGGCGCCGTCCTGACGCGGGTTGAGAGGCAGATCGGCGGCAGCCGCGTCCCAGCAGCGATTAAGACTGTTCGAAAACTGGATTGCTTGATCGATTTTGATCCGTTCGAGAATCTTCAGATTCTCGCGGGTCGAGCCGGCACGTCCAAGGTCGAAGACTATGACGTGAGCACGTACCTGGAGGGTCGAGGCCTTCAAGTTGTGATTCAGGAGCTCGGGGGTGTTCATCGTGCTCGCGCGTGGCTCAATAAGCGTTCAGGCGGTAACGCCGCGAGAACGTTTCGAAGGCTTTTTGATTTCCTTCCGGCTTCCGGCGACGGTTTGACTATCGATCGAATTCGTGACGCGTACCGCGATTCGGTGGGAAGGCAGCTCGCAGCTTGATCTGAATGGCGAAGGCTGTCCAATTCGGTGCGGGCCGGGGTCGACGAAAGCATCGATCGCCAGACCTGGCGATCCCCAGGGACGGCGACATTTTCTCGGGTGCCAGTCTTAGAAACCTGATCGACAATTGGATCGTCCCCAAGTTGGTTGACGATTGGATGCGCCAGCCACGAGAACCCGAGCCGAGCGCGAACGAGGATAATGGAGGGCAATCATGAGCCGTTGCGTAATCTATGCCAGATATTCTTCCGACATGCAGCGGGAGACTTCCATCGAAGATCAGGTACGGCGATGCGAGGAATTCGCCAGCCGCAACGGATGGACCGTCACGGCGAAATATGCAGACCGAGCGATCTCAGGCGCGGCGATTTCCGGTCGTGAGCAGTTGCAAGCGCTATTGCGGGATTCGCGCTGTCAACCGCGGACCTTTGATCGTTTGATCGTCGACGATACGTCTCGGCTGAGCCGTAATCTGCCGGAAGTTCTCACGATCGTCGAGCAGTTGAAGTTTCGGGAAATCCACGTCTCAGCTGTGACGCAAGGAATCGATTCGGCTCAAGACTTCTCGCGCCAACTCTTCACGCTCAATGGAATGATCGATGAGCAGTACATCGTCGGTCTCCGCGACAAGGTACATCGTGGGCAGGAGGGGCGTGCGCTCAAAGGGTTTAATCCGGGCGGGAAGTGCTATGGATATCGCAACGTGCCGATCGAAAATCCGTCGCGTGTCGGAAAGTACGGCCGTCCCATCGTTGAAGGGGTCCGATTGGAAATGATTGAACATGAGGCCGCTATCGTTCGCCGAATTTTTGAACTATTTTCAAACGGTGTGAGCCTCGGCCAGATCGCGAAGAAACTCAACGCCGAAGGCGTTCAGTCGCCGCAGCCGCCCCGAAACCGACAAATCCGCGCATGGTGTCCATCCTCGATTCGCAGCATGCTGAAGAACGAACGTTATCACGGCGTCTTCGTTTGGAACCGCACACAAAAACAACAGAATCCTGAGACCTCGCGCAAAACCAGCCGGCGCCGGCCGGCAAACCAATGGCGCCGCACGGAAGTTCCTGAATGGCGCATCGTTTCGGAGACACTTTGGAAAGCGGTTCAAGCGCGGTTCAGCGATTTGAACCGGACCGGAATTACCAGGTGCGGCGGGTTCGCGCGATCGGAAAGCAGCCGCAAATACGTCTTCAGCGGTCTGCTCCGCTGCGGGTGCTGCGGCTCTCGAATGGTGATCGTCAGCGGTCAGGGTCGACGCGGTTACTCGAAATACGGTTGCCCGAGTCACTGGTCCCGTGGCGTCTGTCAGAATCGGTTGACGATCCGGCAAGATCGACTCGAAGCGCAATTGCTGGGAGCGTTGCAGGAGCAAATCTGGAATTCGCACGTGATCGCGCATGCCCTCGCAGCATTCGAGCGCGAGGTCAGAACGCGACTCGCGCAGCGCCGAAAGGAAACGCCCGACGCCGACCTTCTAAGGGAACGCCACCAACTTTCGCAAAAAGCGCAGCACCTCGCCGCCGCGATCGCGGACATCGGGCACTCGCCCACCCTTCTCGAAAGTCTGGCGTCCATCGAAAGGCGAATCGCCGAGATCGATGCGCAATTGAAGCGAACCAAGCTTGCCCACGCCGCAGCCGAGCCGAGCTCGGGCGCGTTAAAGAAATTCATGCTCGACAGAATCGGAAACCTCGGCGCGCTCGTTCAGAGCGATCCAGAGCGGGCGAAGGCGGAAATGGCAAAGCACCTACCAGCGGTCGTTCTAACACCCGCCCGAGACGAAACGGGGCCAGTTTTTGACGTTTCCGGGTCTTGGCAACTCCTGTCCGAATGTGATGCAATGCAGGTGGTGGCCAGGGACGGAATCGAACCGCCGACGCCAGCCTTTTCAGAGCTGGATTTAGCCGGAGCTATCTCGTTAGAATTAAAGAGAGTATCTCAACTGTCAACACCGGAATAAAACGACCGCAGTTTCACCGGTTTTGTAGTTGAGGAAAGATGCCATCGGCAAGGACGCGGTACGTACTCTATAAAAGATTCTAAAATTCTTCTTGGCTGAATCCGGGCGCAGGCGGTAGGATCGAGCTTGCGCCAATTGGTCGAGCTCACGTGGACAGGACACCGATGCGGCGCCGTGTTTCTCATGCGGATCGCGATACACAGGTTGTCTACCGAACTTGATCGTTTCTCAGATCCCTGCTCGTCGGGCCCGATGTGGCCTTGTACTGCGGACATCGTCGATCGGGCCGGTGGACTCTAACCTCGTGCTTCAATCGACCCGCCCGGACACGCAGCGGCGTCGGTGTTCTACAGCCCGAATTCCTGCCGACGGCGCGGAGGGTGCGGAGTTGTTCTGAGCCATCGCTTGGGCCGAACTCGATGCGTGTGGGCGCGAACTCCAGACTTTCCGCGTTGACGTACTTGTGTGCCCCATCGTCAAAGCCGGCACCGAAAACAGCGTCAAAACCGGCGGAATCGCTGCTGTTTTAAACCGGTGCTAACATCTCACTTCAATATCGACAAATCCCCTATTTTTGGAACAAACCGAGAACTGCTAAACAGCGGTTAATTGTGATTATTTGATGACTTTGCCAGTCGTTTTTCCTCATCGGGCAATATCGGACAAGCAGCGCTGGGATTCTTGGCACCCACAGCACAGATGGAAACATGTAATCTGTAAGTTAGCGGGCGGATTACCGGTGAGGAGGTTCGAATCCCACCCTCACCGCCAGGATAATCAGTAGTTTAAAACGTCGAGGGTCGATCCCATCATGGCGCCGCGGGAGCAGGAGTCTTCACGCCGGAGGGGGAAACCGATTCGATAAGTCTGCCTCCGGTCCCGCCCGCATCCGTCTTCGGCGGAATGCATTTCTGAAGCTCCGCCATCAACAGGCTGGTGGTCCCGTCGCGCTTGAACAGGACCGCATTCGCCATCGCGCGGAGATTTTTCAGCTCCTCCACGCTGAGGTCGCGGTTGGTCCAGATCAACACCGGAATCCGCGGACCGCCCGCTTCGGCGAGCCGCACGATTTCAAGGAAACGCTGCCCGGAAAGACCCGGCATGCCGAGATCCAGAATCACCGCCGCAGGCCGGAACTGGCGCAACGTCGTCAGGCCGCTTTCGCAATCGATCAGGCAGATGGGATCGAGCCCGATCGAACGAATCCCGGCTTCGAGAATTTTGAGCGCGCTGCGATCATCATCGAGCACCAGAACTTTGCCGGCGCCGTTTTGAAAATCCTTCGCCAGCTCCGGCAGCGGCTCCGGCCCTCGTTTCAGTTTCGCCAGTTCATTCAGGCCACGCGGCAGGATCGCGAAAAAAGTGCTGCCCCGGCCGGGCTCGCTCTTGAGGCCGACGCGCCCGCCTTGCGCTTCCACAATCCGCTTGGTCAGGGCCAGTCCCAACCCGGTGCCTTGAAATTGCTTTCCGGTGCCGGAGTCGAGCTGCTGAAATTCATGGAACAGCCGCTCCTGATCCTCTCTTGAAATTCCGATCCCGGTATCCTCCACTTCCAGACAGAACCACAGATCGGCTTCGGCGACGGTGCGAACCGTCACGCGGCCGGCTTCCGGAGTAAACTTGAGCGCGTTTGAAATATAGTTGAACAGGATTTGCTTGAACCGGGACAGGTCCAGAAACGCAGAGCGGCCGTCGGGATCGATTTCGGTCAGGATTTCGATGTGTTTCTTGGTGGCAATCGGCCGCAGCACCTGAATCGAATCGAGGATGGTCTGCTCCAAATCGATGGCTTCCGGCTGGAAGGTCATCTTGCCGGCTTCGATCTTGGCGAGATCCAGCACGTCATTGATGAGCTGGAGAAGATGGCGGGCGCATTGCAGCATGTCCCCCAGATACTCGCGCTGCGTGCCGTTGATCTGCCCCGGAATTTCATCAAGCAGAACTTCGCTGAACCCGGTGATGGCATTCAGCGGCGTCCGCAGCTCGTGGCTCATGTTGGCCAGGAATTCGCTCTTCATGCGGTTGGCGCGCAGGATTTCCTGGTTCTGATTCTCCAGAGTCGCGGCATTGTCGCGGAGCTGGCCCGCCGTCTTTTGCAGCTCGCTTTGCGCCAGGTCCCGCTCCTTCATCGTGCCTTCCACGCTCCCGAGCATCAGCGCGCCCAAGCCCAGAGCAAGCAGCGCGCCTAGCCCTAAACACCACCGGGCGATGTGCGAAGTCCAGGATTGGGATTGGATGCGCGAGCTGAGAAGATCGTTTTCGGTCCGTTCCATTTGTTGCAGGCTGTCCAGAAGATTGCCTGCCTTGAGGCGAACGCTGTCTGCGGGCGATCCCCTTCTGGCGTTTTCCTTCACGGCCTGGACATACGCTGCCGCCATCGCTTCAACCTGGTTCAGCCGCTGCTGCTGGGCGGGATTGTCGGCCGTCAATTTCCTCAGATTCGCCAGATGGTCCAGCGCGCTTGCCAACTGCGCGTTGACCTCGGCGGCGTGTCCGGGCTTCGTCGCCGACGCGATCCGCACGTTGAGCCGCAGATCCTTCAACTCGATGAGGACCGTCTGGGCGTGCACCACCCAGTCAAAATCGCTGCCCCACTTGAGCATCGCCCACGCCGCCAGCAGTCCCATGCCGAGCACGATGGCCACGCCGGCGAAAAATCCGGCGCGGACTTTGCGGCGCAGCGTCATGCCTGCGGCCCGGCGCCCTGGTAACCCGAAAGCAGGCGAGTGATCCGCACCACGACGTCCTCCGGATCGAAGGGTTTGGTGATATAGTCGCTCGCGCCGAAACCCAGCGCCATGTTCACGTCGGAGCGCTGCTGGCGGGCCGTCAGCATGAGAATCGGCAAAGTGTGGTTCTGTTGCGTTTTGCGGATTTCGGTCAGCACCGAAAGCCCGCTGACGCGAGGCATGCCGATGTCCAGGATCACCGCGTCCGGCCCCAGGTTGCGGATCACATCCAAAGCTTCGCGCCCGTCGTGCGCGCTATAGCAGTCCACGCCGAGCTTGTTGAGCATCGGGATCAGCAACGAATGAATCACCGGGTCATCGTCGGCGATCAGGACGGAACGCTTCTGCGCCCGCGGCGGCGGCGCGGCGGCGCGCGGCGCATGCCGGTCGTGAATCGCCCGCTGCGCGCGGAACAGCAGCTCTTCAGCGTCCCACGGGGTGAGCACAAAATCGACCGCCCGCTCGGCGAAAGCCAGCCTGGAATCGAGCAGAGCCGAGCGCGAGGATACGATCAGCAGAGGTTTTTCGAATACCGGCTGCGCCTGCACCGAGTCCCAGCATCCAACCCCGGCCTGGGTGCAGGCGTTGAGCACGATCAGATCATGCGGCAGCAGCGCGTCGCTGCCCAACCCTCCCGCCAGCGCTCCCAGGTCCCGGGTGACGGCGCCCACCTGGTCGAAAGCGCCGCGAACCCGCTCCGCTTCCTGGGCGTCGAAGCCGAGAATGGCGATCTGCTTCCCCACCAGCTCCGCGAACAGACCGGATGCGCCCGTAACCTGGCTTTCCGCGCTGAGCGCGTCCTTGAAAAGCCGCCGCATCGCGGTGAATCCGGCGGCCGCGCGATGCTGCCAGGCGACCGGCTGCTCGTGCAGCAGCGTTTCGAGCTCATGCGCATGCGCCGTCACTTCCGGAAAGCCCAGCGTCCCGCCGATTCCGGCCCAGTGATGGACGATGCGGCACAACGCGGCCACGTCGAATCTCATCGGGTCGGTATCCGCGATGCGCGCGCTCGATTCTTCTCCGTCCGCAATGAAGCTGTTACGCAGCTCCCGCAGCAGGTCGTTCGGATCGCCCGAGGGTTTCCCCGTTTGGCCGCCCGGGGCGCTCTGCCCGCCCAGGTATTCGCGGATGTGCTGCACGAACTCCCGCGTGTTGATCGGCTTGGTGATGTAACCATCGCAGCCGGCCTCGCGGGCTTTCTCTTCGTCGGCTTTGGTGGCGTAAGCCGTAAGCGCGACGATCAGCGTATGCGCCGTTTCCGGATTGGCCCGCAAACGCCGGGTCAACTCCAGCCCATCCATGCCCGGCATCTGAATATCCATCAGAATCAGCGCGGGCTTTGAGGATTGGAGGGTCTCGAGCGCCTGCTCGCCATTTTCCGCGCAGCGGACGTCGTATCCCGCGTTGGTCAGCAGAACTCTCGCCAATTTCAGATTGGCGGCATTATCGTCCACGATCAGGATAGATTCATGAGCCAATTCGGCGATCCTAGCTAGCAGAGGGTGCTCTGCTAGAAGGCAAATCGACGGAACCTTAGAAAGGCTTTATATGCCGAACGGCACCGGAATGCCCACTGGGCATGGGATCGCGACCTGGTCCGCGCGGCGTCCTGTTCCCCCGGATCACCGAGACAGACGCCGATGCGAAACTCGTTTTCGACCGCTTTGCAGTAACGTACCTCGCCGGACACGGTCCGGTCCTGGAGCCGGATTTGCACCAGCTGCCGCGGAAAAATAAACGCCGTCTGGAGTTGCAGACCGTTTTCGGAGGTGCTCAGGACGCGGGAAGGAATCAGCGGCGCGCCGGCCATTTCGAGCGACCGAATGCTCGCCTGGCCCCTGGCTTCGAGACGAGGTTCGCTGCGCCGTTCTGCGGGAGGTAAATCGTTCAGCCGAGTGGAGGATGCGGCGGTGAGATTCATGGATGGAGTCTGCATGGGATCTGTTTCTGGCGGTCGGGAGCATACGTGCAACCACCGGTCCACTTCGAAATCGCGGGAAAATCAGGGGATTTTGCGAAATTCTTCCCAAGGACAGCGGCGCGGCGGTTGCTGCGGCGAGTAGCTCTTCCTAAGGTGGTCGAATTTTTTTCATAGGACCTCGCCGCCGCGAGTACCGCTTTCCCCTTTTTTCAGGCGGAATCTCCAGAGTATTAAATGGCATTCAAAGGGGATCTCAAAATCAGCATCAACTGGGGTTTAGAGCGTAACCGCGGACGTAAGTACATTTGCTTGTTTCGTTTTTTCTCAATCTGACGCCGTGTACGCTCCCTGGCAGCGTTCGTGCAAACCGGCGAATTGGCGGACTCCATCGTGCAATAGGAGTCTCAGCGGTTCATGGTCGGGGGCTTTCCACTGAATATACGATTCGTGGGCGCTCTGACATGCGAGGCGAATGTGTCTGCGCAGCGAACATATTATCTCCCTAAGGCGTTGCCACAGCGGCCTCCTGTTGACCAGGACTCCCCGTACGCAAGACGCATCCCGCGGGACACGAAGCTTGACGCGCTCGGCTTTCTCGCACTTGCTTATGTAGCGCTGCTCCCGGTCCAAATCGAAATAAGAAAGGATTTACGCATTGCACCTTCGGATTTGTGCCTGATTCTGGCGCTATTGTTCTTGCCCTTCAGTTTTCGCCTGCGCAAGCGAGCCTGGTCCTGGTGGCATGTGCTGTTGCTGTTGGTGTTCGCGATGGCCTCGATGATTCGGGTAGCCGATGTGGGCGAACTCACCAGCTACGCACTGGTAAATAAAGATATTGGTTTGCTGGTGCTTTTTCTGGCCTATGCGGTGATCACCTCCGAGGCCCGAAACTGGGCGCGAATCCGGCGAATGATCCGGATTTTCGTCATGAGCGTGGTTCTGCAAAACCTGGTGGGCATCGTGGCGGCAATCGCGGCTTACCGCTATGGCGTGGATTCGGTATTCATGATGGACCGCCTTCGGCTGTGCGGAATGCTGGTCGACCCGAACGCTTACGGCGGAATGCTGGTGTGCGCGTTCATTCTATGCGAGTCCGGCTGCGGCGGCGCGACTCCGCTGTTCCAGCCAAAATTCGTGCTGTTCGCCCGCGCGACGCTCGGAATCGGTCTGGTTCTGACCTTCTCCCGGACGGCCTGGTTCGCCTTCGCGATCGCGCTTGCGGCATTGTTGATTGCGCGCTTCCGGCGGGCTCTCCCGGCGGCGTTGACGGTCGCGGCGGGAGCCATCGGAATGGCGATTTTCATGGGAAGCCAGTTCTTTCCGACCTTTGAAGGCCTGGCCACGCGGTCTGATGGCGGACGCGGTGATCTGGTTGAGGGCGCGCTGGCTCTGTTCAGTAAGCATCCTTTTGCCGGCGCTGGAATCACCGCGTTCCAATACGAATCGGACCAGATCGTACACACCACGGCAGTCTGGTTTCTCTCTGATTTCGGGCTGATCGGATTCACCATTTTCGCCGGATTCATCGGCTGGTTCTTTCTGACCGGCCTGCATGCCTGGCGAAGCGCGCCGGCCGGTGAGAAACCGATCGTCGTCGGGTTGCTCATCGCGCACCTGGCCATGCTCGGGCTGAGTTTCGGCATCGACGCGTTTTACCAGCGGCCGTGGTGGCTGATGATGGCGCTCATTGGAGCCAGCTATTCGCTGGCGCGCCGTTCGCGGGCGCGGCGCGTGGTGATTCCGGTTCTGGTGGAGGAGGCCTCGCTATGAGCGCGCTCGCGCCGGTGGGGCCCGGGCGGGCCGGAATGGTCCGCCGTGCAGAACCTGCGGATATTCCCGAAGTCGCGCGAATCCACGTTCAGGCGTTTCCGAAATCCTTTCTCACCGCGCTGGGCCGGCCTTTTTTGCAGGTCTATTACCGGCTGGTTTCAAGCGACCCGGGAGGAATTTTTCTGGTTCATGAAAATTCCACTGGAATCGACGGATTCGCCGCCGGCTTTCTACAGCCCCTCGAGTTTTACCGCCGGATGAAAGACGCCCGATGGACCATCCTGCGGTGCCTGCTGCTCGCGGTGGGCAGAAGACCATGGGTGGCGCGCCGGATTCTGTATCACGTCCGGCAGATGATGCTCGGAAAAAGACGTGAACACTCGAACGAATGCGAGCTCTCCTCGATCGGCGTTGCACCGCAGGCGAGTCATCGCGGGATCGGCACAGCCCTGGTGCAAACGTTTCTCGATACGGCGTGGAGCCACGGTGCAAGCTGCGTATACCTGACCACGGATGCGGTTGGAAATGCGGAGGTGGAATCCTTTTACCGGCGGCTCGGGTTCGAGCTTCGCGGCGATTTTAGCCAATATAGCGGGCGGCGGATGAATGAGTATGCTCTGCGGCGGGACAAAAGATGAATTGGCGGAATCCTTGCAGGCGGCTGGTGGAAATTTTCGCGGCGTTCTGGGCGCTTCTCTTATTGGCGCCAGTCTTGCTAGGAACGGCCCTGTGGATTCTGGCGTGTGACGGCAGGCCGGTTCTTTTCCGGCAGCGGCGAGCGGGCCAGGGCGGGAAGTTGTTTCAGATTCTGAAATTCCGGACCATGGTCGAACACGACACGGCTCCGGTGATCACCGCCGCGGGCGACGCCCGGATTACTTCGCTCGGCAAACGGCTGCGGCGCTTCAAGCTGGACGAGTTGCCGCAGCTTTTTAACGTCCTCAAAGGAGAAATGAGCCTGATCGGTCCGCGTCCGGAGGTTCCGCGATTTATCGATGCGAATAACCTGTTCTGGCAAAAAGTGCTCCAGGTGAAACCGGGAATCACGGACCTTGCGACCCTGCTTTTCCGGGATGAGGAAGAGCTTCTCGCATCCGCGCCCGATCCGGAAGAGGTGTATCTCCAAAAAATACTGCCGGTCAAGCTGAAACTCAATGTGCGCTATCTGACGCGCCGGACCTGGAAGAGCGACTTGCAGCTTCTTTGGCTGACCGGCCGTTATAGTCTGTTTCCACAAAAATTCGATCGCCCGAGGATTGCCCGGTGGTTCGGAATTGCGGAACCGGAATTGATGATTCGTGAGTCGCCGGCCACGCCCGATCGCCAGGAACTGAGCATTCAGGGAAACCGATGAAGACCCTGCTGCACGTGACCACGGTTCCGCAGACGCTGGAGTTTCTCGCCGGTCAGGCGGCGTTTCTGCGCGAACAGGGTTTCGAAGTCGTGGTGATTTCGTCGCCGGGAAGCGATCTCGACCGTTTTTGCGAGCGCGAGCGCGTCGCCGGATACGCCGTCGAAATGACGCGTCAAGTGACGCCGCTGCGGGACCTGCGCGTGATTTTTCAGCTTTGGAAAACGCTGCGCCGGGTTCGCCCGCAGATCGTGCATGCACACACGCCGAAGGCGGGCCTGCTGGCGATGATCGCGGCCCGGCTGTATCGCGCTCCGGTGCGGATTTTCCATCTGCACGGACTTCCCCATTCGACCGCGGCGGGAATGCGCCGGCACGTCTTGAAATGGTCGACGCGCGTGGCCTGCGCGCTGTCGCACCGGGTGCTGTGCGTGAGTTTTTCGATCCGCGACGCGGCCATCGCCGAGCGGCTGGCGCCACCGAAGAAGATTTTCGTGCCGGCGAACGGAAGCATCCGCGGCGTGGACGCGGCGGGCGTTTTTAATCCCGCGGCGCTGGCCGCGGATACCCGGGAGCGGGTGCGCGCGCGCTTTGGGATTCCGGCGGATGCGCGCGTGATGGGCTTCGTGGGACGCGTGGTCGCCGACAAAGGAATCCGGGAATTGGCCGCCGCGTGGCGCACGCTGCGCGAACGGTTCGCCGATGCGCATTGGCTGATCGTGGGCGCGGAGGAATCGCACGATCCGCTGCCGGCCGGCGTCGCGGCAGGTTTGCGCCACGATCCGCGTGTGCATCTGGCCGGATGGTCGCGCGAATTGCCGGAGCTTTATTCGGCCATGGACTTCGTCGTGCTGCCCTCGTATCGCGAGGGATTCCCGGTGGTTCCGCTGGAAGCGGCGGCGATGGGGCTGCCGGTGATCGCGACGCGCATCGCCGGCTCGATCGAAGCGGTCGAGCATGGCCGCACCGGCACGCTGATCGAGCCGCGGAATGTCGAGCAAATCGTGCAATCCGCGGCGGCCTATTTTTCGCATCGGGCGCTGTGCCGCGCGCAGGGAGAAGCGGGACGCAATCGCGTGCTCGAACGTTTTCGCCCGGTCGACATCTGGCGGGCCACGGAACGGCATTATTCGGAGCTGCTTCAGGCCCGGGTGTCCCGAAAATCCTTTCCGAGGCTGCGCCGCGCGCGTCTGCTGAAACGGCTGATCGATTTGAGCGGCGCGCTGCTTGGACTTGTGCTGCTGTCGCCATTGCTCGCCGCCATCGCCGTTTCGATCCTGATCGCCATGGGCCGCCCGGTTCTTTTTCGCCAGATCCGGCCCGGATGGAACGAACAGCCATTCGAAATTCTGAAGTTTCGAACCATGGCCGCAGGCGGCGGCGCCGACGAGCGCCGTCTTACGCGCCTGGGCAAATTTTTGCGCGAGCTTAGCCTGGATGAGCTGCCGCAGCTCTGGAACGTGCTGCACGGCGAGATGAGCCTGGTGGGTCCGCGTCCGCTGCTGCTGGAATATCTGCCGCGATACAGCGAAACGCAGCGCCGCCGGCATCGCGTCAAGCCGGGCATCACCGGATGGGCGCAGGTCCACGGGCGGAATGAAGTCGCCTGGCAGAACCGGTTCGCGCTGGATGTCTGGTACGCGGACCACTGGAGCCTGGCCCTCGATTTTAAAATTTTGTGGCGGACCTTGGGACAGGTGTTCGCGCGCAAAGGAATTTCCGAACCGGGCGCGGCGACGATGTCGCCTTTTGGAGGCCAATCATGACGGAGCGATTGCTGATTCTGGGAGCGGGCGGTCACGGGAAAGCATGCGCGGAAGTCGCGATGATGAATTATCACCGCGAAATCGCGTTCCTCGATGATGAGGTCCGCGCCGGGACCGAGATTCTAGGTTTTCCCGTCCTGGGAAAAATTTCGGCCCTGGAGGAGCTTCGCAAAGAAGGCGATGCCGCGTTCGTCGCCATCGGGAATAATCAACGGCGGCGGGAGATTTTTGACTGGCTCAAAACGCGTGGCGTCCCGGTGGCAACCCTGTGCGAGCCGTCCGCGGTGGTTTCCTATTTCGCGCAGATCGGCGAGGGCGTCCTGCTGATGCCGCGAGTGGTGGTGAACGCCGGCGCGCGCGTCGGCGAAGGGGCGATTCTCAATACCGCGGCCGTGGTCGAACACGACTGCGACATCGGCGCCTTCGCGCACCTTTCGCCGGGAGTCTGTCTCGGCGGCGGCGCGCGGATCGGCGAAGGCGCGCACCTGGGCCTGGGCGCCATCGTGCTGCCGAACGTCACCGTCGGCGCGGGCGCCGTCGCCGGAGCCGGATGCGTCATCAACAAGGATTTGAACGATAACGTTGTAGCCGTTGGACTGCCTGCGAGGATTATCCGACATGCTGATTCCACTATCCCATCCGAACATTACCGATCACGAACGGAAAGCCGTGCTCGACGTGCTGTTCACGCCGCATCTGTCGCTGGGCGGCAAGCTGGTTGAGTTCGAGCAGGCCGTTGCCGATCAGGTGGGCGCGGGGTTCGGCATTGCCGTGAACTCCGGCACCAGCGGATTGCACCTGGCCGTGAAAGCCGCCGGCTTCGGACCCGGCGACGAAGTGATCACCACGCCGTTCAGCTTCATCGCCTCCGCCAACTGCCTGTTATATGAAGGCGCGACGCCGCGCTTTGTCGATATCGACGCGGAGACGTACAACCTCGACCTGCGGGAAATTCCGGCCGCGATCCATTCGCGCACGCGCGGAATTTTGCCGGTTCACGTTTTCGGCCGGCCTGCTCCGATGAAAGAGATTCTCGGTCTGGCGCGGCGCTACCAGCTCACGGTGATCGAAGACGCCTGCGAGGCGATCGGCGCGACCTACCGCGGCAAGGATGTGGGCGGCTTCGGACAAACCGGCGTATTCGCCTTTTACCCGAATAAGCAGATCACCACCGGCGAAGGCGGAATGATCGTCACCGACGATGCCAAGGTCGCGTCGCTGTGCCGGAGCTGGAGAAACCAGGGGCGATCGGAAAACGGCGAATGGCTGGATCATGAACGCATCGGCTACAACTACCGGCTGTCGGAGCTGAACTGCGCGCTGGGCCTGGCGCAGCTCGCGCGACTGGACGAAATTCTGGATCGCCGTCAAACCGTGGCTGAGACTTATTCCGCGTTGCTCAAGGACATCCTGCCCGATCTTCATCTGCCGGCGCCGGCGGCCGCGGAGACCAGCATCAGCTGGTTCGTCTACGTGGTGCGCTTGCCCGACGAATTTTCGCGGGAGGATCGCGATATGATTCTTACGGAATTGCGGCAAAAAGGAATCGGCTGCCGGAATTATTTCAGTCCGATTCACTTGCAGCCGTTCTATCGCCAGAAATTCGGCTACAAACCGGGCATGTTCAAGGTCACCGAAAGAGTCTCGGAGCGGACCATCGCGCTACCTTTTTATACCTCGCTCACCGAGCGGGACATCAACGCCGTTTGCGCCGCTTTGGCGGACACGGTCGCCAGTCAGCGGAAGCGGCTGTGGGCCGTGGCGCCGTAGCGGGTTCATGAGCCGAGCTTTCCGCAGGGGCATTGTAGTGATTTCGCTCGACACCGAGCAGATCTGGGGTCACCTGGACGTAGGGAGCGAATGGCAATATCACCGGCGTTTTCCGGACACCACCGGCGCTTACGATCATCTGCTCGCGGCGCTTACCGGGGCCGGAATCAGCGCGACCTGGTTCATCGTCGGCGGAATGACGCTCGATTCCTGCGAGGGTCCCGGCGATGCACGGTTCGCCGCGCTGCCGGAGTACTGGCGCAGCCGCATTCCGGCCGGGTCCGAAACGAGCAAACCGGTTTGGTTTCGCAGATCGTTCGCCGAACGTCTTCGCGACGCCGTTCCGCGCCAGGAGATCGGACTGCACGGAGGGCTCACCCATTTCGTGTGGACCGATCCGCGGGCGAGCATCGATCAGATCCGCGCGGAGTTGACCGAAGGATTGCGCGCGCTCAATGAGCTGCGCATTTTCCCGGCGTCCTTGTCCTTCCCGCGGGACCAGGAGCGCTATCACGAGTTATTGCCGCGGCATGGGATTCGTACTTATCGCGGCCGCACGCCGACGCGCGCATTCCGGCTGGGTAGAACCGTGGCTGGCTCGGCGCTACGCGCGCTGGAGCAATTCAGTGCGAGCGCGCCGCCGCTGGTTTGGCCGGAAGAAGTTTCACCGGGACTCTGGAATCTGCCTTCTTCGACATTTCTTTATCCGATCGGGATCTATCGAAGCCGGGTGATCCCGATCCGCACGCGGCTGACTCAATTTGCCAAAGGTATCGAAGCAGCGGTACGGCATTGTGGGATTTTTCATTTCTGTTTGCACCCGGCGAACCTGACGGAATCGCCCGGCGGTTTCGCGATGCTCGACGAAATGATCGAAAAACTGATTCGGGCGCGGGAACGCGGGGATGTGGACGTCTTGACGGTCGCGGAAACGATTACACGAGCGGAGGGTGCTCCAGCTTCGGCGCTTGGATCGCGGTGCGCCGTCTCGGGCTAAAGCTCCGCGCTTGAAACCGGACCCAGATTCTCAGCGCCGGCCACGCGTCGCGCCGGAATTTTCACCCGCGTCGCCAGCCGCCGCCCGGTCTCGATCAGCGGAGCCTCCAGCCAGCGGTACATGGCCCACGGCACCACCGTCATCAGCACCGCCAGCGCCAGCCAGCGCAGCGCCACCGGCAGAAACGCCAGCTTGAACAGCGCCAGCCACAGGATCGGCAGATGGAAAAGATAAATGCCGTAAGAATACTTCGCCACCACGTGGCAGGCGCGCGTCAGCCAGGACGACGCCAGGTCGCGAAAATTGGGGATCAGCGCGCCCACCGCGACGCACAGCACGTAATCCGGCCGATAGTCGGGAACCAGCGTCAGCCGCACCGCCAGATGCACGGCGACCAGCGCCAGCAGCGCCGCCGGCCACCATCGCGCCGCCATCGCGTAGGTTTTTTCCCGCCCGATCTGGTACGCTAGAACGCCGCCGAAAAAGCACGGCACGCAGGTGAGCACCGGATAATGCGGAGCCGCCACGCCGGCGGCCCACCACAGCAGCAGCACCACCGGAGCCGACCCCATCCGCCGCAGCAGCACGAAAATAAACGGCAGCGCCAGGTACATCTGCACCTCGCGCGGCAGCGTCCACAGCGGTGAAATCAGGTCCTTGGCGTAAGTCAGGTTCTGAATCAGCAGTAGATTTGAAACCACCGCGGACCACGCCGGCGCGGCGAAGCTCATCTCCGGAACATACGGCACATGAAACAGCAGCACCAGCGCGATGCACGCCGTGCTCAGCGGGTAGATCCGAAAAAAACGGCGGATATAAAAATTGAGGAACGATCCGCCGTTGCGTTCCAGCGAGTACAGCAGCACCAGGCTGGTGTGCACGAAAAACATCAACACGCCGACGTCGCCCACGCCGTACCAGAAGGCGACCACGGGCGTCTGCACGGCATCGTCGACGTGATGTCCCGGAATGCAGCAGAGGATCATGTGCGAGAAAAACACGCACAACACCGCGAACGCACGCAGCAGATCCAGGTTGCGCGATTCCGCCTTTTTGGCGTCCATGAATCCTCCTGCTTCTATCGGCATCCACGGCAGCCGGCGCTAGCCGAGACCAACGAAAGGTCCTGCCGCGGAACGGAAAAAGCTGGCCCGAGCCATTGCTAAGCTAAAGTCCCGAACGGAGACGGCCGATCTTACTAACGACGTCGTGTCCGAAAACGAAAACCTAAGCGAGTTGGAACGAACCCGCGAGCAGTACTGGCGTAGTTATCCCGGCACCTCGCCGATCAAGCTGCGCTGGCGCGCGCTCACCGTGCGTCATTGTTTTCACGTTCTCCCGGGAGAATCGGTGCTGGAAATCGGCGCGGGAACCGGTCTCTGGACCGAGCATCTCACGTCGGTCTTACGCGGTCAGAACCCGATCACCGCCGCGATCTTCAATCCCGATTTTGCCAGCCATCCGCGCTGGCAGTCGCTTGCCAACGTACAGCCGTCGCTGCTCCGGTCTCTCGACGATCTTCCTGGCGCCAGCTTCGACTACATTGTCGGGACGGCAATTCTGTGCCACAACCAGTATCAGCACACACTGCGCAGCCTATACCGTCTTCTCAAGCCTGGCGGCAAGCTTCTGTTCTTCGAAAACAATTTCTGGAATCCGCAGGTTTTTCTGAAGAACACGATTCGTCCGGTGGGCCGCTGGACCGGAAACGCCCGCTGCCAGGTCGGGTTACGCCGGTACCGGCTGGTGCAAGCTGCCTCGCAGGCGGGATTCTCGCACCTCGACGTGGTGCCGTACGATATCATCCATCCGCTGTTTCCGCGAAGCTGGGTCGCCACCGTTCAATCGCTCGCGTTTCTTTTCGAGCACATGCCGGTGGTCAAGGAGCTCTGCGGGACTCTGTACATTCGCGCACAACGCCCCGGCGGAGGCGATCAGCCTCGCGTTCAGGACCTCGCCACGATACCGCAATTTCGCAAGGCAGTTTCTTTTGTCGTTCCGTGCCACAACGAAGAGGCGAACGTTCGCAAGCTGGTGGGATCCCTGGTCGGCTTTTATGGAAGCTATATTCACGAGATCATCATCGTTAACGACAACAGCACCGACGGCACCGCTGAGATCACCCGCGAGATCGCTCGCAATGAGCCTCGCGTCAAGCTGCTGAACCGTACCCCTCCGAACGGCGTCGGCCGGGCGCTGCGCGACGGGATTGCGGCCGCCAGCGGCCCCTATATTTTCACCATGGACGGCGATTTCGTTCATCTTCTGCCCGAATTTCGCGACCTGTTTGAAGCCGTTGCCGCCGGATATGACGGCGCCATCGGCAGCCGCTTCACACAGGAATCGATCATGGTGAATTACCCGTTCTTCAAGATTCTGTGCAACCGGTCGTTCCATCTGCTGGCGAACCTGCTTCTGCCGTTCAAGATTCACGACATTTCGAACAACCTGAAATTATTCCGTGCCGAAATCCTCAAAGAGATGGCGATCGAGCAGCCGCACTTCGCCGCCAACGCCGAGATCGGCCTTAAACCGATCGCCGCCGGCTACCGCATCCGCGAGGTTCCGATCTCCTGGATCAACCGGACCGTCGACATGGGCAGCTCGTCGTTCCGCATCGCCAAAGTCGCGCCGAACTATTTTCGCGCGCTGATGAACGTTGTGCGCGGCAGCCGCGAACTCGCGGGGCGGCATGCTGAAGCGCGTCTGGCCCTGGCGGGGATGGGCGTCAAATCCGGCGACGGCCACGGACGATGAGCTCGGCGCTCTCCGGATTCGCTACGCCCGCCGTCTCCTCGCCAGCGCCCTCGCAGGCGCATCGGTGGCGAATATTTCTGCGATGCGCGTTGTTTGTTTTCGTGCTTTTTCTCGTCTGTCCGATCCGCTACTTCAACCTGGAGCCGTCGATCGACAACACCTGGGTTTACCTGCTCAATTACGCGGCCGCCCACGGCATTTCCGGCGTGATCTGGACCACCGGCCCGTTGGCCTTTCTCAGCTTCCCGCAGGATATCGGAGATAATCTCAATCGCGGTCTCACGTTTCAGCTCTGTGCGTGGCTGGTGCTGGCCGCCGTTTTCGCCGATCTCTTTTTCCTCGCGGGCTACCGGCTACGCAATCTGGCTGCGTTCACGGCCTTTTTCGCGCTCTCGACGCCGCTCTATTGGTTCAATTACACCGGGCTCGAAAACCTCATTGTCGCCTCGGTCCTGATTCTGCTGATTTCGGCGAGATGGCGCGGAGGGAACGGCCGATATGTCGCCGCTCTGCTCCTCACCGGCTTCGTACCACTCATCAAGCTTCCGGCAGTGATCGTTGCCGGTGGGGCGGTCGCCGGTTATCTCGCCGAGGCGCTGTATCGCCGGCGCCCCGGCGCCGCTCGCGACCTGGCGCTGGCGCTGGCCGTCCCTTCGCTCCTCTATCTTTCGGCGCTGCGAATCCTGCTGCATTCAGTCGGGGCCGTTGGGCAGTACCTTCACGGCAGCTTCGATACGGCGGCAAATTACAGCGTCGCGATGGCGGTGCGCGGCGACCCGATGGAGTTTGCGGCTGTCGCCGAGATATGGCGTGGATGGCAGTTTTGTTGTATTTCGCTGGCAAGGCAAACCACCCGCTGGTGCGGTTCACCATCGCCCTATTGGCCATCCCGCTGTGCCTCAACTTCAAGCACTCGTTTGTGCGGCAGGACATTCACGTCATCAATTTTTTCTGCTTCGCGGCGCTGGCTCTGGCTTTCATCGCGCTGATGATGTCCATCGAACGCCCCCGCGTGGGCGCTGTCGGGCTGATTCTGCTCGCCTACGGCATCATCTGGATCGAGTACAACGTGGAACATTTCGCCAACATTGACCCGCTCCGGCAAGCCACCGCCGTAACCCCATTCCGCTTTGCCTCCCACGCGCTTTGGTTTAAGGATGTGCGTCCCATTTTGCGTGCCGAAACCGAAGCGAGCTTCGGACCG
>Ga0335074_10003095_pt1 | contig 22654 bp, 13 predicted proteins | sample Lox_Sample_23_FD_206715 | JGI IMG/M metagenome (GOLD analysis project Ga0335074, IMG submission 206715) | Soil microbial communities from Loxahatchee National Wildlife Refuge, Florida, United States - Lox_Sample_2.3 | ecosystem: Environmental > Terrestrial > Soil > Wetlands | place: USA...
GGCGGTACACGCGCTGATCTTCGACCTCGTGAAGGAAGGCCGCATCGACGGGCTGCGGGTCGATCACTCGGACGGGCTGCGCGATCCGGCTGAATATTTTCGCCGCTTGCAGGCAGCCTGTACGGCGGCGGGCCAATCGCCCGGGCGTTTCTACGTAGTGACCGAGAAGATCGTCACGGGCGACGAAAAGTTGCGCCCCGACTGGGACATCGAAGGCAGCACCGGCTACGATTTCCTGAGCCTGCTGAACGGGCTGTTTGTGGACCGCAGCCACCGGCGCGCGTTTCATCACCTGTACGACTCGTTCACCGGCTCATCGCCTTCGGTGGAAGATCTGGCTTACGCAAGCAAGCGCCTGATTCTGCAGACCTCCATGTCGGGGGAGCTTTTTGTGCTGGCCGAAAAGCTGGATAAAATCTCCGAAGAGCACCGCTGGTCGCGCGATTTTACCCTGTCCAGCCTGCGCCACGTGCTGCGCGAAACGATTGCCTGCTTTCCCATCTACCGGACCTACATCACCGACCAGGTGGCCCGCCCGGACCCGGAGGACGAACGGTACATCCGCAGCGCCATCGCGCGCGCCAAGCGCCGCAACCAGTCCACGGACGAATCTATCTTCGACTTCCTGCAACATCTCTTGCTGCTTGAGGACCCCGAAGGAATCGACGATGCGCAGCGCGCCGAGCGGCGCCAGTTCATCATGTCGCTGCAGCAGTTCACGGGGCCGGTGATGGCGAAAGGAATCGAAGACACGGCCTTCTACCGGTATTTTCCGCTGTCGTCGCTGAACGAAGTGGGCGGCGATCCACGCCAGTTCGGGACCTCGCCGGCGGTGTTTCATGCGCGCAATCAGGAACGCTGGCAGTCATGGCCAAACGCGCTGCTGGCTAGTTCGACGCACGATTCCAAACGCAGCGAAGATGTGCGGGCGCGCATCAATGTGCTCTCGGAAATCCCCGCCGAATGGTATCGTGCGCTGTGTTGGTGGCGGGTGCTGAACGCGGGCCACAAGGAAGAAGTGGCGGGAAGCGCCGTTCCCAGCGCTGCGGAGGAGTACCTCTTTTATCAGACTTTGGTGGGGGCGTGGCCGCTGCGCGAGCCCGATGCCGCCGGGCACGAAGAGTTCATTGGGCGGATGGCGGCCTACATGCGCAAAGCCCTGCGCGAGGCCAAGATCGATTCGAGCTGGATCAACCCCAATCTGCCGCATGAAGAGGCCGTCGAGCGGTTCGTGCGCGGTGTGCTGGAGCCGATTCCCGGCAACGCGTTCCTGCGCGAATGCAGCGCGTTTGTCCAGCGGATCAAAGGCGCCGGAATGTGGAATTCGCTCTCCCAGACGTTGCTGAAGATCGCGTCCCCCGGTGTGCCGGATTTCTACCAGGGCAGCGAGATTTGGGATTTCAGCTTGGTGGACCCGGATAACCGCCGCCCCGTGGACTACGCCTTGCGCAAGCAGTTACTCGACAAACTGCGCGAGGAGCAGGCGCACGGAGCCGCCGCGCGGCTCGAAGAGGTCACCCGGGATCCCGCCGATGGGCGCGTCAAACTGTATGTGACCAGCCGCGCGCTGTGTTTCCGGAAGTCCAATCGCGACCTCTTCACCAAGGGGAGTTACATCCGGCTGCGCGCCATCGGACAGCAACAGAATCACGCCATCGCGTTCGGCCGCGTGCTGGGGCGGCAGGCGGCCATAGCCGCGGTGGGCCGCTTCTTCATGGGGCTGGGCGCGGAAAAGGCCACGCCCACCGGCGAGGCTGCCTGGGGGGATTCGGCCCTGCTGCTGCGCCACGATGTTTCGCGCGGGCCGGGGCGTCAGACATGGCGGGAGGTGTTCAGCCAAACCACCATCCAGACCGTCCAGCGCAGCGGCAAACACATGCTGCCGCTGGCGGAGGTATTTGCCCATTTGCCGGTGGCGCTGCTGGAAAGCGTGGAGTGATGGGCATGTGGTCCCTGCGTTTCGGAGCCACCGTGCGGCCGGAGGGCGTGGAGTATCGCTTGTGGGCGCCGCGGCTGCGTAGCGTGCAGGTGATGCTCGGCGAAGACCCCGCCCGCGTGCTCGCCATGCACCCCGAGGACGAGGACGAATTTGCCGTTTTCGCCGAAGGCGGACGGCCGGGCGACGACTACCGGTTTCTGCTGGAGGGCCAGCGGCGGCGGCCCGATCCGGTATCGCGCTGGCAGCCCGGGGGCGTTCACGGCCCCTCGCGGGTGGTGGATCCGGCGGCCTTTGCGTGGGCCGACGGGCAGTGGCGCGGCATCCCGCTGCAGGAATACCGGATCTATGAGCTGCACACCGGCACGTTTACCCGCGAGGGCACCTTTGCCGGCGTCATGGCGCGTTTGCCGTATCTGCGCGAACTGGGCATCACGGCGGTGGAATTGATGCCTGTGGCGCAATTCCCCGGAAGCCGCAACTGGGGCTACGATGGCGTGGGGCTATACGCGCCGCAGTCTACGTATGGGGGACCCACAGGTCTCAAGAGGCTCGTGGATGCCTGCCACCGCGCGGGCCTGGCGGTGGTGTTGGACGTGGTGTACAACCACCTGGGTCCCGAGGGCAACTACCTGGCCGAATTCGGCCCCTTTTTCACCTCGGCGTACCGCACGCCGTGGGGAGACGCAATCAACTATGACGGCCCCGGCAGCGACGGAGTGCGCCGCTACTTCGTGGAGAACGCCCTGTATTGGTTGACGGAGTATCACATGGACGCGCTGCGCCTGGATGCCATCCACGGGATCTTCGATTTCGGTGCGCACCACATCCTGGCGGAAATGGCGGAGGCGTTTACGGCGCAGGCCAGGCTGCTGGGCCGGGCGGCATTTCTGATTGCGGAAAGCGACCTCAACGATGCCCGCGTGATCCGCCCTCCGGCCGTGGGCGGGTATGGCGTCAGCGCCCAGTGGCTGGACGACTTTCATCACGCGCTACAGACCGCCCTGACCGGCGACACCCGCGGATACTTCGCGGATTTCGACGGATTGACGAGTCTCCGCAAGGCCCTTATCCGCGGCTTCGTGTATGACGGGCAGCATTCCCTATGCCGCCGGCGGCGTCACGGCTCGTCGTCCGCGGACCGGCCCGGCGAGCAGTTTGTGGTCTTCACCCAGAACCACGACCAGGTGGCCAACGCCTTCCAGGGCATGCGCTCATCGCGGCTGCTTTCGCTGGAGCAGCAGAAACTGGCCGCCGCGGTGACGATTTTTTCGCCGTTCCTGCCGCTGCTGTTTATGGGCCAGGAGTACGGCGAGACGGCCGTGTTCGATTACTTCACCGATCACGGCGACGCGGCGCTGATCGAGGCCGTGCGCGCGGGACGCCGGAAGGAGGCGGGCGATTTCTTGCACGGCGAGTTCAACGATCCGCAGGCCCCCGCCACCTTCGAGCGTTGCAAGCTGGATTGGAGCCTGCCCGGCGACCCGCCGCATTCCTGGCTGCTGGCGTGGTATCGCGCCTGCATTGCCGTCAGGGCGCGGCATGCCTGTCTCTCCAACTGCCGCAAGTCGCTGGTGCGGGCGGAGGTAGACCCGCAGAGCCGCTGGCTGGTAATGGAACGCCGCGACCCATCCGGAACGCGGGCGCTGCTGGTGGGCAATTTCTCGGCGTTGGCGCAGACGGTCCGCATTCCGTTTCGGGTCAGGCGGTGGTCGTTGTGCCTGTGGAGCGGCGCCGCCTCTTACGGGGCCCGCACCGAAGCGCCGGCCGCGGTCATCGAAGAAGGTGTGCCCGGCGAAGTGAGGATGGCGGGGCACGGCACGGCGCTTTATCTCTCCTGAACGGACGGCCGCAAAGGCACTCGCTCAACCTGCCGCGGCGACGGCTGTGGCGGCTTTCGCCCGCGCCTCGATGCCGTCCGCCGCGGCTTCCCTCTCCGCCCTGCGCTGGCGCGCGATGCCGGCTACAATCTCCAAAATCCCTTTGTCCAACGTAGCGCACACGGTGTTCGGGTCGATGCGCGCCGGCAGATCGAAAAGCCGGAAGAGGCGCTGGCCGAATTCGCAGAAGTGCAGCCGCGATTCGAGGCCCTCGTGGCGGTGCGTTTCCCGGCCCTGGATGAGCAGCGCGCGGGGGCTGGCGGTGATCTGAAGAGATTTGGCGTCGAAGCCCGGCACCGCCACCCGCACCACCAGGTCTCGCGAATTCTCGAACATTTCGGCGTCCGGCTTCCACACCGCCTCGCGTTCGGCGCGCAGCCAGTCGGCCCAATCGTTGCCCACCATCCGTCCGCGGCTTTGGAAGTGGTCCCAGGCGCGATGGCGGATGTCCTCCAGGGATTGCTGGGCCTCCGCCAACAACGTGGAAGAGGCGGCTTCCTGATCGGTAATTCTGGTAATGCAGATTCGCGGTTTCATGCTTTGCCTTTCTGTTCTGCCGATCCGGTTTTAGAAGGATGCGCCTGGGTCACTTCGTCCAGCCGCTGGCAATAACGGCGCAGCCAGGGGCCGAAGGCATCGCATCGATCCGGATCGGCTTTGGACGCGGCATTCCGGGCTGCCTTGCGGGCCCGCAGACGCTTCCATACCAATCGCATCACAGCATTTCCCGCGGGGTCCCCCGAGGCGCGCCACCCGGCTTTCGGCCGGCGGGTGCGCTCCGCCCCGTGTCAATATTTTTCACGGTGTCCATGCACCAGTTCCTGCGCCGCCAGGGCGACGTAAGCGATCGCAAATGACCGGCATTCCACGTTGTCGCACAGCACTACGGCCATGTACAGAAACCCGGCCACCAGCAGAAACAGTTCCCACATCATTCTCTTCGGCATCGCCATCGTAAGCAGGCCGGGCCGCGCCCATCACGCCACGCTCTCCGCGGCGGAACGGGCAGCCGCCACATGCTGCGGCAAAGGCAAGGCCACCTCGATGGTGGTGCCCTGCCCCGGTCCCGAGCTGATACTCAAATTGCCCCCTAAACTCTCCGCGCGCTCCTGCATACCGATCAGCCCCAGGCCGGTCGGACGGGGGGTTCGAAATCCGCGCCCATCGTCGCGGATCATTACCGAAATCCGGCTGCCGGCCGCAAGCACGGTGATCTCCACGGCGCTGGCGCGGGCATGCTTGGATACGTTGTTCAGCGCCTCCTGCACAATCCGAAACACACAGATCTTGTGCTCCTCGGGAAGGTCGTTCGGAAGCCCCTCGGCTCCAATCCGGATGCGCACTCCCGTGGACCTGGATACCTGGTTGGCCTGCCATTCCAGCGCCGCCGCCAGGCCCAGATCGTCCAGCATGGAAGGCCGCAGCAGCAGCGCCATATTCCGCACCATCGCCACGGAACTCTCCACCAGTTCGCGGATGCGGTCCACCCGGGTGCGCAATGCCTGCGGAAAGGGAGCCAGAGCCACTCCCAGATCGTGCAGCTCAAACTGGACCGCCGACATGGATTGGCCGACGGCATCGTGCAGTTCCCGGGAGATATTCTTGCGTTCGTTTTCCTGCGTCTCCACCAGCCGGGCGGAGAGGTTTCGCAGCTCCTGGCGGGCGCCGGAAACCTCCTGCAGGTGGGCCATGGTCTGTCCTTCCAGGCGCAGAATGTGGAGCGCGGTAGCGAACGCCAGCGCCAGGCCGCACAGAAACATGCCGGCAACGGCGATCATGAGCTTGTTCCGCAAGCCGGAGAACATTTCGAACAGCCGGTGATCCCGCTCTACAAGCTGCTGCTGGTTCACGGAGGCGATGGTATCGGCGATGGCCAGCGTGCTGGACCGCCGCGGCAGCACTTCGTCGTGCAGGAACCGGTAGCCTTCCTGGTGGCGCTGCTGCGGGCTCCAGCCCAGCACCGGGTCGAGCGTGCGCCAGTAGTCTTCAATTTCTACCCGCAAGGCGTTGTACATGGCGCGGCCCGCCTGGTCGGATTCGAAGGTTCCGGGCGAAACCATGGATTGGATCTGGCCGTGCGTATCGGCCAGCGCCAGCCGGCTCTGCTCCGCCTTGGCCGGCTCCGGCTCCAGCAGGTAGTCGCGCACGTAGGTGCCGGAAAGATAGATCGCCGACCGCAGCTCATCCAGCCTGGTTTCGCGGCCCAGGAATTCCGTGAGAATGTTCTCGTTGCTGGATTGCAGACGGGAAATCACCGTCACCGCGTTGATCCCGGAGAGCACCAGCAGGGTGAGCAGAACGCCAAATCCGATGGCCAGCGCCATCCTGGTGGTCAGCAATCGCCGCGCCGTCTGTCTGGCCTGGCTTCCGGTAGCCATGGGGCATCCTCAGACCGCGGCCCCCTGGCTGGAAGAGATCACGCCCTTGCGGATGGCGTATAGAATCAGGTCGGCCAGGCTGTGCAGGTTGAGTTTCTGGAAGATATGCTGGCGATGGCAGATCACCGTGGTCGCGCTCAGGTCCAGAATGGTGGCGATTTCCTTGTTGGACTGGCCTTCCGCCAGCAACTGCAGGATCTGCCGCTCGCGGCTGGTCAGCAGGTCGTAGCTGTCTTCCACGTGGCTGGCTTCCAGGTAGCGCATATACTCGTCCGCCAGCACCTTACTCACTTTGGGGCTGAAATAGGCCTTGCCCTGGGAGATGGCGCGCACCGCTTCCACAATCTCGAACTCCGCCGAGCTTTTTAAGACGTACCCGCGCGCGCCGGCCTTCAGGGCATTCAGCAGGTAGCACTCATCGGCATGCACGGTGAGCATGATGAGCTGCACTTCGGGCCGCTTGGCGGAGATCTGCCGGGCCGCTTCCAGCCCGTTCAGAATCGGCATGCTGATATCCAGGATGGCCACATGGGGAAGCTCCCGCTCCGCCAGTTCCACCGCTTCGCGGCCATCCGAGGCTTCGGCTACAATTTCGAAGCCGGGCTCGTGTGCCAGCAGCGCGCGCAAGCCTCGGCGGATGATCGCATGATCGTCCGCGATGAGAATCCGTACAGGGCCCATACAATTTCTTATGACGTCGTTGTTATCTTAGGGCTTGGGCGGTCGCGGAAGGAATACCCTGAATACAGTATTTTTCGCCCCGAACAAGCAGAGAGCCTCGCCCGTTCATATGGCGATCCGTTCCTCCACCGCTTTTTCGAAAAAAATCCTCCAACTCCGGTATGTGCTTGGAGACACCGCTGCCGGTACCATCGATTTCATGGCCCTTGACCTGCTTCGAGAACTGCGCCCTAATAACGGGTATCGCCGCTAATGAATCTTATGTCACCCGACGGCCGGCCCGCCAGCGGTTTGGAGGAACTCCTCCGGTTCGATACCTGCATCCTCTCGAATGCCATCGAGCGGCTGAACGTCCGTCCGCGGAACGAAGGCTTTATGAGCGGCGGCGCGGCCTGCCGCTTCCCGCACCAGCCGCCTGTCGTGGGCTATGCGGCCACCGGCCGGATTCGCAGTTACATGCCGCCGGTCACGGGTAAGTGCTATTACGATCACATCGAATGGTGGCGTTACCTGGTGAGCATCCCGGCCCCGCGCATCGTGGTCCTGGAGGATTTCGACAGCCGGCCCGGGTTCGGAGCGCTGTTCGGCGAAGTGCACGCCCGTATCTGCCGGGCCTTGGGCTGTGTGGCCTATGTCACCAATGGAGCCGTACGAGACCTGAATGCCATTGAACCGCTCGGATTCCAACTCTTCGCCGGCAGCGTCTCGGTTTCGCACGCGTACGCCCATATCGTCGATTTCGGAGACCCGGTGGAGATCGGGGAACTCCAGGTCCAGCCCGCCGACATCCTTCACGGCGACCGCCATGGAATTCTCTCAGTGCCCCGGGAACTCGTCGAAAAGCTGCCCCCGATTGCGGAACGGATCCGCTCGGAAGAGAAAGATTTATTCGCGCTGACGGAAAGCCCTCAGTTTTCCATCGAAGCGCTCGGAGCGAAACTCCAACAATTCGCGGAAAAACAAAAATGCACCTGAATACTACCCGGCACATCCTGCCGGCGGCCGCCGCGATTCTGGCAGCCGTGGCCTCCCAAGGATGCTCCAATTCCAAAGTCGATGCCAGCGGAGCGCAGCCTGAGCCGGTCGCCGTTTCGGTCGGCGTCGCCTCCGTGACCCGCAAGCCTATCGAGCGCCAGATCACGGTTTCTTCAGAGCTGGTTCCTTTCCAGGAAATCGATGTTTATGCCAAGGAGGCCGGTTATCTCAAGGACCTCAAGGTGGACTACGGTACGCACGTGAAGACGGGCGACCTGATCGCCGTCCTGGAAATTCCCGAACTCCAGATTCAGATCCAACAGGATGCCGCCGCGATCAAAGACCGCGAGGATATGGTTAACCAGGAGCAACGCCAGGTGGACCAGGTGAGTGCCGAGGTCAAGCCCGCGGAACTCCAGTACAACCGGCTCAAAGAAGTCGCGCAGACGAAACCGGGCCTCGTGGCACAGCAGGAAGTGGACGATTGGCAGGGCAAATATCTTGCCGTCGCGGCTCAACTGGAAGCGGCCAGGTCCTCTCTCCAGGCCGCCGAGAGCCAGTTGCTGGCGGCCCAGGCCAAGCAACAGCACGATCAGGTTCTGTTCGATTACTCCAAAATCACCGCGCCTTTCAACGGGGTAGTCACCCAGCGCTATGCGAATACCGGCACGCTGGTGCAGGCCGGCACCAGCTCCAGCACTAACGTTCTGCCCATCGTGAAATTGTCCGAGGACGACAAATTCCGCCTGGTCATCCCGGTCCCCGAATCCTATGTGAGATTCATTCACGTGGGCGACCGGGTGGATGTCAGTGTGCCTTCCCTCGACCGTCATTTTCCGGGTACGGTCGCCCGCTTCTCCACTGACGTAGCCGAGGATACGCGCACCATGCACACCGAAGTCGATGTGCTCAATCCCAATCGCGTGTTAATGCCCGGGTTGTACGCGGATGCAACCCTCACGCTGGAACATAAGACCGATGCGCTTGCGGTTCCCTTGCAGGCCATTAGTCACCAGGCCAATGGGGATAGTGTGTACCTGGTGAATGCCCAACACCAGATCGAGGTCCGCCCCATCCGACTGGGCCTCCAGGGAGCCAACTTTGCGGAAGTTCTGTCGGGAGTGAAGGAAGGAGATAGCGTCATCGTGAGCGACCGCTCCGCGCTGAAGGCTGGTAACACCGTCGAGCCGCATCCGGTCGAGATGCTGGAGTACCAACCGCAAGGCCAGTAGCTCAGGAGCCGCTAACCACATGCCTCGATTTTCGATTCGCAATCCGTATTTCATCGTGGTCATTTGTCTTGCCCTGGTCCTGTTGGGGGTGTTGGCCATATTCAGCATGCCCGTGGATTTGTTCCCGCCGATCAACATCCCCCAAGTGGTGGTGGCCACGTTCTTTTCCGGCATGCCTCCGCAGGATATCGAGACCGATATTACCGATCCCCTGGAGCGCTTCTTTACGCTGGCCAGCGGCGTGGACCACTTCGAATCCCGTTCCATGCTCGGCGTCAGCATCATCAAGATCACCTTTCAAGTCGGCACCACCGCCGATGCCGACGTGACTCAGATCTCCAACCTGGCGCTCGCCGACCTGAAGCGCCTCCCCCCTGGAACGTTGCCCCCGGTGGTGCTGAAATTCGATGCTTCCAGTCTGCCCGTGTGTCTGCTGACCGTGAAGGGCGAAGGACTGACGGAAACGCAGCTTCATGACCTTGCCCAGTTTCAAATCCGCAACCAGATTCCCGGCGCGGTAAAAGGGGCTGTGATACCTCCGCCCTTTGGCGGCAAGTACCGCCAGATTATGGTCTATGTAGACCCATATAAGATGTTCGCCCGGCAACTGAGTCCCATGGATGTGGTCGATGCGGTGAACGCGTCGAATCTGATTCTGCCCGCGGGCGACGTGAAAATGGGGCCCTACGATTACTACGTCTACTCCAATTCGCTGGTGGAGAATGTCAACGATCTGAATTCCGTGCCTGTCAAAACGGTGGGCACCCGCTGGGTCTCGGTCGGCGATATCGGAAAAGCCGAAGACGCCGCGCAGATTCAGTACAACATCGTCCGCGTGGATGGCCAGAAATCGGCCTATGTGCCGATCATGAAACAGGGCGGCAATACCAACACCATTTCCGTAGTGAACGGGATTCGCGACCTCATCCCCAAGTTAGTCGACCTGCCCAAGCAGTTAGTCGCCAGCGTGGTGTTCGATCAATCGGTGTATGTCAAAGAAGCGCTGGAGACCGTGGGGCACGAGGGACTCATGGGGCTGCTTCTTACCAGCCTGATGATTCTGATCTTTCTGGGAAGCCTGCGGGCCACCTCCGCCGTTCTGCTGTCCATCCCGCTTTCGGCCCTCACCGCCGTGGTCGTGCTGTCCTTGATGGGAAGCACCATTAACACCATGATTCTGGGCGGGCTGGCCCTGGCCTTTTCGAGGGTCATCGATAACTCAGTCATCTCGCTCGAAAACATCTACCGCCATCTGGAGATGGGCTCCGCGCCGGCGGTGGCCGCGGAAGTGGGCGGCGCCGAGGTCAACCTCGCCATCCTCGCCGCCACCCTGGTGGACGTCGTCGATTTCTTCCCCGTCACCCTGCTCTATGGAGTCAGCAAGTTCCTCTTCTCGGCGCTGGCCCTGGCCTTCTGCCTGGCGCTGCTGGCGTCGTTCGTGGTGGCCATGACGGTGATCCCGCTGTTCTGTTCGAAGTTCCTTAAAGGCGTACCCGGCGGGCATGGCGCCGGTCATGAGGCCCCCGCGGGCAAATCGCTCTTCGCCAAATTCAACCGGGGCTTTAACCACGGATTCGGCAAAGTTCTCGATTTCTACGAGCGCGCCGTGCGGCGGTCCCTGAAGCATCCGGCCCTGACGGTGGCCGCCATTACCCTGCTGTTCCTTGCCAGCCTGGCGATCTATCCCCTGCTCGGCCTGGCCTTCTTCCCGCGCACCGATGCCGGTCAGTTCACCATCAACCTCAAAGTGCCCACCGGCACCCGCATCGAGATGACCAACGATTACGTCGCCAAGGTGGAGGACCTGATCCGGCACGTCGTCTCGCCGCACGATATGAAGATGATCGTGTCGAATATCGGGGTGGTGCCGGATTTCTCGGCGCTCTATACCACCAACGCCGGACCGTACACCGCCACCGTGCAGGTGGCCTTGCAGGACGATCACACCGTCAGCAGCTTTGAATATATCGACCGGGTGCGCGCCGCCCTGGCCCAGCGCTTCCCGGATGTCCGGCCCTTCTTTTCCAGCGGCTCGATGGTGGACGCCATCCTGAACTCCGGTATGCCCGCGCCCATCGATCTCCAGGTCAGCGGCAAGAACCTTCCCGTGATTTATGGACTGGCCCAGAGCTTCGCCTCCCGCATCCGCCGGCTGCCGGACGTCGGTGAAGTATACATCCCACAGGATATGAACTATCCCGCGCTGCGCCTGGTGGTGGACCGCGTCCACGCCGGCGAACTGGGGCTAACTCAAAAAGACATCATCGATAACGTCATCACCGCGCTTAATTCCAATTACATGATCGCCCCGAATTATTGGGTGGACTACCAGACCGGGAACGATTACTACCTCACCGTGCAATATTACGAACACGGCGGAGCCGCCATCCATAACTTCCTGGACCTCAGTAACATCCCTCTGCGCGCCCCGAATCTCAAGGAGCCGACCACCCTGGACACGGTAGTCAAGATCGAGCGCTTTCCCACCACCACCGAATACGACCACTACGCCATCCAGAGGGTCAGCGACGTATACGTCACCCCGCGGGGAGAGGATCTGCAAAAGCTCAAAGCCGGCATTGACGGTCTGATCGCCAACGCCAAGCTCCCCCAGGGAGTACACGTCACGCTGCGAGGCATGGTGCTCGGCATGGACGAATCCTTCAAGCGGTTCGGCCTGGGCTTCGGCATCTCTTTTGCCTTGCTTTTCCTGATTCTGGTCGCGCAATTCCGCTCCTTCATCGATCCGCTTCTCATCATGCTGGCCATCCCCATGGGCTTCATCGGCGTACTGGTGATTCTGCCGCTGGTGCACAGCACCCTGAATGTAATGTCCCTGATGGGCGTGCTGATGCTGATCGGCATCGCGGACTCCAACAGTATTCTGATCGTGGATTTCGCCCATAACCTGGAAAGCCAGGGCCTGCCGGTAGCCGATGCCGTGATTACCGCCTGCCGCGTGCGCCTGCGCCCCATCCTGATGACCTCACTGGCCACCATCATCGGAATGATTCCCATGGCCATGAAGTTAGGCACCGGCGCCGAGCAATACGCTCCCATGGCCCAGGCAATTATCGGCGGCCTGACCTCCTCCGTGCTACTTACCATCTTCATCGTGCCCGCGGCTTATTTATTGGTTTACGGCAATCGGCGGCCAACCGCAGGACAACCCGTTACCAGCGCGCCGCCGGCTCAGCCCCTTCCGGAAGGAGCATAACATGCGATTCCTGATCTACTTACTAACCGGCGCCTGGCTGATACCGGCTTTCGGCCAGACTCCCGCCCCCGTGCAGTTAAAACTCGCCGACGCGGAAGCCATGGCCTTGAAGAACCATCCCCAGGTGCTGGCCGCGCAGAATGAGACCCTCGCCGAAGCCCGCCGGATCGTGGAAGCGCGGTCCGCCTATTACCCGTCGGTCAACGGAGAGATCACCGGCTCGGGCGGCAATTTCGGAGCGCGCATCGGAGCCGGCTTCATCTCCGATTCGCGCCTTTTTGACCGGTTCGGCGACGGAGTCCAGATCAACCAGCTCATCACCGATTTCGGGCGTACCGCCAACCTCGTCTCGCAATCCAGACTGCAGGCCAACGCCTCCGAACAAGCCTACCAGGCCACCCGTTACGACGTCCTGCTGCGCGTGAACCAGGCCTATTACAACACCTTGCGCGCCCAGGCCCTCATGAAGATCGCGCAGAAGACCGTGGATGCCCGCCAGACGCAGGCCACCCAGATTACCGAACTCGCCCGCAACCAACTGCGCTCGCAGCTCGATGTCAGCTTTGCCGATCTGACCGTTTCCCAGGCGAAGCTGCTCCTCATCCACTCGCAAAATGCGGTGCAGGCGGCTTATGCCGAATTGACCCGCGCTCTGGGCGCTCAACAATCCGCCACGTACCAGTTAGCGGACGAGCCGCCGTCTCCCAGCCCCGGAACCGACGTGGAGGCCTTGGTCCGCCTGGCTCTCCAGAGCCGCCCGGAGTTGGCCGCCCTGCGCCTCAACCGCGACGCGGCGTACCGCTTCGAAGAGGCGGAGCGCGACCTCAAACGCCCCACCGCCAGTTTCATCGGCATGGCCGGCTACATGCCGTATATCGACCAGATTACGCTTCCCCGCGTCATCCCCAATGAGTACGCTGGCGCCGCCGTGAATCTGCAGATCCCGGTTTTTAACGGCCATTTATTCACCTCGCGTCGCGAAGAGGCCCATTACCGCGCGGTGGAATCCGACCAGCGCATCCGCGACCTGGAAGACAGCATTGCGCGCGACGTCCGGTCCGCCTGGGCCGATGCCCAGACCGCCTACCAGGCCCAGACCGTCACCGCCGAGTTCCTTCGCGAAGCCACCATGGCGCTGGACCTCGCCCAGGGCCGCTTCCAACTCCAGCTCGCCAGCATTGTCGAGTTGACCCAGGCGCAGCTCAACCAGACCGAAGCCGAGATCGAAAACCTGAATGCGCAGTACGACTACCAGAGCCTGTACGCCGCGCTTCAATTCGCCATCGGCGCGCTCCGGTAAGCCGCGGTATGCCGGCAGACAACGCCATCCTCTTTCGCGAGAAGCAGTCGTTCCGCCTGGCCTACGCCCGCGTCGCGCTGGCTCTGCCGCCGCTGGTGCTGCTGATCGTCACCCTCCGGCAGATCGTCTGGCATCATCCCTGGGGTAATCCGCCAACCAGCAATGGCAATTTGCTGTTCCTCACCATCCTGTTGACGCTGGTCTATATCCGCCTGACCACCGTGCGCCTCGTCACCGAATTGCGCCCGGACCGGCTCTCCGTGGCCATGAAAGGCTTCCTGCGCCGAGTTCGCGTGCCCGTCGCCGACATCCGCACGGCCGTGGCGGTGGAATACGACCCCGTCGCCGAGTACCGAGGCTACGGCGTCCGCTCAGGCCCGCGAGGCCAAGCCTATATCGCGTCCGGCAATCAGGCCGTGCAACTGGAGCTGCGTGACGGCCGCAAACTGCTGATCGGTTCCCAGCGGGCTAAGGAATTGGCGCGCTGCGTCATGGAAGCGCAGCGTCAACTGGGCCTACCCCGGCTGCCCAAAGGCGCCCAGAAACGCTGAAAGGGCCCGAGCCAGGCGGCCCTGGTCCACCGATTGCGGTAGCGGAATCGAAAGCACCGGCCCGTTCGTGCGCGGGTCGCGCGACACCAGGCGCGAGAGGCCGTCGCCGCCCGGCGCGCTCCTCGCCATGGCCGCCAGCGATTCGAGGAATCGTACGCCGGTTTCAATCAGCCCCGCCGCGGCCTGCTCAAATCCCGCAGGTTGCGCCGCGGTAGCTTCACCCGCAGCCGCGTGCGCCGGCACTTGCTCCACGGGAATAGGCCTGGCCGCCGCCTGGTCAATCACCGGCTTCGGCCGCCCCGGCTGGTCCGCAAAAATTTCCTTCACCGATTGCAGCACGCTCTTCCGTCCCAGCGCCGCGAAGCTCACCTCGGCGGTGGGCGAATCGAAGACTCCCGCGAACAGCGACTTCTTCAGCTTGAGCGTTTCCCATACGCGCTCCTCAATGCTGTCCTTCGTCAGCAGGTGGACCACGTGCACCGGATGCGCCTGGCCCAGCCGGTGGACGCGTCCAATCCGCTGTTCCAGCCGCGCCGGGTTCCACGGCGGTTCAAAATTGATCACCGCCGAGGCCGCCTGCAGATTCAGCCCTACTCCGCCCGCATCCGTCGAAAGAAAGACGCGGCACTCCGGGTCGCGCCGGAATTTCTCCAGCAGCGCGCCGCGATTGCGCGAGGGCACCCCGCCGTGCAAAGACACAAATCCGATTCCCAGTTTCTTCAACTCCTCGCCGGCCAGATAGGTCATCCGTTCGTATTCGCTGAAGACCACCACCTTGCGGTTCTCTTCAACGGCCAGCTCGCGGACGATCTCGCGAAACTCGGCGAGCTTCGGCGAGTGCTGCGTCTTCTTATCGAATAGAAACGTGGAATCGCACAGCATCCGCATGTTTTGCAGGCAGCACAGGATGCGCCGCAGGTCGATTTCCGAAAGCCACTTCTGCCGCTCCCACTTCCGCATCAGGGTAGCCAGAATGTCGTTCTGTTCCCAGTACGGTTCCGCCTGCTGCGGCGTCAGCGCTACGTGCAGGATCTGGTCTGTGCGCTTGGGCAGGTCCTTTAAGACCTCCTGCCGGGTGCGCCTCAGCAGGATCGGCGCTAGTTGCTCGTGAATGCGGTCCAGGCCGCGGTAGCCGGTCAGGCGCCCCGTCTCGTCTTCCGTGCGGTGCTCCGCCAGGAAGCGGAACGCCGGGCCCAGCCGCCGCCCGTCGATGAACTCCACCACCGAGAACAGCTCCTCCAGCTTGTTTTCCAGGGGCGTTCCAGTGAGCACGAAGGCGTAGCGGCTCTTCAGTTGTTTGATGGTGCGCGCGGTCGCGGTGGCCCAGTTGCGGATGCGCTGCGCTTCGTCCAGGATGATGAGGTCCGGCGCCAGTTCGTGGATGAAGCCCACATCCTTCAACACCAGCTCGTAACTGGAAAGGTTGAAGAACTGGGGCGCGGCGTACATCTCCCTCCGCCGGGACAGCGGCCCCTCGATAACCTGCGCCGGAAGATCGGTGAACTTTTCAATCTCCGTCTTCCACTGGTACTTGACCGAAGCCGGCGCCACCACCAACACTCTCTGAATGCCGCGGCGGCGCCGCAGCATTTCCGCGGCCGCCAGCGCCTGCACGGTCTTACCCAGACCCATGTCGTCCGCCAGAACCACGCGGCCGCGGCAGGCGGCGAACACGGCGCCCCGTTCCTGGTAAGGCAGCAGCTTGGTCTTCAACACGCCCTTCAGGGGATCCTGCCCGCGGCGCAGTTTCGCCAGAAGCTGGCGCTCCAGGTCGAGTCCGTCCGCGAATTCGTTCTCCCGGTCCAGGTACTCCAGCACATCGCTATAAATCACCGCCTCCAGGTCGGCTTTGCGGAAGGCTTCGATCACCTCGTGAAAGCTCCGGAAATGCTCCCTCCGCAGCAACCCGGCGGAATCGAAGTACTCGCCTGCCAGGTGGCGCAGCGCGGGAGAGGGAGCGGCCGGCAGGCGCAGCCGCACATCCACCGCTTCGCCGTATTGCAGCGAAATGGAGGCGCGCGATCGCACGTATGCCTTGCTTTCCAGCCCGCGCCCGTGCCGTTTGCGCAGGCGCAAAAGCAGCGCCTCAATGTGCTTGCAAGTCCCCAGCGTATTCACCGCGAAGTCCGGGCAGGAGCAGTAGTTTTCGAACAGTCCCGGGCCGCGCATCGCCACCCGGTAGCTTTTCCCGCTGGCGGACTTGATGCGGTAGTCGCCGTATGGCTCTCCGTCCGGCCGCTCCAGAATCCTGGCGATCGCGGCAGCGCCTCGTTCCCGCCGCGCGGCAATCTGTTCCTCCACTAGCATCTTTGGCCTCCCAGTAACGAGTCAGAATAGCAAAGCGCGCCTGGTCTCCATTCCGCAGCCCGCCCACGCCACCCAGCCCCACTCCGACAAGGCCCTCGCAGCCTCCCGCCGTTTATCCTTTATGATGGGCAGCATGACCCGGTTGCGTTGGCTGCTTCTGACCGTTGGATTGGTAACGGCCTCTTTGGCCCTCTCCGAGAGCATCTCTCCACCGCTCCTCACCGCGTTTCAGTGGCGCGGCATCGGCCCCGCGGCTACCGGCGGCCGCATTGCCGACCTCACGGTGGTCCACCCGGATGGCCACGCCCAGCAGATCTACGTGGCCACCACCACCGGCGGTGTCTTCAAAAGCGTCAACGCGGGCGTCTCCTTCGTTCCCATCTTCGACCATTCCGGCGGCATGATGTCCATCGGCGCCATCGCCGTGGCGCCCTCCAACCCCTCCATCGTCTGGGTCGGCACCGGCGAGGCCGACAACCGCCAAAGCTCTTCCTGGGGCGATGGCGTGTACCGCACCCTCGATGGCGGCGAAAGCTGGCAGAAAATGGGCCTCGCAGAGACCCGCCACGTAGGCAAGATCGTCATCGACCCCCGCGACCCCAACGTGGTCTACGTGGCCGCCGTGGGCCACCTCTGGGGATCCAACCCCGAGCGCGGCGTCTTCAAAACCACCGACGGCGGCAAGACCTGGTCCAAGGTGCTCTACCACGACGAAAACACCGGCGCCATCGACCTGGCCATGGACCCGCACAACCCCGACGTAATCTTCGCCGCGCTCTACCAGCGGCAGCGCAAGGGCTGGGGCTTCAACGGCGGCGGCCCCGGCAGCGGCATCTACCGCACCACCGACGCCGGCGCCACCTGGACCGAACTCACCGCCGGCCTGCCTCACGGCGATAAGGGCCGCATCGGCCTCGCCATCTTCCCCGCCGACCCCCGCCAGATCTACGCCATCGTGGAGGCCGACGCCGGCCGCGGATTCGCCGAGATCGGCACCGGGTTCGGCGGCCGCGGTGGCCGCGGCGGTCGCGGTGGGCGCGGCATGCCCCCCCTGCGGCAGCTTACTCCGCAAAACGGCGGCATCTTCCGCAGCCTCGACCAGGGCCAGACCTGGGAGCACATGAGCACCATCGATCCGCGCCCCAGCTACTACAGCCGCATCTACGTTGACCCCCACAACGCCAGTCGCCTGTACATCATGGGTTCCAACCGCGGCTTCTACATCTCCGACGACGCCGGCCGCAACTTCCACGACGTTTTCAGCAATGTGCACGGCGAAGACCACGCCCTGTGGATCGACCCCGAAGACACCAACCACCTGGTCATCGGCGGCGATGGCGGCGTCTCCATCTCCTTCGACCGCGGCAACACCTGGCTCTTCCGCCTCAACCTCCCCATCGGCCAGTTCTACAACATCTCCACCAACAACGCCGAACCGTTCCTGGTCTGCGGCGGCTTGCAGGATAACGGAAGCTGGTGTACCCCCAGCGCCACCAACATGGGTTACGGCATCTCCTTCAAAGACGCCTTCAACGTGGGCGGCGGCGACGGTATGCAGGCCATTTTCGATGGCGACGACCGCACCCTGCTGGTCAGCTCGCAAAACGGCAACACCGGCCGCCTGTACCTGGACAGCATGGAGCGCCAGCAGATCGCCCCCGTCCAGCCGCCCGGCCGTCCCGTCCCCGGCCGCCCGTTCTACCGCTGGTATTGGACCAGTCCCCTGATCGTCTCGCACCATTCCCCGAACACCATCTACACCGGCGCCAACGTGGTGTTCCGCTCCGATGACCGCGGCGTAAGCTGGAAGGCCATCAGCCCCGACCTCACCGCCGCCATCGACCGCGACACCTTGCAGATGATGGGCGCGCCCATCCCGCCGGATGCGCTCTCGCGCAACGACGGCCAATCCAATTTCAGCGCCCTCACCGTGATCGCCGATTCGCCGCTCGACCCCAACCTGCTCTACACCGGCGCCGACGATGGCACCGTCCAGCGCACCCGCGATGGCGGCAAGCATTGGACCAATCTCACCGCCACGCTCCCCGGCCTTCCGCCCATGCTGAATATCAGCGGCATCACCGCGTCCAAGTTCGCCGCCGGCCGCGTCTACCTCACCGTCGACGGCCACTTCAACGACGACTACCACCCCTACGTTTTCGCCAGCGACGATTACGGGCAGACCTGGCGCTCGATCGTCGAGGGCCTGCCCCAGTCCTCCGTACACCGCCTGCGCGAGTACCCCGGCAACCCCGATTTCCTGGTGGCGGGCCTCGAAACCGGCATCTACGCCACCTTTGACCGCGGCGCCCATTGGATGCCTCTCGGCGAAGGCCTGCCGCCCGTGCCGGTCTACGACCTGGTCTTCCAGGAGCACGACCACGCCTTAGTGGCCGGCACCCACGGCCGCGGCATCTGGATCCTGGACCACATCGCGCCGCTTGGCGAATTGGGCGCGCAGGCCCCCGCCTCCGGCCGCCTGTTCAGCGTTCCGCCGGTGTATCACCAGGTGATTTACCCCGGCCAGTTCTGGTTCGGCGCGGGCGAATTTTTCGCCCCCAACCCGCCCTTCGGCGCCATCCTGACGTGGTACGTTCCCCAAGCGGAACAGGTCACCATCTCCATCGCCGATGCGGCCGGCAAGACCATCCGGACCATGCATGGCCAGTCCCAGCCGGGCATCAACCGCGCCTGCTGGGACCTGCGCCGCGGCAGCGCGCTCTCCTCCAACCCCACGCCCCTCACCATGTGCGAGGGCAGCGCCTCCGGCGAAGGTCCGCTGGCGCCGCCCGGCAAGTACACCGCCACCTTGACTCTGCCGGATTCCACGCCGCTCGAAACCGCGGTCACCGTGCTGCCTGATCCGCATTTCCCGGTGACCGCCGCCGACCGCGCCCGGCGCAACACCGCCATCATGAACGCCTACACCCTGCAACAGCAGATGATTCCAGCGCGCGATGCCCTGCAAGCGGTGGTGTCCTACCTCCGCTCCGCGCCCGCCGCCACCCCCGAAGCCACCGACCACCTCACCGCCGAATTGTCCGCCGTCGAACGCCAGATTGGCGGCGCCATCACCTCCGCGGCCCGGGAGCAAACCGTCATGGATGCCTTCGCCGGCGTCCCCACTGCCGCCCAATTGCGCGAGCTGGATTTCGCCTGGGAAGACGGCGCCGCCGCCGTAGCCGCGCTGAACCGCATCATCACCCACGATCTTCCAGCCGCTCCGGCCGGGGGCGCGCCCAAGCCTTCCGCGGTGCCCGTGCCGGTGCGCCGGCGCTAAGGCCAGGCCACCGTGACCGCCGCCGTTCCCGAAATCCTCGACCGGTTGGAGGCCCATCACGGGCCCCGCACGGTGGGCATCCAGCCGCGCCAGCTTCTGGAGGCCGACACGGCCACGCTCGCCGCGGCGCCGAAACCGGGCGGCATGGTCCCCGGGATCCGCGCCATGCGCCTCGTGGAAATCGCCGCCCGCATCGAACGCGAGTTTCCCATTCGGCGGCATCGCCCCGCTTCCCGCCGTTCCGTCCAATTGCCCGCACGTGCTGGTCCGCATCCTCCACGGCCGGGAGCATGAACATCCCCGCGAAATTCGATCCGCTCACCCGCGCCTACCTGCTGCTGAAGCGCCACGGCCAGGAGCTCTGCAAACGCACCAACCCCAAGTGCGCTGCATGCCCCCTGAACTCCCGCTGCGCTTATTCCGCCGGCCACCACCGGGGCCGTTCGGCGGGTTAATGCCCGTGCGCGGGCGGCGGATGTCCGTGTACTATCGCTACAGGATGCGCCACACCGCCGCTCGGGACTTTCGCTGCGCCGCCTCCCCGTGGCCGGCCCTCCGGTGCACATCGTGACCCCATTCCGCCCCGTTCTCCGTTCCCTGCTCCGCGCTCCGGGGTTTGCGCTCCCGGCGGTGCTCACGTTGGCGCTCGGCATCGGCGCCAACACCGGCGCATTTTCAGCCCTCCGCGAGCTGGTCTGGAATCCGCTGCCCTATCCGAATTCCGGGCGCCTGGCCGCGCTCTACGAAACCGCGGCGGACGGCAAACCGCGCGGTGTGGCGGAGGCCAACCTGCTCGACTGGCGCCGCAGCACGCCGCTCATCGAATCCATGGCCGCCTACCAGCCGCGCTCCTTCGGCCTGACCCTCCGCGATGGCGCGCCCGTCACCGTGATCCAAACCGGCATGACCATGGCCGCGTTCTTCCCCGTTCTGGCCGTGCCGCCGGCTTTGGGCCGCGCCTTCAGCGAGCAGGAAGAAGCCTCCGAGGCGCACCTCATGGTGCTCACCAATCGGCTGTGGCGGCGGTCCTTCGGTTCCGATCGGACGGTCCTCGGCCGCAAAGTCTTTCTCAACGAAGACCCCTTCACCGTGATCGGCGTCATGCCCGCCGGGTTCGAATACCCCATCGGCGGCGTGTTGCCGGACGCCTTCATCCCCCTTAGCCGGCGCGATTATTGCTGCGGGCGTCTGGGGTCCCAGGAAGCCATCGCCAGGCTCGCCCCAGGCGCCGGTCTGGAGGCCGCCCGGGCGCAACTGGAAGCCGCCGCGGCTGGTCTGGCGCGGCAATATCCCGCCACCAACGGCGGACGCAGCGCGGGCCTGCGGCCGCTCGCCGAAACCGTCGCCGGGCCCCGCCGCGAGCCGCTGTTCCTGCTCACCGCCGCCGCCCTCGCGCTCCTGCTGATCGCCTGCGCCAATGTGGCCGGGCTGGTTCTGGCCCGTGGCCTCGGGCGCACCCGCGAAATGGCCATTCGCGCGTCGCTGGGTGCCGGCCCCGCGGAATGGGTCGCCCCCTTTCTGGTGGAAGCCGCGGCTCTGGCGGTGGCAGGCTCCATTGCCGGTATGGCCGCGGCCGCACTGGTCCTGCGCGCGGTCCCGGCGTTTCTGCCCGGCGCTGTGCCGCCTCACCCTCCGGCCTTGGACACCGCGGCGTTCCTCTTTGCGTTTCTGCTGGCCTCCGGAGTGGCCCTGGTTTTGGGCGCTGCTCCCGCCTGGCTTCTGGGGCGCGCCGATCTCACACCGCTGCTGAAATCGGGTGGCAGGGCGGCCGTGGGCGGTTCCGCCGGCCTCCGCAACGCACTGGTGGTGGCCCAGGTCGCCCTCAGCGTAGTCTTGCTGCTGGGCGCCGCGGTCTTGCTGCGCAGCCTGCTGCGCCTCACCGCAGTCAATCCCGGCTTCGAAACGGCGCACGCCCTGCGCTTCGGCATTGGCCTGCCCGAGAAGCGCTATGACACCGGCCGCAAACTGATCGACTTCCATCACGCCCTGATCGAGCAGCTTGCCGCCCTCCCCGGCGTGCGCAGCGTCGGCGCCGCCTCACGGCTGCCGCTGCGGGGTGGATCGGCGGGGCCGGCCAGTTCGTTTCAAATTGCCGGCGCCAACCTCCCCGTCCCGCAGCGCCCCCGCGCCTGGATCAATTCGGCCTCGCCCGGTTACTTCGAAGCCATGGGCATTCCGCTCATCGAGGGCCGGGGCTTTTCCTGGCGCGACGACCAACCCGGCCGCCGGCGCGTGGTGGTGGTCAACCGCACCTTTGCCCGAACCTACCTGCAGGGACGCCGGCCCATCGGCACGCTGCTTGAGTCGAGTTGGACCAGCGAACTGAATCCGCCGGGATCGGCTTGGGAAATCATTGGCGTAGCCGGCGATACGCACCGGTCCGATCTGGACCGCCAGCCGGTTCCCGAGATTTTTCTCTCCTGGTCGCAGACGGGCGCCGATGGCGGCGTCTACGTAATTCGCACCGCGGGCGGCGAAACCGGCCTGCCCCGGGCCATCGCCCAAACCGTCCAACGCGCCGATCCGCGCCTGGAGCGTATCTCGGTGACGCCGCTGGAACTGGTGGTGGACCGCAATCTGGAGAGCCGCCGCGCCACCATCCAGCTGGTGGGCGGCTTCGGCGCGCTGGCGCTGCTGCTGGCCGGACTGGGTATCTATGGCATGGTAGCCTTCCGCGCCGCCGAGCGCCAGCGCGAAATGGCCATCCGGGTGGCCCTCGGTGCGACTGCCGCTCAGGTGCGCGGCCTGGTGTTCGGCCACGGCCTGCGCCTGGCCGCCGTGGGCGCTGCCCTGGGAGTGGCGGCTTTTATCCCCGCCAGCCGCCTCTTGGAAGCGCAGGTCTACGGTGTCAGCACGGCGGACCCGTTCAGCATGGCCGTAGCGGCCGCCCTGGCCATTGGCGCAGCCGCGGCCGCAT
>Ga0335074_10003097_pt1 | contig 22650 bp, 18 predicted proteins | sample Lox_Sample_23_FD_206715 | JGI IMG/M metagenome (GOLD analysis project Ga0335074, IMG submission 206715) | Soil microbial communities from Loxahatchee National Wildlife Refuge, Florida, United States - Lox_Sample_2.3 | ecosystem: Environmental > Terrestrial > Soil > Wetlands | place: USA...
ATCCCGGTGCACCCGCGCGGCCGGGCCGCGCTGCGGGCCGCGGGCCTGGACGGGCATCCCCGGCTGCACGTGTGCGACCCGCTCGGTTACCTGGAGTTCATGGCCCTGGTCAAGGGGGCCTGCGCGGTAATCACCGATTCGGGCGGGGTGCAGGAGGAGACCACCCTGCTCCGGGTGCCGTGCCTGACCTTGCGGCCGAACACCGAGCGGCCGATCACCATCACCAGCGGCAGCAACCGCCTGGTCACCGACGCCGAGCTGGCCGCCGCGGTGCTCAAGGCCTGCCACGACGGGCCCTACCCGGGCGAGTTGCCGCCGCTGTGGGACGGCCAGGCCGGCCCGCGGATCGCCCGGATCATCACCGCCTGGCTGGACCCGGAGGGCCGCCGATGAGCGTCGTTCCCCCGGACGAAGCCGCGCCGGACGAAGCCGGGCCGGATGAAGCTGGGCCGGACGAAGCTGGGCCGGACGAAGCTGGGCCGCAGAGCGAGGACGCGAGCGCGGCGGGCGATCCGGGGCTCGCGGCCGAGCGGGACCGGCTGGCCCGGACGTTGCGTGACACTAGGCTGCAGCTGGCCATGACGCAGGCGCGGCTTTCCGCGCTCGAAGGCTCCGCGACGCTGACCCTGGGCCGGACGCTGGTCCGCGCCGCGCGGCGGCCGTGGTCCCGCGGCGTCCAGCTGCCGCTGGACCTGATCAAGCTGTGGCGGGAACGCGGCGGCCTCACCAAGCCGGGGGCGGCCGCACTCGCGCTGGCGTCGGCCCAGCTCAGTGACCTGGCCAGTGTCGGGGAGCGGTTCCTGTCCTCGCTCACCGCGCCCGGGCTGGGCGCGCCGAGCACCGGCGTCAGCGCGCCGGGGCTGGTCATCACCGGCGTGCTCAGCGCGGAGTCCTGCGCGACGCTCGGTCCCGACGCGGCGGTGTTCCCGCTGCTGCCGCACGACGCGGACGTAATGCTGGAAAGCGTGGGCGCCGACATCGTCCTGATCGAAGCCGCGGCCATGCTGGCCGGCTCGGCCTGGGCCTACGCCAGTGACCCGGCCGCCACCGACCGCGGGCGGCGGCTCGGGCGGCTGATCGCGGCGGCCCGCGCGCTCGGCAAGCCGGTGATCTTCATCCGCAACGTTCCCGCCCACCTGGCGCCCGGCCTGGACTGGGTCGCGGCCAGCTGCGACGCGGTGTCCGACGACGGCTTCGGCGTGCAGCTGGCCCGGTTCAACCCGATCGGGCTGGCCGGCGACCGGCCGTCCGACCCGGTCTACGCCGCCGCGCGGGATCCCCGCGAGCGGCCCGTGGTCCGGGCCCTGCTCGACAGCCTGACCGGGGTCGCCGGGCCGGTGACGGTGGCCGGGGAGATCGCGTGGCGCCAGCGCCCCGCGCGGTACCGGGAGCACGCCCTGTTCGTTACCGTGTCCCCGGGCCAGGCGCGCGAGCAGCAGGCCTGCGGCGCGCGGGTGATCATGGTCACCGGCGGGCAGGGCGCGCTGCCGGAGCAGATCGCCTCGGCCCGGGCCGAACGCCCGCTGACCGAGGCCGAGACGCTGCCGGAGCTGCGGGAGATCTTCGCGGGGCACGCGACCCCGGTACGGCTGGCGGGACTGGCCCGGCTGGCCGGGCTGCCCGATCACCTGGTCACCGGGCGGCAGATCGCGGTGCTGGCCCGGGTCGGGGACCCGGCCGGGGCCGCGACCCTGGCCGGGCGGCTGGGCCAGCAGCGGATCGCGCCCGCCGAGCTGGTGGTGGCGGTCGCCGCGCGGGCCGGGGAGTCCCCCGAGCTGTCGTGCCACGCCGTGACCGCCGCGCTCGGCGACCTGGCCGCGGCCGGCGTGCGGGTGATGGCTGTCCCCGAACCCGCCGACCTCTCGGGCCAGGCGGGCTGGATCCCGCACGCGGCCACGATGGCGCGCTCGCCCTGGGCCGCGCCGTGGCAGGCCGACCGGGATCACAACGAGTCGTACCTGCTCGACCTGGCCTGCGCGCGCGAATGCGCGCAGGCGGACGCGGTCGGCTTCGCCGGCGCGGACTACGCGTACGTGACCTCGCTCGACCCGGCACTGGCCCGGCGGGAGTTCTTCGGCCCGGACGGGCCGGACCACGGTCTACGGCTCTTCTCTCTCAGTTAAAGGAGTTGTCCGCGTTGACCACGCGCGCGCTTGTCTACGGTGACATCGACCTGAACCTGATCGATGGTTCGGCCATCTGGCTGCAATCGGTCACCCAGGCCCTGGCGGGAGCGGGCTGCGCGGTGACGCTCGTGCTCAAGGCGCCGGTCCGCACCGACCGCCTGATCGCGCCGTTGCTGGCCGAACCCCGGGTGACCGTCCGGCGGCCGTTCGAGGAGCACCTGCTGGCCGGTGGTGAACAGGGCCCCGGTCCCGTGACCGCCGCCGCGGCTCCGGAACTGCTGGCCCGCCTGGACGCCGAGGCGCCGCATGACCTGGTGGTGCTGCGCGGCCGGGCGGTCACCGCCGCGGCCGCCAAGAGCGGCGCGTTCGCCGGGCGGCTGTGGCCGTACCTGACCGACGTCCCGCAGTCAGTCCCCGGGCTCACGCCCGCGGCGGCCGAAGAGCTCGGGATGATCGCCTCGGCCGCGCGCTACCTGCTCTGCCAGACCGAGGAACTCCGCTGTTTCCTGGAGGGCAGCATCCCCGCGGCGTGCGGCAAGTGCGTGCTGCTGCCGCCCATCCTGGCTGAGATCCCCGACGCCCGGAGCACCCCGGCGGCCGGGACACCGCTGCGGCTGGTTTACTCCGGCAAGTTCGCGCCGCGCTGGAACACGCTGGAGATGACCGAACTGCCGGGCCTGCTGGCCGCCCGGGGCGTGGCCGCCGAACTGCACATGATCGGCGACAAGATCCACAACGCCCCCGGTGACTACCAGCAGCGGATGCGGGCCGCCCTGGACACCGAGGGCGTGATCTGGCCCGGCGGACACTCGCGGGAGGAGGCCCTGCGGCTCTCGGCGTCCTGCGACATCGGGCTAGGCTGGCGTCACCCCGAGATGGACGCCAGCCTGGAACTGTCCACCAAGGTGCTGGAATACGGCGCCATCGGGCTGCCGGTGATCCTCAACCGCACCCCCATGCACGAGGAACTCCTCGGGGCCGATTACCCGCTGTTCGCGGCGAGCCTGACCGACGTGGTGGACGTGGCGGCCGCGGCCGCGGCCGATCCCCGGCTGTACCAGCGGGCGGCCGACCGGACCAGCCGGGCCGCCGGGCAGTTCACCCTGGACCGCGCCGCGGAGCGGCTGCGCGGGTACCTGGCCCGGGCCGTCCCGGCTCGGGGAGCGACCACCGCGGAGAAACTCAAGGTGGTGATCGCGGGCCACGACCTGAAGTTCTTCACGCCGCTGCTGGATTACCTGCGGCTGCAGCCGGGCCTGGAGGTGCGGCTGGACCAGTGGGCCGCGCTCGGCAAGCACGACGCCGGGGTCAGCCGGGACCTGGCGGGCTGGGCCGACGTGGTGGTCTGCGAATGGTGCGGACCGAACGCGGTCTGGTACAGCAAGCACAAGCGGCGCGGGTCACGGCTGCTGGTGCGGCTGCACCGGTTCGAACTGGCCTCGCCCTACCCGGCCCAGGTCAAGATCGGAGCGGTGAGCCAGGTGGTGTGCGTGAGCACCCATTACGCGCGACTGACCCGGGAGAAGACCGGCTGGCCTGAGGCGAAGGTGGCGATGATCCCGAACGCGATCGACGTCGCCCAGCTGGACCGGCCCAAGCTCGACGGCGCCCGGTTCCACCTGGGCCTGATCGGCATCGTGCCCTCCCGCAAGCGCCTCGACCTGGCCCTGGATGTCCTGGAGGAGCTGCGCCGCGAGGACGACAGGTACCTGCTGTTCATCAAGTCGGGGATGCCGTGGGAGCACTGGTGGGTGTGGCAGAACCCGGCCGAGCGCGAGCATTACGCCAGCGCGCTGCGCCGGGTGCAGCGATCCCCGCTGCTGCGCGGGGCAGTGGTGTTCGACGACGCGGGGCCGGACGTCGCGGCCTGGCTGCGCCGGGTCGGCTTCATGCTGTCCACCAGCGACGACGAGAGCTTCCACGTCGCCCCGGCGGAGGGGATGGCGTCCCGGGCGGTACCGGTGCTGCGGCACTGGCCGGGCGCCGAGACCATCTACGACACGCGCTGGATCCACGAGAGCCCGGCCGGCATGGCCGCCGCGATCGCGGCCCTCGGCGATGAGGCGGACTGGCGGCGCGCAGGTGATGAGGCCCACGCGCAGGTCGCAGCCGCGTTCGACCTGCCGCGCGTGTGCGAGGCCTGGCGCGGCCTGCTCACCACTGACCTCAGCCCGGCGGTACCGGGGCCGATGCTCGAGCTGCTCAGCTCCAGCTGAGACAGAGCATGTACTTCACCCTCGCGATCAGCGCGGCCAGCCGCGAAACGTGCGCGGCGCTGGCCCGCGCGGCGGCGGGCACCGACCCCCGGGTGATGCCGATCCCCGGCCCGCCGGAGATGGTGCGGCAGGACGACCGGACGGCCGTGGTGTGCTGGGGCGGGGGCGAGCATCCGGAGGCCCGCTCGCACGCCGGTACGATCTGGGCCGACGCCGGCGGACTGCACGCGCGGACCGGGGTGACCCGCGTCGACCCGGTCTACCTGGCCGAGGTACCGGGGGGCGTGGTGGTCAGCGACCGGGCCGCCTGGGCCGCCGCGGTCGCAGGGCGGCTGAGCGAGCCCGACCCGGTCATGGTCACCGCCTTCCTCAGCCTGGGCTACCCGGTCGGCGCCGCGACGCCGTTCCGCGGCGTGCGGGCCCTGGGAGCCCAGCGGCAGCTGACGGTCACCGGCGGCCGGGCCGTGGAGCGAACGGTCCGGGGCGCCGATCCTGGTGGCAGTTCATACGATGCGGTCGCCGCCGCCCTGGTCGAGGAGATCCAGCCGCTTGGTGAGCTGGGCGTGCCGGTCGAGCTGTCCCTGACCGGCGGCAAGGACAGCCGGCTGATCGCGGCCGCGCTGACCGCGGCCAAGGTGCCGTTCCGGGCCCGGACCCACGGCTTCGCCAGCCATCCCGACGTCATCGTGGCGGCCATGATCGCCAGCCGGCTCGGCGTCGAGCACATCGTCACCGAGCCGCGCGCGGCGACTTCAGAGCAGGTTCCCGACCAGGCGGATCTGCTGGCCAGGCTCCGCTCGGCCGTGCTGGTCTCCGACGGGATGCTGTCGGCGTTCGAGAACGTGGGCCGGCCGGACCCGCAGGTGACGACGGAGCCGGTGCAGACCGGCGGGCACGGCGGCGAGCTGCTGCGCGGCGGCTACGCCCCGGCCGCCTGGACCCCGCGGAAACCGGCCCGGGCCTGGAGCGAGGCGCGAGGGGCCGAGCTGTTCCGGCGCATGGTCACCCGCCGCCTGGGCCTGCTGCGCCCGGCCGCGGCCGGTGCGTACCTGGCCAGCCTGGCCCCGTTCGCCGCAGCGCTCCCCCGCGGCCCGCTGCGCACGCTCGACGACTTCTACCTGGTGAACCGGGCCGGCCGATGGTCGGCCGCCGCCCGGCAGGGCTATCTGATCCGTGAGCCGCTGATCCAGCCCTTTTTCAGCGACCGGGTGGTGCGGGCCGCCCGCGCGGTCCCGTTGCCGGACCGGGTCACCGACCGGCTGCACCGGGGCGTGCTGGCCGCACTCTGTCCCGACCTGCTCGACCTGCCGCTGGCCGGCAGCAGCTGGAAGTCCGGGCCGCGGATACGGCCGGTCCGGGCCGCGGCCGCGGCGGCACCGGCCGGACCGGCCGGTGCGGCTGGCCCGGCCGGTGCGGCGGACTGGCGGCAGGCCTACGGGGACCAGATGGCCCGGCTGCTCCGGGACTACGCCCTGGACCTGGGCGCGGCGGGCGGGATGTTCGACCTGGTGCGCCGGGCCGCGGCCGAGCGGGCGCTGCGCCCGCCGCAGCAGGACACCCACGCCGCCTGGGCGCTGGCCACCCTGGCCGCGCTGCTGTCCGGCGACTGGCTCAACGCCCGCGAGCGGAGGTAGCGGTCAGCCGCGGCCGTAGCGCGTCTCGGCCTGCCAGAAGAACACCGCTCCGGCCCCGAGCGTGACCACCGCCCAGCCGACCCCGGCCAGCCACAGCTCACTGGTCGTGGTGATCGGATGGCAGTAGGCCTGCAGGGCGGGGATTTTCTTGGTGTAGAACAGGGCGCACGACGCGGCGTTGTAAGGCTTGGCGCCCGGCGCGTTGACGCGCTGGGTGTACATGAGCGCGAACCTGACCAGCGAGATGTAGACCGCTGCCGGGTTCAGGGAGATGAGGTCTTTCGCCCACCCCGGCAGCGTGAGGAACGACGGCAGCGAAGTGAGGCTGTACATGACCCCGCAGAAGTACCGCCAGACCCGGGTCAGGAACGGGATCAGCTGGCTGAAATCCTGCGCGCCGGCACCGAGCCGGGCCATGAGCAGCGCGGCGCCCATGTTGAACGTCGCCTGCAGCAGGAGCACGGGTATCACGAGCAGCCAGTACCAGGTGAGCGGTTCCCCGTCGCACAGCACGATGACGAACACCACCAGCATGGACACCGCCAGCTGCTGGAACTCGACCAGCACATACGCGAGCGGCAGGCAGGCGCGCGGGAAGTGCAGGGCGCGGATCAGCGCGATGTTCGCGCGCATCACGGTGGAGCCGACCACGATCGACCGCTCGGTGAAGGAGAAGACGAACACCCCGATGACCAGGTAAGCGATGTAGTGCTCGATACCGCGGTTCTGCTGGAACAAGATCCCGAAGATCAGGTAGTAGACGCCCGAGTTCAGCAGCGGCGTCAGCACCTGCCAGAGCTGGCCGAGCCGGGCCTCGGTGTACATGGACACGTTGCGCGCCGTAGCGTAGGCGACGATGAAGTGCCGCCGGTCCCACACCGTGCGGGCGTAGGCGAACAGGCCGGGCCGCGCGGAACTGGGACGCAGGCCGTACCGGGCCGCCAGCTCGGCCAGGTCCCCGCCGCCCTCCGGCGTCCCGGCCAGATCCTGGTCCTCGGGCGCGAGCACCACCCCGTGCAACAGGCTGCCTGGAGCGGTCAGCCGCCCGCGATCGTCCATGACAGTGGATTCTATTGATCAGGACAGGTGGCTGGTGTCATTGAACGACCGGAGCACGGCCGGCCCGTCGGCGTACCAGTTGATCTCCGACAGGGCCGCGACATCCAGGTGCATCCGGAACAGGGCGGCCGGCGGGGCCAGCAGCGCCGCGGCGACCAGCGTCTTGATCGGCGTGACGTGGCTGACGATCAGCACCCGCTGACCTTCCTGATCGGCCAGCACGCGGTTCAGGGCCGCGGTGACCCGCGTGCTCACGCCGGCGAAGCTCTCCCCGCCGGGCGGGGCGGCCTGCGGATCGGCCAGCCAGGCCGCGAGCTCGGCCGGCCAGCGCTCCCGCACCTCGGTGAAGGTCAGGCCTTCCCAGGCGCCGAAGTCGGTCTCCCGGAACCCGTCGTCGGTGACCACGGCGGCGCCGGTAACGGCGGCCACTTCCCGCGCCGTCTGCACCGTGCGCAGCAGCGGCGAGGTCACGATCACGTCCAGGCCGGCCGGCGCCAGCCGCTTGGCCGCCGCGGCGGCCTGCTGGACGCCGGCGTCGGTAAGCGGCACGTCGGACCGGCCCGCGTACCGCTTCTGCACGGACATCGGCGTCTGCCCGTGCCGCAGCAGCACGGTGACGGTGGGTTCGCCCTGGGCGGGCCGCCAGGAGATCCCGGGCGGCACCCTACAGGCCAGACTCGGGGGTGCGGACGAGGATCCGCCTGCACTCCTCGCACCGGACCACTTCGTCGGGCGCGGCCACCCTGATCTGGTTCAGGTCCACCTTGTTGAGCGTCAGGTGGCATCCCTCGCAGCGGCCGGCGCGCAGCATGGCCGCCCCGACGCCGCGGGCATCGCGGATCTGCTCGTAGAGCTTGAGCAGATCGGCGGGCACCTCGGCGGCGACGCCGGCGCGCTGCTCGGACGCCTTGCCCGCCTGCTCGTCGATCTCCGTGAACGCCGCGTCACGGCGGGCGGCCAGCTCGGCCGTCTCGGTTCCCAGGCTGTCGCGCTCGGCGGTGAGCCCGTCCCGCCGGCTGACCAGGCCCTCGCGGCGCTCCATGAGCTCGAGCACGACCTCCTCGAGATCGCCCTGCCTGCGGCGCAGCGACTCGATCTCGGACTGCAAGGTGGCCAGCTCGCGGGCGGCGGACACCTGCCCGGCGTCCAGCCGGGCCCGGTCCCGGTCGATCCTGGTGCGGACCTGCTCGACGTCGCGCTCGGCCCGGCCCTCCTCCCGGGTCAGGTCGCTGAGCTCGGTCTCGGTTACGACGATCTCGTCCTTGAGCTCGCTGGCCCGGGCTTCCAGGCGGCCAAGCTCGGCGACTTCGGGGAGGCTGTGCCTGCGGTGGTCGAGGCGGGCGAGCTCGGCGTCCAGGTCGGCCAGTTCGAGCAGGCGGAGCTGGCTCTGCGGTGATGCCTTCACGGCTCCCAACGTTAGTCCCCCCGGAGGACTGCGTCGCGTGGTAGACCTGCGCCATGGAGATCCCTCGGGTTAGCCGGCCCTATATGCCTGGGTACGGCATCTCCGGGCCAGCGGAAGGAAGCGGGCTCCTGCACTGGTCCTGGGCCGCGGAGCGGCTGACCGCGGCGCGCAACTACTGGGTGGCGACGGTCTGGCCGGACGGGCGGCCGCACGTCATGCCGGTCTGGGGCATGTGGGACGACAGCAGATTGTGGTTCACCAGCGCAGTGGGCTCCCGCAAGATCCGCAACCTGGTCGCCGACCCGCGCTGCTGCGTCACCACCGAGGAGGCCTCCGACCCGGTGGTCATCGAGGGCGTAGCGCGCATCGTGACCGAGCCGGCCCTGCTGCAGCGGGTCGTCGACCTGATGAACGCCAAGTACCACACGGACTTCGGGGTGGACTTCCTGGATCCGGCCGCTAACGCGACCGTGGGGGTGCGGCCGCGCCGGGTGTTCAGCCTGCGGGCGGGCGACTTCACCGGTTCGCCCACCCGCTGGATCTTCGAGGAATAGTGGTTAGCAGAAGACAATAATTGCGCGGCTGACAAAAGCCGCCTGGCGGGTAGCGTGGAGGCAGCGTCTACCTGCGAGTCCGCCATGACACGACCGCCTGCCACCGCCAGCGACCAGCCCGCGCGCCCGAGCGTGCTCGCCGGGGCGGTCGCCGGGCTGCTCGCCGGCGCGGTGGCGATGGGCGTCGGCCAGCTCGCCGCCGGCCTGACCGTCGCGCAGAGCTCGCCGGTGCTCGCGGTCGGCCAGGCGGCCATCGACCTCACACCGCCGCCGGTCAAGGACTTCGCCATCTCGACGTTCGGCGTCGATGACAAGAACGCGCTGGTGATCGGCATCCTGGTCATCCTGGCCGCGTTCGCCGCGGTGATCGGGATCCTGGCCGTGCGCCGGCTCGCCCTGGGCCTGGCCGGCCTGGCGGTGTTCGCCGCCATCGGGCTGGCGGCGGCGCTGACCCGGCCCACCGCGACGGCGGAATACGTGATCCCCACCCTGGTCGGCGCCGCGGCCGGGGCCTTCGCCCTGACCCGGCTGGCCCGCGCGGCGGGCCGGCTCGGCGCCCCGGCGGACCGTGCCGTCCGCGGCCCGGTCACGGCCAGGCTCGAGCCACCCGACCTGCCCGCGGCCGGCGAGGCCGGAGAACCCCCGGCCTCGTCGTTCACCTTCCTGCCCAACCCGCAGGATGCCGGCTCGCCCGGGTGGCCCGAGCGGCGGCGGTTCCTGACCACCAGCGGGGTCGCCGTGGTCACCGCGGCGGCGGGAGCGCTCGTCGGACGCGAGCTGATCACCCGGCACAACGTCAGCGCGGCGCGCGCCGCCCTGCGCCTCCCGAAGCCGGCCGTGCCCGCTCCCCCGCTGCCGCCCGGCAGCAACCTGAACATCCCCGGCCTCAGCTCGTTCATCACGCCGAACGGGACCTTCTACCGCGTCGACACCGCCATCTTGCTGCCCGAGGTGGACCCGGCGAACTGGCAGCTGCGGATTCACGGGATGGTCCAGCGCGAGCTGACGCTGACCTTCGATGAGCTGCTGCGGCGGCCGCTCATCGAGGACTACGTCACGCTCACCTGCGTGTCTGACCCGGTGGGCGGGTCCTACGTGGGCAACGCGCTGTGGCTCGGCGCGAGCCTGGCCGACCTGATCCGGCAGGCCCGCCCGCTCGCGGGCGCCGACCAGCTGCTGTGCACGTCGGTCGACGGGTTCACCTCGGGTACCCCGCTGGCGGTCGTGCTCGACGGCCGCGACGCCCTGCTCACGGTGGCGATGAACGGCCAGGCGCTGCCGGTCGAGCACGGGTTCCCGGCGCGGATGGTGGTGCCCGGGTTGTACGGCTACGTGTCCGCGTGCAAGTGGGTCACCGACATCGAGGTCACCACGTTCGCGTCCGCCTACGCCTACTGGGCCACCCGCGGCTGGTCGCAGCAGGCGCCGATCAAGACCGAGTCCCGGATCGACGTGCCGGCCGGCAACTCGACCGTCGCCCCGGGGCCGATCCCGGTGGCGGGCGTGGCCTGGGCGCAGCACAAGGGCATCGCCGCCGTCGAGGTCCGGGTCGACCAGGGCCCGTGGCAGCAGGCGCGGCTGGCCGCGGTACCCGACATCGACACGTGGCGGCAGTGGGTGTGGGAATGGGACGCCACCCCGGGCACCCACCAGCTCGAGGCCCGGGCCACGGACGCGACCGGCTACACCCAGACCGCCGTGCAGGCCCAGCCGCCGCCCAGCGGGGCCAGCGGCTACCCGTCCGCCACCGTCACCGTGCGCAGCTCCTGAGCCGGGTTCAGGAGCTGGAACCCCGCTGCGTTCGGTAGAAAGATCTATGCGGAAGCAGGCCGCGGGGCATGAACGGAGGCTCGATGGACGGCGAGGCTGATCTGGAGTTCGCGAGGGTGGCGGGCGAGTACCTCGATGACCGGGCCGAGCGGCACCCGGAGCTGGCCACCGGCCTGGGCGATCACCGGTTCGACGACCGCCTGGCCGACCCGTCCGAGGCGGCCCTGGCCGACGAGCGGCGCGCCCTGGACCGCTGGGCCGCGCGGCTGGACGCCCTGGACCCGGGCGCGCTGTCGGCCGAGCACCGGGTCGACGCCGCGATGATGGCCGACAGCGTGGCCCGGCGGGTGTTCGAGCTCGACGAACTGGCCGAACACACCTGGAATCCGCTCCTGGCCAACCCGGGGCGGGCCATCTACCAGCTGCTGGTCCGGGACTTCGCGCCGCTGCCCGAGCGGCTCGCCTCGGTGGCGGGCCGGCTGGCCGCGGTTCCCGCCGTGCTGGCCGAGGCCCGGCGGCAGCTGGGCGCCATGCCCCGGGTGCACCTGGAGACGGCCATCGGGCAGTTCGACGGCACGATCGCGCTGGTCGGCAAGGAGGTCGACGCGGCGCTCGAGGCCGCACCTTCCTGCGGCCCGCTGCTGGCCGGGGTCCGGCCGGCCGCCCTGGCGGCCCTGGCCGAGCACCGGGACTGGCTGTCCGCCCGCCTGTCCGCGGCGGCGCCGGGACCCGACGGTGACCGGGACCCGCGGATCGGGCCCGAACGGTTCGCCCGCAAGCTCTCGCTCACCCTGAGCGCGGCCGCCGACGCGGACGCCATCTTGGCCCGGGCCCAGGCCGACCTGGACCGGGTCAGCGAGCAGATCGCGTCGCTCGCCGCGTCGATGGCCGGGCCGGGCCCAGCCGATTCGAGCCGAGCCGAGCCGGGCCCGGCGGTCGTCCGGCAGGTACTGGACCGGCTGGCGCAGGAGGTGCCCGACGACGCGACCATCCTGGGCTTCTGCCGGGACGCGCTGGCCGCCCAGATCGCGTTCGTGACCGACCGGCGCCTGGTCACGGTGTACGACGATCCGGTCCAGGTGATCCCGATGCCGGAGATCGACCGGGGCGTGGCCGTGGCCTACTGCGACTCACCGGGCCCGCTCGAGCCCGCGCCGCTGCCCACGTTCATCGCGGTCTCGCCCACGCCGGCCGACTGGACGCCGCAGCGGGTCGCCTCGTTCTACCGCGAGTACAACCGGCACATGGTGCACAACCTGATGGTCCACGAGGCGATGCCCGGCCATTACCTGCAGCTGCAGCACTCCCGGCGCTTCACCGGCTCGCGGACGGCGATCCGGGCCGCGCTGAGGTCAGGGTCGTTCGTCGAGGGCTGGGCGGTGTACGCCGAGCGGATCATGGCCGAGCAGGGCTACCGCGGCGACGGCGACCCCCGGGCGGTCCGTATGCAGCAGCTCAAGATGCAGCTGCGCACGATCATCAACGCCATCCTGGACGCCCGCATCCACGGCCACGGCATGACCGAGGCCGAGGCGATGGCCCTGATGACCGAGCGCGGCCATCAGGAGGAGGGCGAGGCGGCCGGCAAGTGGCGCCGGGCGCTGCTCACCTCGGCCCAGCTGTCCACCTACTACGTCGGCTACACCGAGGTCTCCGACCTGGCCCGGGACGTGCGGGCGGCCGATGCGGGCCTGGCCGACCGGGACGTGCACGACCGCATGCTGGCGCACGGCTCACCCCCGGCCCGGCTGCTGCGCACCCTGATCACCTGAACCGCGGCGGCGCCCGGTCCGCCAGAAGAAGCTCCGCTCGGCCAGGGCCCAGCCGGTGGAGGCGAGCAGGTAGATCCCGGCGGCGAGCGGGATGAACGCCGCGATCACCACGGTCAGGTACGGCAGGACCCGGATCAGGGCGCCGCCCGGCGCGCCAGTTCCGGCCGGCTGGACCGCCATCAGCTTCCCGAGACGGACGGTCAGCCAGCATAGCCCGGCCAGCAGCGCGAAGACCCCGACGAACACCAGGCCGTGCAGGCTGAGCGGCCCCGCCCCGGCCAGCCAGTGGCTGCCGAGCGGCACGCCGAACAGGTCGCGGGTGAGCAGCGTGTTCGGTTTCCCGGCGATCTGCGTCGACCGGAACAGCAGGTAGATCACGGACAGCAGCGGCCACTGGAGCAGGAACGGGGTGAGGCCGGCGAACATGGACGTGCCTTCCCGCTTGTACAGCGCGGTCATCTCGCGCTGCAGCCGCTCGGGCTGCCTGGCGTAGCGCTTTTGCAGGGCCTGCAGCTGCGGCGCCAGGCGGGCCACGGCGGCCTGGCCGCGGAGCCCGCGCAGGCTGAGCGGCATCAGGATGAGCCGGACGGCCACGGTGAACAGCACGATGGCGGCCACCACGGCCGCCCCGCCGAGAATCGGGGTCAGGAAACTGGTGAATGCAGTGACGAGGTGGTACGCGGCGTCCACGGGGACACCCAGGAGACTTGACATGCGGAAATGAGCCTTCCAGCTGGAACGGATGAGGGTGCTGGAAGCGGCCGCGGGGTCAGCAGGAAGTGGCGGCCGCTGGGGCCGCCGATGGTGCTCTGGGTCTGGTCCGGCCTGCCGCGTCCGGATCGCGCAGGCGCAAGAACGCCGTCCGCCAGGACTTCTCCCGCAGCGCGCGGGTCCGGCGGAGGAGCGGGAGGGCGGCGGCGGTTCGCGAAACCCCGGCCACCGAGGTGAGCAGGGCCAGCACCGCCGCGAGCATGGTCCCGGCCAGGACTGTCGCGACCAGCACGGTGAGGCCGGAGGGGCTCGCGGCGAGCTGGGCGAGGTCGCGCAGCAGCCCGGCCAGCATGGCCAGCAGGCCGCCGAGCGCCGTCATCGTCATCGCCATCGTCCCGGACTCCCCGTTGCGCAGGACACTTGCTGTCAGGATACGCCGCCGGGGCCGAGCTCGGCGACGGCGGCCAGCAGCCGGTCCACCTCGGCCTGGTCGTTGTAGTGGACGAGCCCGGCGCGGACACCGCCACCGGAATCATGCAGGTCGAACGCGCGGACCAGCTCCCACGCGTAGTTGTCGCCGTTCCACACGTTGACCTGGCGCGCCGCGAGAGCGGCCGCGACCTCGCGGGGGGTGTACCCGGCCACGGTGAAGAACGCCGTCGGCGTGCGCCGCGCGGCCTTATTTGCCTGGCCGCCTGCGGCGGCGGGGCCGTACAGCGTCACGTGCCGCATGGCGGCCAGGCCGTCGTGCAGGCGGGCGAACAGCTGTCCCTCGTATCGCTCCACGGCGGCCATGGAGGCCAGGATTTTCTGCCGGCGGGTGCCGGTAGCCCGGGGGTCCAGCGCGGCCAGGTGGTCGACGGCCGCGGCCACCCCGGCCAGGTCGGCGAACGCGGCGGTGCCCCGCTCGAACCGGCCGGGGACGCCGGGCGGGGCGGGCGCGAGCTTGTCCGGGTGCAGGGTCCCCAGCAGGGCCGGGTCGGCCACCACGGTGCCGATGTGCGGCCCGGACCACTTGTAGGCGCTGGTGGCGTAGAAGTCGGCGCCGAGCGCCCGCACGTCGACCGGCACGTGCGGGGTGGCGTGCACGCCGTCCACGTAGCACAGCGCGCCGACCGCGTGCGCGGCCGCGGCGATGGCGGGCACGTCCGGCCGGGTGCCGACGATGTTGCTCGCCGCGGTGACCGCGACCAGCCGGGTGCGCTCGGACAGCAGGTCGCCGTACTGGGCGGCCGGGAGTTCGGCGGTCGAGGAGTCGACCTCGGCCCACCGCAGCGTGGCGCCGCTGCGCGCGGCGGCCTGCACCCAGGGCCTGATGTTGGCGTCGTGATCGAGCCGGGACACCACCACCTCGTCCCCCGGCCCCCACTGCCGGGACAGCGTGTCGGCGAGCCGGTAAGTGAGCGTGGTCATGTTCGGCCCGAGGATCACGCCGTCTGGTTCGGCGCCGGTCAGGTCGGCCAGGGCGCGGCGGCACTCGGCCACGATGGCGTCCGCGCGGCCGCTGGCGGGGAACGCGCCGCCCGCGTTGCCGATCCCGGACCGGTAGGTGTCCGCGATCGCCTCGATGACCGCCGTGGGTACCTGGGTGCCGGCGGCGCCGTCGAGATAGGCATAACCATCGGTCAGGGCCGGGTAGGCCGCCCGCACGCGAGCCACGTCAAAGGTCACGAACCACAGGCTCTCACAGCTGGGCCCAGCCCGGATCGCGCCCCGACGCGAGAAGCAGGAAGTCCCACGGATCGTCGCTGTCCGGCTCGGCGGCGGGCGCGGGCCACAGCTGGGGCGTGCCGACCCGCCAGACGGCCAGCACGAGTTCGGGGTCGGCGGGGCGGTAGTCCTTGCCGAGCGACCGGGCCAGATCCCAGGCGTGCAGGTGCCACTCGGCGCAGGCCGCGCCCGCCATCGCGCCTGCCGTGACCTCGGCCCCCCGGTACCGGTGGTGGGGCAGGTCCCAGGACGAGGGCAGCCGCCGCCCGTAGGCCCGGGCCGACTCGGCGAACGCCGCGATGTGCTCGGGGCCGGGAGCATCCGGCAGCGCGGCGAGCTCGGCCGAGTTCTGCCGGGCCAGCTTGCGGGCCAGCGAGTCTGCGGGCGCGTCGGTGGCCAGCAGCCGGGCGAGCCTGCTGGCCGGGGCGTCATCGAGGTACTCGTGATAGTCGTCGGCCACGCATCGCAGGTGGCCGGCCAGGTCCACCGCCCGCCACTCCGCGCACGGCGTCGCCGCCAGCCACGTCGGGTCGGTGAACTGGGCGGCCAGTTCGCAGATGACGGTGACGCCATCGCGATAGGCGGCCAGGACGCCCGCGCGCGACGCGCGGCTCACGGGCTGGTGCGGGGGGGCGCCCCCCCTGTGCTGCGCTTCACGGTTCCTCTCCCTGCCGGGACCTCCCGGCAACCGGTACGCGAAGCCTCCGGGTGTGCCAGCGTGCCAGAGTTATGGCCCGCCGACAAGCCGTACGGGGCAAGAAAATCAGATGACAATGTCTTGCCCGTCCGGTTAACCTCCGGACAATGCCCCCTGTATCCCCTTCGCTGGTCTCGCGCGCCTCCGCCCGGGTACGGCCAGTCGGGGCACTGTGGCGGTTGCGAGGCTACCTGAAGCCGTTTCGCGTCCAGATGGTCGTCATGTTCGCCGCGGCGTTCGGCGCGGTCACGGCCGAGATCTGCATCCCGCTGCTCACCAAGTCGGTCGTGGACGGGGCGATCGCGCACAGTGACCGGCAGCTGCTGATCCCGCTCTCCCTGGCGGCCATCGGCTTCGGCGTGGCCGAGGCCTTGCTGAACCTGATCCGCCGCTGGATCCAGGCCGACGCGGTCGCCTCGATGGAGAAGACGATCAGGGACGACGTGTACGCTCACCTGCAGCGGCTGCAGGCCTCGTTTCACGACGACTGGCAGTCGGGTCAGCTGCTGTCGCGGGCCACGACCGACCTGTCGGCGATCCGCAGGTTCGCCGGGTTCGGCCTGATCTTCATGGTCACCAACGTGATGACCTTCGCCGTCGTGGTCGCGCTGCTGATCCACCTGAACTGGTGGCTCGGCCTGGTCACCGGCGCGGTGTTCGCGCCCGTCCTGCCGGTCTGCTTCCGGTTCGAGAAGCGCTACCGGGTGCTCTCCCGGCGGGTCCAGGACCAGCAGGGTGACCTGGCCACGCTGGTCGAGGAGGCGGCCACGGGCATCCGCGTGCTGAAGGCCCTGGGCCGGGGCCCGCTGGCGGGCGTCCGGCACGGCGCCCAGGCCACGGAGGTCTACCGCACGCAGGTGCAGAAGGCGGGACTGCTCGGCTCCTTCTGGGCCCTGCTGGACCTGATCCCGAACGCCGTCATCGGCATCGTCATCGTGCTTGGCGCGCTCGCGGTCTCCCGGGGATCGCTGACCCTCGGCGGCCTGGTGGCCTTCATCACCCTCGCGCTGCAGCTGGTCTGGCCGGTCGAGGCGCTCGGCTACATCATCGCCTCCGGCCAGGAGGCGGCCACCGCGGCCCAGCGGGTGCTGGAGATCTTCGACGCCCAGCCGCAGATCACCGACAAGACCCAAGACCTTGATACCGAACGGGCCGTGGTCCGTGCGCTCCGCCCGGCCCGGCCTCGGGGTCACCTGGTCTTCGACCACGTGGCGTTCACGTACCCGGGCGCGGCGGAACCGGTGCTGCGGGATATCGTGCTCGACCTGCCGCCGGGCCAGACGGTGGTGCTCACCGGGGCCACCGGCTCGGGCAAGTCCACCCTGCTGCAGCTGGTGCCGAGGCTGGCCGACCCGACATCGGGCGCGGTCCGGCTGGACGGGACCGATGTCCGCGACATCCCGCTGGCCCGGCTGCGTGCCGCGGTCGGCTGCGCGTTCGAGGATGCCACGCTGTTCTCGGCCAGCGTGCGGGAGAACGTCATGTTCGGCGCGCCGGACGCGGACGAGGCCGCGGTCGAGGCCGCGCTGACTGCCGCGCAGGCCAGGTTCGCCTACGACCTGCCGTGGGGCCTGGACACCAGGATCGGCGAGCAGGGCATGGCTCTGTCCGGCGGCCAGCGGCAGCGGATCGCGCTGGCCCGGGCCATCCTGGCCGGGCCGGACGTGCTGATCCTGGACGACCCGCTGTCCGCGCTGGACGTGCACACCGAAGAGCGGGTGACCCGGGCCCTGCACGAGATCCTGGCCGGCGCGACGGCCCTGGTCGTGGCCCACCGGCCGTCCACGGTGGCGCTGGCCGACACGGTGGCGCTGCTGTCCGGCGGGGTGATCGCGGCCACCGGCAGCCACCGTCACCTGCTGGCCTCGAACGCCGAGTACGCGGACCTGATGGATGTGGAAGACCTGGAGGAAAGCGCGTGACCGCCGACGCCTGGCGGGGAGTCGCCGCCGAGAGGGCCGACGAGGTCAGCGCCGGCCTGGCCGCGCTGCTGCGCGAGCGCAGCCGGCGGCTGCTCGGGGACCTGCTGCGGCCGCACCGGCGCGCGGTGATCGCCACCATTTCGCTGATCGTGGTGGAGAGCCTGGCCGCCCTGGCCGGCCCGTGGCTGGTCGGCCTGGCCATCGACAACGGGCTGCCGCCGCTGCTTGACGCGCACGACGCGGGGCCCCTGCTCGCCATCGCGGCCGCCTTCGCCTTCGCGGTGGCGGTCCAGGCCGTCACCACCCGCATGTTCGTCACCATGACCGGCCGGGTGGGCCAGAAGGTGGTGCTCGAACTGCGCAACCGCCTGTTCGCGCACTGCCAGGCCCTGGACGTGGCCTTCCACGAGAGCTACACCTCCGGACGGGTCATCTCCCGGCAGACCTCCGACATCGACTCCATCTCCGACCTGTTCGAGGAGGGGCTGGACTCGCTGATCGCGGCGATCTTGACCCTGCTGCTGGTCGGCACCGGCATGCTGCTGCTGGACTGGCAGCTCGGCCTGGTCGTGCTGGCCGGCTTCATCCCGCTGACCTGGATGACGGCCTGGTTCCGGCGCGAGTCGGCCCATGCCTACCGCCGGACCCGGGAAGCCATCGCGCTGGTCATCGTGCAGTTCGTGGAGACGTTCGGCGGGATCCGGGCGGTGCAGGCCTTCCGCCGGGAGCCGCGGAACTCGGCGATCTTCTCCGGGCTGGGCCAGGACTACGCCGAGGCGAGCAGGCACGCCTCCCGCCTCTACGCCGTCTACGGGCCGAGCATCTCGCTGGTCGGCAACATCATCACCGGCGTGGTCCTGGGCTACGGCGGCCTCCTGGTCATCGACGGCGACATCAAGGTGGGCGTGCTCGCCACCTTCCTGCTCTACCTGCAGCGCTTCTTCGACCCGCTGCAGGACGTGTCGCAGTTCTACAACACGTTCCAGTCCGCGGCCTCCGGCCTGGAGAAGATCTCCGGCCTGCTGGACCAGGAGCCGTCGGTGCCGGAGCCCTCGTCGCCCTTGTCCTTGCCTGAGCCGGGATCTTCCGCGGGGCGGCGGGTGCGGTTCGAGGGGGTCACCTTCGGCTACCGGGACAACCTGGTGCTGCCCGGCCTGGCGCTGGACATCCCGGCCGGGCAGACGGTCGCCCTGGTCGGCGAGACCGGCGCGGGCAAGACGACGATCGCGCGGCTGCTCGGCCGGTTCTACGACCCGCGCTCGGGCCGGATCACGCTGGACGGGACCGACCTGCGGCAGCTGCCCGATTCGGTGCTCCGCACCGAGGTGATCGTGATCACCCAGGAGAACTTCCTGTTCGAGGGGTCGGTCGCGGACAACATCAGGCTCGGCCGCCCGGACGCGTCCGACGCCGAGGTGCACCGGGCGGCCCGGATGATCGGCGCGCACGACTTCATCGACGCGTTGCCCGAGGGCTATGACACCCCGGTCGGCAAGCGCGGCGGCCGGCTGTCGGCAGGACAGCGCCAGCTCATCTCGTTCGCCCGGGCGTTCCTGGCCGCCCCGGCCGTGCTCGTCCTGGACGAGGCCACCTCGCTGCTCGACATCCCGAGCGAGCGGCTGGTGCAGGCCGCGCTGCGCACCGTGCTGGCCGACCGGACGGCAGTCATCATCGCCCACCGGCTGTCCACCGTGGCGATCGCGGACCGGGTGCTGGTCCTGGACCACGGCCGGATCACCGAGGACGGCCCGCCCAGCGAGCTGATGGCCGGGGACGGAGAGTACGCCGCGCTGCACTCGAGCTGGGCGGCCAGCCTGGCCTGACCCGGCTACCCGGGTTACACGTAACGCACGTCGGACTGCTGTGGCTCGTCGTCGACCAGGTGGTCGCAGGTGGGACAGTACCAGCGGGCCTCGACCGGGGTCCCGCAGGCCGGGTGCACCGGGGCCTGGCCCGGGTCGGCGTGCCCGGCGCCCCAGGCGGCCAGCAGGCGGAGCGCCCCCGCCAGCTCGCTGCCCTCGGCGGTGAGCTGATAGGCGGCGCGGGGCGGGCGGTCGGAGTAGGGCCGGGCCACCAGCAGCCCGTCGCGTTCGAGCCGCTTGAGGCGCTCGGACAAGATGTTCGCCGCGATGCCCGGGAGCTGGTCGAGCAGGTCGCCGAACCGCTGCGGCCCGGCCAGCAGCGCCTCCACCACCAGCAGTGTCCACCGGTCGCCAACCCGGGCCAGCGCCTCGGCCAGCGGCGAGGCCGGTTCCCGCTGAGCCAGCCGCGTGGGAGTCGGTTCCCGCTGAGCCATGAGCGAAATCGTAGCGGTCCGCATTGACACCTCTCGGGTCAGTAGTAACTTGCAAATTACTACTAACCCCGAAGGGACGTGAAGCGGATGACAATCCTCGACGAGATAGGAGCCGGCATCGCGCGGCTGGCCGATCAGGCCGGCCCCTCGGTGGTAGGCATCGGGCAGCGCTGGGGCGTCGGCTCGGGCATCGTGCTGGGCGGGGGGCGGGTGCTGACCAACGCGCACAACGTCCGCGGCAGCCACGTGACGGTCACCTTCGCCGACGGGCGCACCGAAGAGGGGACCGTGGCCGGGACCGACGTCGACGGCGACCTGGCCGTCATCGAGGTCGACACCGGCCAGGCCCCGGCCCTGTCGTGGGCCACCGAGGCCCCGGCGATCGGGACGCCCGTCTTCGGGCTGTCCAACCCGGGCGGCCGCGGGCTGCGGGCGACGTTCGGGTTCGTCTCCGGCATCGACCGTGCCTTCCGCGGCCCGCGCGGCGTGCGCATCACCGGCAGCCTGGAGCACACGGCCCCGCTGCTGCCCGGCTCCTCGGGCGGCCCGGTCCTGAACGCCGCGGGACAGCTGCTCGGGATCAACACGAACCGCCTGGGCGAGGGCTTCTACCTGGCCATACCCGCCGACGAGGCGCTGCGGGGCCGGGTCGACGCGCTGGCCAGCGGCGAGTCGGTCCAGCCGCCCCGGCTCGGCGTCGCCATCGCTCCCGGCCACGTGGCCAGGCGACTGCGCCGCGCGGTCGGCCTGCCCGACGCCGACGGCCTGCTCATCCGCGAGGTCTCCGACGACAGCCCGGCCGCCAGTGCGGGCCTGGCCCGCGGCGACCTGATCGTGGCCGTCGCGGGCCAGCCGGTCCGCACCGCGGACGACCTGTTCGCCGCGCTCCGCGCGGCGGCACCCGGCGGCAGCCTCGACCTGACCGTGCTGCGCGGCACCGAGGAGCGCAGCGTCCACGTGGTCCTCGGCCAGGGCGGCGAGCCCGCCACCGAGGCCTAGGCGCCGCGGCTCTCACCGCCGCCCTGACGCCGCCCGCCCGCGGTTTACCCCGCTGCGGAGCAGCTTGAGGAGCCTCAGGCGGGCGGGCGGCCGGGGATGACGATGCCGGTCTCGTAGGCCAGGATCACGGCCTGCACCCGGTCGCGGAGGCCGAGCTTGGCCAGCAGGTTGCCGACGTGCGTCTTGACCGTCGCCTCGCTGACGAACAGCGTGTCCGCGATCTCGGTGTTGCTGCCGCCCCGGGCCAGCAGCACCAGGACCTCCCGCTCCCGCGCCGTCAGCGAGGCGAGTCGTGACGGCGCGGGAGCGGTCTCCGGCGGCCGGCGCGCGAACACCTCGATGAGGCGGCGGGTGACCGACGGGGCCAGCATGGCGTTGCCCGCCGCGGCGGCGCGGACCGCGGCGATCAGGTCAGCACGGGGCGAGTCCTTGAGCAGGAACCCGCTGGCCCCCGCACGCAGCGCCTCGTAGACATACTCGTCGAGGTCGAAGGTGGTGAGCATGACCACCTTCGGTGCGGGCGAGCCGCGGGTGAGCAGCCGGGTCGCCTCCAGCCCGTCCATGCCGGGCATCCGGATGTCCATGAGCACCACGTCCGGATGGTGCGCCGCCGCCGCCGAGACGGCCGCCTCGCCGCTGGCCGCCTCCCCCACCACGATGATGCCGTCGGCGGCGTCCAGGATGACGCAGAACCCGGAGCGGACCAGTTCCTGATCGTCGACCACCAGCACCCGGATCGGGTCCGGCGGGGCGGGGATCGTCATCGCGACGGCAGCCGCGCGGTGACCGCGAAGCCGTCCGCCTCGGTCGGGCCCACGCTCAGGTTCCCGCCGCAGGACGCCACCCGCTCCGCGATGCCGGCCAGGCCCAGCCCGGAGCCCGAGAGCAGCGAGCCCGGCGGGCCGGTCACGCCGTCGCGGGCCCGGGGCCATCCGTCCGGCCGGCGGCCGGAATCGGTGACGCTGACCGTGATGTACCCGGGCTCATAGCGCAGCGTCACGGCAACCTGGGCCGCCCGGGAGTGGCGGATCGTGTTGGTCAGCGCCTCCTGGACGATGCGGTAGGCGGTCAGGTCGACTCCCGGCGACAGCGGGCCGGGCGTGCCCACAACCTCGAAGTCCACCGGCACTCCGGCCCCGCGCACCTGGTCGAGCACCTCGCCGAGCTCGCCGAGGGACGCCGACGGGGCCGTCTGCAGCCGCTCGGCGGGGCTGCGCAGCACGCCGAGGAGCCTGCGCAGCTCGGTCAGGGCCTGCCGGGCCACCTCGCCGATGATGTCCACGGCCGAGGCCGCCCGGTCGGGCCGCCCGGGCAGGAGGGAGGCCGCCGCCTCCGCCTGGACCGCGATCAGGCTGACGTGATGCGCCACGACGTCGTGCAGTTCACGGGCGATCCTGGCCCGCTCCCGCTCGGCGGCCAGGGCGGCCTGCCGGTCGAGTTCGGCTTCGGCTCGGTCAGCACGGCTCTGCGCCGCCCGCAGGTTCGCCCGCTTGGTCCGGCTGAGCACGCCCGCGGCCCACGCCGTGAACAGGATCATCACCTGGAAGATCACGTCGTAGGGCTGGGGGTGTCCTGGCGCGGACTGCGAGATGGCCAGACCTGCCGCCGCGACGGCGCAGGAGGCCCAGCGCCAGGCCGGACCGCAGCGGTCGATGATGGTGTAGAACGCGATCGCGGGCCCGAGCGGGAACGGCGCGAACCCGAAGCCGATCTGGTCGTAGCCGACCCGCGCGGCCGCGATGACCAGGCCGACCGCGACGGGCCACGAGCGACGCCACG
>Ga0335074_10003098_pt1 | contig 22643 bp, 18 predicted proteins | sample Lox_Sample_23_FD_206715 | JGI IMG/M metagenome (GOLD analysis project Ga0335074, IMG submission 206715) | Soil microbial communities from Loxahatchee National Wildlife Refuge, Florida, United States - Lox_Sample_2.3 | ecosystem: Environmental > Terrestrial > Soil > Wetlands | place: USA...
GGCATGGCATAGTCTTCGTTGTACATGGTGATGTAGTAGAAGATCTGTTCGTTTTCCTGATACATCCGGCGAATGCCGTCCTGCAGGATGGCAGCCAATTCGTATACATAAGCCGGATCGTAACTGACGCAGGTGGGCACGGTACTCGAGAGCACATGGCTATGGCCGTCCTGATGCTGCAGTCCTTCGCCGAGCATGGTGGTGCGGCCGGCGGTGCCGCCCATGAGGAAGCCCTTGCCGCGTGAATCAGCGAACGCCCAGATCATGTCGCCTACCCGTTGGAAGCCGAACATCGAGTAGTACATGTAGAAGGGAATCGTCGGGATGCGGTAGTTCGAATACGCAGTGCCTGCGGCAGTGAACGATGCCATCGACCCCGCTTCGGTGATGCCTTCCTCGAGAATCTGACCGTCCTGCTCTTCGCGGTAATAGAGGAGCATGTCGACATCGTGGGGCTTGTACTTTTGACCTTCGGGCGCATATATGCCGACCTGGCGGATCGCTGATTCAAGGCCGAAAGTGCGGCCTTCATCGGGAACAATAGGCACGATCAGCTTGCCGATTTCCGGATCCTTCATGAGGTGGCGCAGGATGCTGACAAAGCCCATGGTGGTCGAGACTTCGCGGCCCTTGGAGCCTGCGGTCCACTCCGCGAAGTAGTCCAAAGCCGGTGCGTTGAAGTTCAGCTCAGGAACGTCGCGGCGGGGCATGTAACCGCCCAGCGATGCACGCCGCTCCTGCATGTACACGATCTCCGGACTGTCCTGCGGCGGTCGATACGGCTTGCTTTCTTTGGCCAGGTCCTCGGGAATGGGGATGTTGAACTGTTTGATGAAAGCTGTGAGCCCCTCGTCTGTGAGCTTCTTTTCCTGGTGTGAGGCGTTGCGCGACTGTGTGGTTCCCAGGCCATAGCCCTTGACCGTCTTGGCGAGGATCACCGTCGGACCACCCTTGTGCTCCCTAGCTCGCTTGTAGGCGTTGAAGATCTTTGCGCGATCGTGACCGCCGCGGTGCAGGGTCCAGATCTGCTCGTCGGTCATGTCGCTAACAAGCTCAAGCAACTCAGGATATTTACCGAAGAACTCCTTACGGATGTAAGCGCCCCCTTTAGCCTTGAAGGCCTGGTAGTCGCCGTCGACGCATTCTTCCATCCGCTTGAGGAGCAGGCCGGTGTGGTCGCGCTCGAAGAGCTTGTCCCAATCCGAACCCCAGATAACCTTGATCACATTCCAGCCGGCCCCGCGGAAGACGCCCTCGAGCTCGTCGATAATGCGCTTGTTGCCACGGACAGGCCCGTCCAGGCGCTGCAGGTTGCAGTTGACGACGAAGACGAGGTTGTCCAGCTTTTCGCGGGAAGCAACGCCGATTGCGCCGAGAGTGTCGACTTCATCCGTCTCACCATCACCAATGAAGGCCCAAATCTTGCGCGGGGTCTTCTCGATGAGATTCCGGTTTTCCAGGTACCGCATGAACCGTGCCTGGTAGATGGCGTTTAGGGGTCCGATACCCATCGACACGGTGGGGAAACGCCAAAAATCCGGCATTAGCCACGGATGCGGATAGGAAGAGAGGCCCGGCTCACCTCGCAGCTCGTGGCGGAAGTTGAGCAGGCGCTGCTCGTCGAAGCGTCCCAGGAGAAAAGCCCGTGCATAGATACCCGGCGAGGCATGGCCCTGGAAATAAACGAAGTCTCCTGGCTGGTCCCCATGCGTTGCGTGGAAGAAGTGGTTGAAACCCACTTCGAGCAGCGTGGCCAGCGAGGAGTAAGTGGCAAGGTGGCCGCCGATGCCCGGATCCTTCTTGTTCTGGCTGTGCACCATGGCCATCGCATTCCAGCGAATCAAGCTTTCCACACGACGTTCCAGATTGCGGTCGCCAGGATATGGAACCTCTTCGTGCTTCGGAATGGTGTTGAGGTAGGGAGTGGTCAGCTCGCTAGCGGTCGTGATTCCCGCTTCGCGCGCCCGCTGGCGCAATGCATTAAGCAGCTCAGCGCCGTGCTCCGGGCCCTCGGCAACGACAACGTCGTCAAAGGCTTCAATCCACTCTGAAAGTTCTTCGCTAAAGCCCGTCTGGGCAGGGACAGCAAGTTTCGTATTCATAGGGGTCTGGACTCGGTTTGATGCTGCTGTAGAGGCTTGGATTCAGTGTGATGGCTCAACCCTTCAGTATACAGGCGATACGGGGTCCGCTATTTCGACAGGAGGGTAGCGCAGGAACGCCTGGTAATGCTCCACAACCGGGAATGGCTCGTAAAAGTGGTGCAGCAGGTTCTTCCATTGAACGTAATTTGCCGAGGTGCGGAAGTTTATTGTGTGAGCTTCGAGTGTCTGCCATTGAACAAGAAGCAAGTACCTGCCTGTGGTCTCGAGGCAACGATGCAGCTGAAGTGAAATGTAGCCGGGCGTGGCGGCGATGATCGGAGAAGCAACCGCGAACGCCGCCTCAAACGCAGATTCCTGTCCAGGCCGCACATTAAGGATGGCAGTTTCCAGAATCATCGTTCCAGTCTAGACTGGCTGCGCCGCACGGCATCCATAGCTGATATACTCCTGTGTTTATGCGGGTATTTGTAGTTCTTCCTGCGGCCGGCCTGGGTACCCGGATGGCGGCAGGCCACACGTCTTCGGCGCCCAAGCAGTTTCTCGAGCTGGCGGGTGTTCCCATCCTCATCCATACACTGCGCGCCTTTGCCGAAGTGCCCCAGATCTCGGCTATGTACGTTGCGGTGCGCGTGAACGAGATGGACCGGCTTTCTGCCCAGGTGCGGGACTACGGATTTGCCGGAAGAGTCCACGTCGTAGAGGGCGGAGACAGCAGGCAGGAGAGCGTTGCCAACGCGCTTAGTGCAATTGACTGCGATGCGGACGACATTATTCTCGTTCACGATGCGGTGCGTCCGCTGATCGATGCCGCCACGATCGAGCGCACCATTCGCGCCGTGGAGAAGCACGCCGCCGCGATTGTGGGGCTGCCGGCGGTGGACACCATCAAGCAGGTCGAGCGCACCGCCGATGGGGCCATTATAACTTCTACGATTCCGCGTGAGTATATCGTTCAGGCTCAAACCCCCCAGGGATTTCGCTGCGATCTTCTCAGGCGGGCCTTCGCCGAGGCCGCAGCCGATGAGTTCGTCGGGACGGATGAAGCCAGCCTGGTAGAGCGGGCGGGCGGACAGGTGGCCGTGGTGCTGGGTTCACCTGCGAATTTCAAGATTACTCAGCCGGGAGACCTCGAGCTAGCGGAGTTCTACCTGCAGCGCCAACCGGCGCACCGGTGAACTCGACACATCTGCGCGATGCGGCGACCACGATCGGCTGAGACGGATAGCAAGGCATGAAGATCAGAATTGGATACGGTTGGGATTCACACGCATTCAAACCAGGAGTGCCGCTCAGAATCGGTGGCCTCGCCATCGAACATCCTGAAGGCCTGGCCGGGCACTCCGACGGTGACGTGCTTCTTCACGCCATCACTGACGCGCTGCTGGGCGCTGTTTCCGCGGGCGACATCGGCAGCTTCTTTCCGCCCGGCGATGCGCGCTGGAAGGATGCCGATTCGGCGATCTTTCTGAACCTGGCGCTCGAAGAGATTGAGAATGCGGGATACAGAATCGTGAATGTGGATACAACTCTGGTGCTCGCTGCGCCGAAGATTGGACCCATTGCCGCGGAGATGCGCGAGCATGTCGCCGATCTGCTGGGCATCAAGCCTGGCGATGTCGGTATCAAGGCCAAGACACCCGAAGGGCTCGACGCCGATCACGTGGCCCAGGCCCACGCTGTCGTGCTGCTGGAGAAGGCCGAGGAATCCGACGAGTTGGGCGCCATGACGGCAAGCATCGAAAGCGAGCAGCAGATCGAAGATGTGGTGCAGGATCTCGTCAGGCAAGTCCACGGACGCGAGGAGCGCCCGACGATCAAGCCGGTCTTCGATACGGAAGACATCACATAAAGCCGTCCTCACGAGTAGGTCAACAGATGGAGCTTTGATGAGAGTTTGGATCGCAGTGTCTCTGCTGGCGGCGTGCGCCACTGTTGCTTTTGGCCAGTCCCCGGACTGGCGCACACCCACGGAGAAATCCGAATACAAAACTACCCCCAACTACACCGAGACGATGGCATACCTTAACCGTGTTGCTGCCGCCGCACCCGGGAAAGTGAAGATCGAGCCATTCGGGCAGACGGGAGAGGGCAGGGAACTGGACATTGTTATCGCGTCGAAGGATGGGGTGTTCGATCCGGTAGCGATTCATACTTCGCATCGCCCCATCGTTCTTGTTCAGAATTCCATCCATGCCGGGGAAATGGACGGCAAGGATTCCTGCCTTGCTCTACTGCGCGACATGGTGATCACCAAGACGCAGGCTGCGCTGCTGAACAATGCAGTCTTCGTCTTCATCCCCATGTATAACGCCGATGGACACGAGCGACGATCAGCCTACAACCGCATCAACCAGAATGGTCCTGACGAAATGGGCTGGCGCGGCAACGGGACAAATCTGAATCTCAATCGCGATTACCTTAAAGCTGACACGCCCGAAACGCGCGCCTTCATGAAGATGTTCCACCAGTGGCTGCCGGATTTCTTTGTCGATGACCACGTAACCGACGGGGCCGATTATCAGTACGACGTCACCTTTACTATCGACGACGGTCCCAACGTCTACGGACCGACAGCCCGCTGGATCGACGACGTAGTTACTCCCACCCTGGTCAAGCAGGTCGACGCCGTCCCCGGTCACCTCGCCTCACCTACCTACATCACGCTGAACGACGACTCCGACCCGGCCAAGGGCCTCGGCTTCAACGACGACCCGCCGCGGTTCTCCACCGGCTACATGATCCTCGAAAACCGGCCGGGCATGCTCGTCGAGCTGCACATGCTGAAGGATTACAAGACACGCGTTACGGGCAATTACGAGATCCTGCGCGCGCTGATGCAGGTGGTGAACCGCGACGCCGATAAGTTGATTAAGCTGAACGCCGACGCTGATGCGGACGCTGCGCGTCTCGGCGCGCATCCGCTCGGCGACCAGCAGTTTCCGCTGCGGCTCTCATGGAGCGGCGAGACCACACCTTTTCTGTTTCACGGGTACCACTACACGCGCCAGCTTAGCGAAGTCTCAGGCACGATGTGGATCAAGTATTCGCATGAACCGTGGGACGTATCTCTGCCTCTCGACGCGGGCTTCAAGGTGACAGCTTCGACTGTGCCTCCCGCTGCCTACATCATTCCCCGGCAGTGGACGCAGGTGATCGATGTGCTCGCCGCGCATCAGGTCGAGATGCAGCACACGTCCGCGCCCTGGACCGGCCAGGTTGAGACATATCACTGCAATGGCATGCAGTGGAACCGCGCGCCCTTCGAAGGGCGTCATCCGATTTTCCCCGGTGAGGGCGCCCTCGAGCCTGGCAAGTTCGGTCACTGCGATCTCGTGACTGACACGGTTACATATCCCGCGGAATCGGTAGTTGTTCAGCTCAACCAGCGGCTGTCAAAGGTCGTGTTGCAGTGGCTTGAGCCCGAAGGGCCCGATTCCGCGATGGCATGGGGGTTCTTCGACAGCATCTTCGAGCAGAAGGAATACGGCGAGCCCTATGTGCTCGAGAAAGTGGCACGCGAAATGATGAACAAGGACCCGAAGCTCAAGGAAGAGTTCGAGCGCAAGGTTGTGAATGATCCCCAGTTTGCCGCGGATCCCTATACCCGCCTTGAATTCTTCTACGAACACTCGCCCTGGTACGCGGCGAACCGGGTTGGCGAGTATCCCGTGGGCCGGCTGACGAAGCTGGACGGAGTGCCACTGGAGAAGTAGCAGAAAATGAAACCTCAAAGGCGCCGCGCTGAGGCGCTTTATGGTGAGAATTTGACGGTGACGCGAGAAAACGTATACTCATCGTGACCTGAATTCCGGTAAGCAATCTGTATCTGGAGAAACCAAAGATGCTCGTGCGGAAACTAGCCGTTTGCTCCTTCACCATTGTGATCTTCGTCGCGAGCGCAGCTGCGCATAGTCAAACTCCACCTGCAGTTCTCAAGATCGACACCGGCAACGCGGTCTCAAAGGTCAGCCCCGAGCTGTATGGCCTGATGACCGAGGAGATCAACTACTCCTACGACGGAGGTCTATACGCCGAACTGGTGCGCAATCGCACCTTTCGCGCGGACTGGGGAGGGGTCCATCGCTGGTATCTCGTGCAGGAAGGGAACTCCCAAGCGTCGATGGAAGTCGACAAGACCACCGGTCCAAGTGCGGCGCTGCCCAACAGTCTCAAGCTGACCGTGGATCAGGCCGATGAATCCGATCGCGCCGGTATTGAGAATGAAGGCTACTGGGGAATCCTGGTCAAGCCGAACACCGAATATAAGGGCTCCTTTTATGCCAAGTCCGACAGCAGCGTTGCGGTCACTGTTCGGCTGATCAATGACGACACAGGAAAGGCCGCTGCTCAGGCGGTCGTGCCCGCGGTCACAGGCGATTGGAAGAAGTACGACTTTACGCTCAGAACAGGGAGTGTGGCCGCCAGCACTCTCAACCATCTGGTCGTCACTCTCCAGAAGCCCGGGAATCTCTGGCTCAATCTCGTTTCGCTCTTTCCTCCAACCTACGATGATCAACCCAACGGCTTCCGCATCGACCTGATGGAAAAGCTAGCGGCCATGCACCCGAACTTTCTGCGGTTTCCTGGCGGTAACTATCTGGAGGGCGACCACATTCCTGAGCGCTATGAGTGGAAGAAGACGATTGGGCCGCTGGTCGACCGTCCTACACATCCGAGCCCATGGGGGTACCAGTCCTCTGATGGCATGGGGCTGCTCGAATTCCTGAAGTGGTGTGAAGACCTGCACATGCAGCCCGTGCTGGCCGTATACGCCGGCTATTCGATGAAGCAGGAGCACGTCAATCCCGGGGCCGATCTCGAACCGTACGTCCAGGATGCGCTTGACGAAATCGAATACGTGAGCGGCAGCACCGACACTAAGTGGGGTGCCGAGCGCGCGAAGGATGGGCATCCCACGCCCTTCGCGCTCAAGTATGTTGAGATCGGCAACGAGGACTGGTTTGACAAGTCGGGCAGCTACGATGGAAGGTATGCGCAGTTCTACAAGGCGATCAAAGCGAAGTATCCCAACCTGCAGTTGATTGCGACGACACCGGTGAAGGGTATCCGCCCGGACGTAATCGATGACCACTTCTATCGCCGGAAGGAAGAATTCTTCAACGACACCACGCACTACGACAAGACCGACCGCAACGGCCCGAAGATCTTCGTGGGCGAATGGGCGACGAGGGAAGGCTCTCCTACGCCGAACTTTGGAGCCGCGCTCGGCGATGCAGCGTGGATGACCGGGCTTGAGCGCAACAGCGATATCGTCGTTATGGCCAGCTATGCGCCGCTGCTGGTCAACGTAAATCCGGGCGGCATGCAGTGGGAAAGCGACCTGATCGGCTATAACGCCGGATCGAGCTATGGCTCGCCCAGCTATTACGCACAAGTCATGTTCGGCAGTTATATCGGAGACGAAACGGTGGCCTCAACTCTTAGGGGAGCCGGTCCGCGCTTCTTCTATTCGGTAACGCGCGACACCAAGAAAGGCAAACTCTACCTGAAGCTGGTTAACGCCTCTTCCATCCCGCAGGATGTCAACATCCAGCTGGCAGGCGCTGGAAAGATCGCTGGAACCGGCACACTCATAAGCCTGCATGCCCTGACCAATGAGGCAACCAACTCCATTACCGAACCGACGAAGATCGTGCCGGTAAAGACTGCGCTGAAGAACATATCCGGCGATTTCCACCACACGGTGCCCGGGTATTCGATCCAGGTGCTGGATATTGATCTGCGATAAAATGGATTGAAGGGCGGCTTTCAACCGAACCTGCTCTCTTCTTTAAACCACCAGAGTCCTTTACGACTTCGGCATAGCGTGTAGTGACCGGCAATTCGATAAAGTTACTCGACTTGGCAAATTCTGAAATTGACTCCGTCAGCCTGATCTTTCCCAAGCTTCGCTTAATGGCAAGCTCCCAAGCTGAGGATGCGCTGTAGTAGACTTGTGCCGCCTCATCCAACGCGCCAATCACTGACTTTGGAATTCGTCGCAATTCTGTCAGCCACAGGAGCACATTTGTATCGAGCAAGTACCGCGCCGTCACTTCGGGTTTTCGTTTTCCTCGCCAAGAGAAATTCAAGCGGCAGATCTTCGTAAAAATCCGACGCGATGTAAGTTACTCCATGAGATTCCGGCCAAATGCTCGCGACCGCCGCTTTGTCTTACCAGGCAGAGGAACAAGCCGTGCCATCGGTTTGCCCGCCTTTGCGATCACGATGTCCTCCCCGCCAGCAGCGCGGTCCACCAATTCCAACAGGTGAGATTTGGCTTCATAGAGGTTGAGAGTCTTGCTCATATTTCGAGTCTCGCCCAAATTCCAAGCTGGTCAATTTTGTGTCTTTCCAGCATTGAACCCGTCGCTCCTGCTTGACTGGCCCTCCCACTCTCCTTAGCATCAAAAGTTGATCCCACACACAGAAATGTCCTCAGCAAGCACTCCCCGCGTCCGTTTTGCGCCTTCTCCTACCGGGTATCTCCACGTCGGAGGAGCGCGCACCGCCCTCTTCAACTGGCTGTTTGCCCGCCACTTCGACGGAACCCTCATCCTTCGCATTGAAGACACAGACTTCGAGCGCTCTTCCGAAGAAATGGTCGAGGGGATTCTTGCAGGCTTGCGCTGGCTCGGTCTCGACTGGGACGAGGGTCCGTTCTTTCAGGCGCAGCGTCTCGATCTCTACCGCCAGACAGCTGAGAAGCTTCTGACTAGTGGCCATGCCTATCGATGCTTCTGTACCAAGGCCGAACTGGAGCAGCGTCGCGCGGAAGCCGTGGCGGCAGGGCACCCGCCGATGTACGACCGCCGGTGTCGCAACATTGGTTCGGCCGTTGTTGCGCAACGCGAGGCCGCGGGAGAGCCATCTGCCGTTCGCTTCGCGGTTCCTGACGGAGGCTCGACGGGCTTCGATGACGCGGTCTTCGGCCGAGTGGAGTTCGCCAACGGCGAGATCGAGGATTTCGTGCTTTTGCGATCGGATGGGGTCCCGACATATCACCTGAGCGTCGTCGCCGATGACATCGATATGAAGCTGACGCACATCATCCGCGGCGCCGACCACATTTCGAACACGCCCAAGCAGGTGTTGCAATATCAGGCGCTGGGTGCGACGCTTCCTGTTTTCGCGCACGTCCCGCTCATTCTGGGCCCAGACAAAACACGCCTCTCGAAGCGCCACGGAGCTACGTCAGTCATCTCGTACAAAGAGATGGGCATTGTCCCGGAAGCGTTTAGAAACTTCCTTGCTCTGCTTGGCTGGACTCCAGGATCCGCCCATAAAGATAGCGAGATCTTTAGCTCCGACGAGCTCATCCAGCTCTTTTCTCTCGAAGGCATCTCGAAGTCGAATGCTGTCTTCGATAACGACAAGCTCGCCTGGTTCAACACGGAATACATTCGCGCCTACGATACAGAAAGGCTGTTGCCGCTGATCGCAGCAGAGTGGGCCAAGGCTGGATTCACCCCAAACCGCTCGCGGGAGGAGATCCTTGCGGCCATCGATCTGCTAAAGCCGCGCGCCCGCAACCTGAAGGATTTCGCCACCATCTTTCGGGCCTACTTCAGCGATGATTTCGAATACGATCCCGCCGCGGTTACAAAATTCCTCAGTGACGGCGCGGTCCGCACGCTTCTGGTGCAACTCTCGCATCGTTACGCGGACGCGAACGACTTCACTGAAGCATCGACAGAAGCTAACCTCCGCGCCTTCGCGGACGAAAATGGCATTAAGGCTGGTCCGCTCATCAACGGATCGAGAGTCGCATTGACCGGCCAGGCTGTGGCTCCCAGCCTATTCGCGGTGATGGCTGCGTTAGGAAAGGATCGCGTGGTGCAGCGACTCGCCGCAGCGGAACCGATCAGGGTTGACTAAGTTCGAAGGCGAAGAGTTGGTTGTATCACCGCGCTATTACGTCCACCGCTACAGGAGCCTTGCGCGGCGGATAACACGAGGTCGCGTCGCAGGCCTGATAGCGTAACTCTGCTTGTATCAGGTGCTCGCCAGCGCGGGCTTTCATGTGTGCACGCAGCACAAATTCACCCGTGTAAACGCTCAGCTTTTCGCCCGGATCGGCTGCAGAGGTGAAATCTGTCCCAGGAGGAAAGTCGACCTGCTTGACAGTGAGCCCCGACGGCTCGGCCACTATCAGCTGGGTGGGAATGAAGCTCTTTTCGTGCGGTGTGTGCGAGTTAATGTGCAGTCCCGGATTCACTGCAAAGTGCAGCTCGACAACCCTGTCCTGATTGGCAGGGACAGAGACCTGCTCGGGATAGAGAAACTTCACCCACTGCTTCGGATCGTTGTGTGAGTCGTTTGTCTGCCAGGGAAGTTTCTGCGCAGCTCCCAAGGTGGCGGCCAGGGCTAGTGAGATGAACCCCATCCTCGTCCCTGTTCGCACTACGATTGGCCCTTCTGCGCCTGCTCTCCGCTTCCGAGAGCCTTTTTAATGTTAGCTTCTATCTCATCACGATCCACGAGGCCGATGGTTGCCGCCACGACCTTGCCACTGCGATCGACGTAGAAGGTCGTGGGCAGGGCGTCGACGCCGCCGTAGGGCTCCGCAACCTTCTTCTCATCGAACAACACCGGATAGTTGATTCCAAGCTTCATTGCCGAGTCGGTGATTTCCTTCTTTTCCTTCAGCAACGCTTTCTGGTCATCCTGATCAAGATCATCCTCGGATATGCCCAGCACCTCCAGCCCCTGACTTGCATACTGATCGCGCAGTTTTTCAAGCCACGGTATCTCTATCTTGCATGGCGCGCACCAGGTCGCCCAGAAGTCGACGACCACGGCTTTGCCCTTGTAGTCGGAGAGCGAAACCTTCTTGCCGGTGGTGTCCCTTAAAGTGAAGGCGGGGGCCTGCTTATTCGCCAAGGGATTCTTGAACGGAACATCGTCGGGTCCGGCTGGTGCCGGAGACGGCGTAGCTTGCACCAACATGGATTGCATGGCCTTCAGCTTTGCCTCTTCCTGCTTTCGCTTGCGGTAATTCGCCATGCCTGCCCAGGTGATCAACCCCAGGGCGATGAGGACTACCAAAATCACCAGATGATTCCGCTTCACCTATAGCCGCCTTTCGCTGTTTCCATTTTATTCGACTCTGCGCTCACAGAAAGGCTTCTGATAGCATCGAGTGTTTGACGGGACACACTCCATCGCAGCTGGTGCGCATCGAGGCTCGTGCGTTGCAGGGCCTTGCCGACCGCCTCGAAGGCTCGATGTCTGCTGACTTCGACCGCGCCGTTGATTGCATCCTGCAGTGCGGGCAGGCGCGGGGGCGGGTGGTTGTGACGGGTATGGGCAAGAGCGGCCTGATTGCGCAGAAGATCGCCGCCACGCTCTCCTCGACGGGCAGTCCCGCGCTCTTTCTGCATCCTGCGGAAGCCGTTCACGGCGATCTCGGCATGCTGGCTCGGGGAGACGTGGTGATCGCCCTCTCAGCCAGCGGGGAAACCGAGGAAATTCTGCGTCTCCTAGCCACCATCAAACGCATTGGAGACGCCCTCATCAGCTTTTGCTGCAATGTCGGGTCGACCTTGGCGCACTCCAGTGATATCTGCCTCGACGTGAGCGTGCCCGAAGAAGCGTGTGGCATGGGCCTCGCGCCGACTGCATCAACCACCGCCATGCTGGCCTTGGGCGATGCTCTGGCCATTGCTGTCTCGTTGAAGAAGGGCTTCCGCGCCGAGGATTTTGCCGATCTGCACCCGGGAGGAAAGCTGGGCAAGCGACTGGCGCGCGTACGCCATCTGATGCACGTCGGAGAAGCCATTCCGCGTGTGGCGCGAGATACTCGGATGACGAACGTAATCTACGAGATGTCCCGCAAGAAGCTGGGTATGACCACGGTGGATGAGGATGGCCGTCTCATCGGCATGATCAGCGACGGCGACCTGCGCCGACTCCTGGAGCGGGAGGGGCCCAATGCCCTGAAGAAGACCGCCGGCGACGCGATGAATCCCAACCCGCGAACCATATCAGCAGAGGAACTTGCCGTCCGCGCGCTGAGCATGATGGAGGAGAAAAAGATCACCTCGCTGGTGGTGGTGGACACTGCGGGCAGGATCGAAGGCGTCGTGCACCTGCACGACCTTTGGGAGACGGAACTAATCTGAGGTTGATGCGGGATGGATAGAGGCGGAGCTTAGAGAGCTTCAGCCTCTTCGACGTTGGCCGTCATCGGAATCAGCGAATCGACGTGGGTCAGCTTAAACAGCTCTACCACGCGATAATTCGCCCCAGCCGCGATCAACTTGTTCCCCCGTCTCTGCGCCGAGACGTAGTAGTTGATGATTGCTCCCATGCCGGCAGAATCCATGTATTCAACCCCGCTCAGGTCGAGGATAGTGACCGGTTTCTGCTCTTTCTCCAGTTCGGTCTTGAGCGCGAAAAAATTGCTCAGAAGGACTGGGCCAGCGACGTGCACGATCCGAGTTCCATCTGACTTACCAGGAAGCACTTCAATAGCGAGCGTCTCTTGTTGCATACCGTTTTACAGTGTATGTACTCCTGAACGATCCAATATTACAACAACGTGAATACCTCGCCGCATGTGGCATCCGTCGCCTTATCATTGGGGAAAGACCCTGTTCTGCCGGAGGATTTTTGCTTTACTGGCTGCTTTATCAAAAGCTTTTTCCCTACTTCAGACCCTTCCGCATCTTCCGGTATCTGACGTTCCGCACGGCATTCGCTACGCTTACTGCTATGCTCATTGCTCTCCTCGTGGGCCCGTACGTCATCCAGAAGCTACGCGAGTTCCAGATCGGGCAATACATTCGCGAAGAGGGTCCCAAGGAACACCAGAAGAAGGCAGGCACTCCGACGATGGGTGGGGTGCTCATCTGCATCGCCATCCTGCTGCCCACGCTGTTGTGGTCGGACCTGTCCAACCCTTTTGTCTGGCTGGTGATGGGGTCAACGGTTGCCTTTGGGGCCATCGGCTTTGCCGATGACTATATCAAGGTTGTCCACCGGCGAAATCTTGGGCTGACAGCCCGCGCGAAGCTCGGTTACCAGGCGCTTGCTTCGGCGGCTATCGCCGTTTCCCTCGTCGCGATGCAGACTCAGGGCCTCTACTCGACACAGCTCACGGTGCCGTTTATCAAGAACTTTCATCCCCATCTCTCGCTCGGTCCGCTCACTCACATTCCGCACATCAGCCTGCTCGCCTTCCTGCCCTTCGTTGCCTTTGTCGTGCTGGTGATCGTCTTCTCAAGCAACGCTGTTAACCTGACCGACGGCCTTGACGGGCTCGCTATCGGCTGCACGATTATTGCGGCCGGAGCGCTTACTGTTCTCACGTACGTCAGCGGGCACGTTGTCTTTTCCGACTATCTCGAGCTGCAGCGGATGCCGATGGTTGGCGAGGTAACCGTCTTCTGCGGGTGCATGGTTGGGGCCAGCATCGGCTTTCTCTGGTACAACGCCCATCCGGCCGAAGTCTTCATGGGCGACGTTGGATCTCTCGCTCTCGGCGGCGCGATCGGGACGGTCGCAGTGATTATCCGGCAGGAATTGCTGCTGCCCTTCATCGGCGGAATCTTCGTGCTCGAAGCACTGTCGGTGATATTGCAGGTGGGCAGCTACAAGCTTCGCAAGAAGCGCATTTTCAAGATGGCGCCACTACACCACCATTTCGAGCTGATGGGCTGGTCGGAGTCGAAGGTGATCACCCGCTTCTGGATCGGAGCACTGGTGTTTGCACTCTTTGCACTCACCACCCTCAAGCTGCGATAAACACAGCAACAGACGTGCAACAATGGCCTGTCTGGCTGGTAGCCGGAAAGGCTGGGTTGTGCCTGACTTCCCGCAAGCCGCGACAACCTTCTAAACTCGTGAGCATGGAACTTAAAGGCAAAAAGGTACTCGTCGTCGGACTCGGCAAATCCGGGCTGGCCGCCGCCCTATTCCTGCGTCGCAAGGGGGCACAGGTTACCGTCTCCGACGTTCGCAGCGCTGCCGTGCTCGCCAAGGATATCCCCGCGTTGCTCGATCAGGGCATCATGGTCGAAGCCGGGGGGCATGGGCTGCTTACCTTTCGCCGGCAAGACCTGATTGTCGTGAGTCCCGGCGTGCCGCTAGACACGCCGGAGCTGGTGCAAGTGCGGAGCTTCGGCCTGCCGGTGATCGGCGAGCTAGAACTGGCCGCGCGCTTCCTGCAGGGCAAGACCCTGGCGATCACCGGGTCGAACGGCAAGACGACAACTACCAGCCTTTGCGGAGAGATCCTCGCTGCGGCCTTCCCACATGTCCAGGTTGGCGGCAACATCGGAGTTCCGGTTATCGCATTGGTGGATGAATCCCGGGAGGATGGCTGGTCTGTGCTGGAGGTTTCGAGCTTCCAGCTGGAGACGACCTACCAGTTCCACCCCAACATCGCGTTGATCCTGAACATCACTCCGGACCACCTCGACCGCCACGGCAGCCTTGAGAACTACGTGGCGGCCAAGGAGCGCATCTTCGCTAACCAGGGGCCTGACGATGTGCTCGTGTTGAATGCTGACGACGATGTCGCCTCGCGCGCTGCCGCCCGCACCAAATCGCGGATCTGCTGGTTCAGCCGGACACGTATCGTGCGCCAGGGAGCCTTCGTTCACGAGGGCGCGATCTACTTCCGACAGACGGAACAGTCCGCGCCAGAGTTCATCCTCAAGGTCAGTGCGATACCGCTGAAAGGTCAGCACAACGCTGAGAACGTCCTTGCTGCCGTCTGCGCGGCCCGGCTGGCAGGGGTGGCACCCGAGATTATCCGCCCCACTGTCGAGCGCTTCCGTGCCGTCGAGCACCGGCTGGAGTTCGTGGCTAACGTTAACGGCGTCGACTACTACAATGACTCGAAGGCCACCAATGTCGACGCAGCGATGAAGGCTATTGCCGCGTTTCCGTCCGGCATTCACCTTATCCTCGGCGGGAAGGACAAGAACTCCGATTACCGGCTGATGCGCCCGCTCATCCAGGAGCGAGTCAAGGCCATTTACACCATCGGAGCAGCGGCGGAGAAGATCATTACGCACGTCGAGGGCTCGGCACAAATAGTCAACTCCGAGACGCTGGATGTCGCGGTAACCAAGGCGGCCGAAGCTGCGCAGCCGGGTGAGGTTATCCTGCTGGCCCCGGCCTGTTCCAGCTTCGACCAGTTTGAGAACTACGAACAGCGCGGGCAGGTCTTCAAGGACCTGGTCTTCGCCCGGCGAGGACTACCTGAATGGCAAAACGCATAGGAGCGCAATGGCAAAACGCGTCGGCGTAGACAAGTGGCTATTTGGCGCAACCCTGGTGCTGGTCCTCATCGGACTTCTTATGGTCTTCAGCGCCTCCGCGGTTATGGCCAAGGAGCGCTTCGGTTCGCCCTACGCCTTCGTTATCCGGCAGTCTCTGTGGGCAGTCTTCGGACTTACGGCAATGGTGCTGCTGATGCAAATCGACTATCGGCGGTATAACAAGCCCAATGTCGTGTTTCCCTTCGTTGCTGTCTCCGTCCTGCTGCTGCTGGTGGCGTTCCTCATGCACGACTCGCATGCCACACATCGCTGGATCCGATTCGGCTCGTTCTCATTTCAGCCATCGGAGATTGCCAAGCCGGCCCTGGTGCTATTTCTGGCTTGGTTCCTGCAGAACCGCATGCATTCGATCGAAGATTTCCGCGGAACGATCCTCCCTGCAGCTCTTCCCAGCCTCATCTTTATCGCGCTCATATTGAAAGAGCCGGACCTAGGCACGGCGTTGGTATGCGCGGGAGTGACGGCGCTCATGCTTTATCTGGCAGGCATGAACATGCGCTATCTCGCCATTGCCGCTGTGGCCTCCTCTCCGGTGCTCTACTTCATGCTCTTTCGCGTCAAGTGGCGGCGCGACCGCATCCTTGCCTTCCTCAATCCCGAGTCCGATCCGCTCGGCAAGGGCTTCCATATCATCCAGTCGCTGATCGCGGTGGGCACTGGCGGCCTGACGGGCGCAGGGTTTATGGATGGGCGGCAAAAGCTCTTCTATCTGCCCGAGCCGCACACCGACTACATCTTCGCCAACATCGCCGAGGAGCTAGGGCTGATCGGCGCGATTGCGATTGTCGGCTTGTTCGTCGTACTGGGCTATCGCGGTATGCGCGCCGCCATCCTGTCGAAGGATCCGTTTGCGCGATTCCTGGCCTTCGGCATTACGGCGACTCTGCTGATTCAGGCATTCTTCAATATCAGTGTTGTGCTGGCGCTGGTTCCCACCAAGGGAATTACGCTTCCGTTCATCTCCTACGGCGGAACTTCACTCTTCATCATGCTCGCCTCAATCGGCGTGCTGTTAAACATCACACGCGAGGTCGATTAGCTCCCGTGCGAGTGGTCATCGCCGCCGGAGGCACCGGTGGTCATATCTATCCCGCCCTTGCCATCGCCCACCAGCTCAAATCCTCTTACGGCGCGCAGATTCTCTTTGTGGGCACGCCGCGCGGTCTTGAGTCCCGCCTGGTGCCCCAGGCGGGATATGACCTGGCCCTGATTCAGGTGGGGCAGTTCAACCAGGTCTCGCTCCGAACCAAGGCCCGCACCATGGTCGATCTGCCGCTCAGCCTTATCCGCTGCCGGAAGCTGCTCCGCGACTTCCGTCCGCATGCGGTTGTCGGCGTGGGCGGATACGCCTCTGGTCCGGCGATGGCGGCAGCGATTCTCATGCACCTGCCGACGCTTGCCGTCGAGCCGAATGCCTTTCCGGGCCTCGCCAACCGGGTGATCGGGAAGCGGGTGACCGCCGCAGCCATCAACTTTGCGGCTGCAGAGAAATACTTTCGCAATCCGCAAGTGACGGGAATCCCTGTTCGCAGCGAATTCTTCCGCCTGTCCCCCCGCCCTGCGGGAGCGCTGCCGCATCTGCTGGTCTTTGGGGGCAGCCAGGGGGCGCGGGCACTCAACATCCTGATGCCGCAGATCGCGGCCCAGCTTCTGGACGCGGTGCCTGGGCTGACGATCCTGCACCAGGCTGGAGCTCGGCACGCCGATGCCACGCTGGCCTCATACTTTGCCAGCGGCGCGCCTTCGAGCCGGTGGCAGGTGCTGGACTTCCTCGACGATATGCCGCGGCGATTCGAGGCCGCTGACCTAGTGCTGTCGCGGAGCGGGGCGAGCACGGTCGCCGAGTTGGCGGCGGCAGGGAAGCCGTCGCTGCTGATTCCGTTTCCGCAGTCGGCCGATGACCACCAACGAAAGAATGCCGAAGCGTCTGTCGAAGCCGGAGCGGCGAAGATGCTGGTCGAGGCCAGTCTTACCCCCGCCCGCCTGCTTGAGACGCTGACTGCGATGCTGACCGATCGTCAGGGCCTGCAGCGAATGTCGCCTCTGGCGCGACAGTTGGCACATGCCGATGCCAGCGAGCAAATTGGTACGATGGTGGCCGAGCTGGCGGACACCCCCCACCCCCCTCGCTAATGCAGGATTTGCTGCAAAGATCTGATTCCGGGCGGTTTATTCGCTGTTAACTCGTAAAGACCTGAAAACATTTGGTTTAAATCTAAAGATCTGATTCAAAACGGCTTATAGATAGGCCGAGCGTTGGCTAGGTTCCAAAATGGGAAAGCCCAGGCCGCCAGTGCAGCCTGGGCTTTTTTGCTTCTATATCCATAGTAGCCGGTGCCAGCAAATAGTCCGCCAAAAAAACAGGGTGTCGGGAACAGGGCTCAGGGTGCAGTGGCTCTGCAGTAGTCCCCTGAGGGTGTCCAGTTGAGTAGAAAGCATGTCCTGGCTCGTTCTTTCCCGTATTGCCGGTTATACGTCCAGAAGCCCGGTCAAATGGCCGGAGGTGCTATGTGACCTCTCTGAGCCAGCGAGGCATTTTGTACCGTTGACGGCCACTTGCCTGCGCCCTATGATCGGGCAACGCTCCCACGGCGCAACCCCGGTATCGTCAATGATCGGCACGACGATCTCGCATTACCGCATCCTCACCAGGCTCGGTGGCGGCGGCATGGGTGTCGTCTACAAAGCCGAGGATATCCGGCTGCACCGGTTTGTCGCCCTCAAATTCCTTCCCGATGAAGTAGCTCGCGACCCGCAGGCGCTGGCGCGGTTCCAGCGCGAGGCCCAGGCAGCATCGGCCCTGAACCATCCCAACATCTGCACCATTTATGACATCGGCGAGGAAGACGGACGCGCCTTCATGGTCATGGAGTTCCTCGACGGCGTAACGCTGAAGCACACCATCCTTGGCCGGCCGATGGACAGCGACGACCTGCTCCGCATTGCGATCGAGATTGCCGACGGGCTCGATGCGGCGCACGGCGAAGGGATCGTGCATCGCGATATCAAGCCGGCCAACATCTTCGTCACGCGGCGCGGACATGCGAAGATTCTCGATTTCGGGCTGGCGAAGGTTACGGCAAAAGTGCCTGCGGGGCATGGAGAGTCAGAAACGAAGATGGCCGACTCGGACTCGCACCTGACGAGCCCGGGCGCGATGCTGGGCACGGTGGCGTACATGTCTCCGGAGCAGGTGCGGGCGAAGGAAGTGGACGCGCGCAGCGACCTGTTTTCCTTCGGAGCGGTGCTTTACGAGATGGCGACGGGCAGGCTGCCCTTTGCGGGCGACAGCTCGGGCGAGATCTGCGGGGCGATTCTGCACAAGGAGCCGGTGGCGCCGTCGCAGTTGAATGCGCAGGTTTCGCCGGAGCTGGAGGTTTCTCCGGGACTTGACGCGGTGATTCTGCGTGCACTGGAGAAGGACCGCGAGCTGCGCTATCAGAGCGCGGCAGACATGCGGGCGGAGTTGCAGCGGCTGAAGCGGGACACGGAGAGCGGACGTCACCCGTCGTCTGGTTTGATTTCAGCGGGCCCGATTTCGGCGGGCGCGGTTTCGGCGCAGTTGCCGGAATCGGGATTGAACCCAGCTCCGGTGGGTGTCCGGACGGACAGTTCGGGTTCGGCCCAAGCCATCGCGCCCGCGGTTGAAAAAGACACGACGGTTGTTGGCCGAAAGAAACGCGGGCTCATTCTGGTATCGCTCGCGGTGCTCGTCGTGGCGGGGCTGGTCGCGGCAGGCTTGTACTACCGATCGCACCAAAGCAAGCCGCTCACAGAGAAAGACACAATCGTTATCGCGGATTTCGACAACCAGACAGGCGATGCGGTGTTTGACGACACCCTGAAGACGGCGCTAACGGTGGCGCTGAACCAGTCACCGTTCCTGAATGTGCTTTCTGACAACAAAGTGGCGGCGACATTGAAGCTGATGACCCGCCCGGTGAATACGAAGCTGACGCCCGACGTGGCGCGGGAGCTTTGCCTGCGGGCGAGCAGCCAGGCCTATATTGCCGGATCCATCGCGAACCTGGGCAGCGAGTACGTGCTCGGGCTGAAGGCGGTGAACTGCCAGAGCGGCGAACCACTGGCGCAGGAGCAGGTGACGGCAGAGGGCAAGGAAAAGGTGCTGAATGCGCTCGGCGACGCTGCGGCGAAGCTGCGCGGGCAACTGGGCGAGTCGCTGGCCACGGTGCAGAAGTTCGATGTGCCGTTGCGAGAGGAAACGACCCCTTCGCTCGATGCTCTGCAGGCCTACAGTATGGGCCAGAAGGTCTATGGTGAGAAGGGCCCAGAAGCGGCTCTGGTTTATCACCAACGCGCCATTCAGCTCGATCCGAATTTTGCCATGGGATATGAAGAGGTGGGCGACGACTACTTCACGCTGGGCGAGTTAGGGCGCGCCAGCGAGTACCTGACAAAAGCCTTCGAGTTGCGCGAACACGCCAGCGAGCGGGAGAGACTGCTCATCACGGAGGACTATTTCAGGACTGTTACCGGGGAACTGGACAAGGCAGCACAGGCGTATCAGCAACAGATCGAGAGTCGTCCGCGAGACAGTTCCGGATACTCGGGTTTGGGCACTATCTATGGCCTCCAGGGTGAGTATGAGAAGGCCGTCGAGATGATGCGCCAGGCGCAGCAACTCGCGCCGGGAACTATCGACTCCTATGAGAACCTCCCAAATTTCCTGCTTGCGTTGCAACGTCTGGACGAGGCGCGACAACCCATCCGTGAAGCACATGAGCGGAAGCTCGACGGTTTCATATTCCATCTAGCGCTCTATGGGCTGGCCTTCCTGGCTGCTGATTCTTCGGCGACCGCCCAGGAGCAGAAGTGGTTTGCGGACCACGCGGCACTGGAGAACTTCGGCCTTTCTCTCGACTCGGACAGCGACGCATACGCGGGTCATCTGGGCGGGGCACGCGAGCGAACCACGCAGGCTGTGGATTCTGCGATAAAGGCCGACAGCAAGGAGACGGGCGCGATCTGGTGGGAGAATGCAGCATTGCGCGAGGCCGCATTCGGTAATTCCAGCGAAGCGAAGCAGGCTGCGGCTGAGGGGTTAAAGCTCTATCCGGCAAGCCAGGGAGTACAGGTGGAAGCCGCGCTGGCCTACGCTATGGCGGGTGACACTGCGCGTGCGCAATCCATGGCAAAGGATCTGAATCAACGTCATCCGCTCGACACCCAGGCGCAGTCGCTGTGGTTGCCCGCTATTCAAGCGCAGGTCGAACTGAACCGCAAGGCTCCGGCTCAGGCAATCGAACACCTGCAACGCGCATTGCCGCCCATTGAGTATGGGGAGATCACCTTCATCACCCAGATTTCATGCCTGTATCCCACCTTCATTCGCGGGCAGGCATACCTGGCGGCGGGACAAGGCAAGGAAGCGGCAACCGAGTTCCAGAAGATACTCGACCACAGCGGCATGGTGTGGAACTGCTGGACGGGAGCGCTGGCACGGCTGGGCGTGGCCCGCGCGAACGCTTTGCAGGCGAAGAACTCGACGGGCGCGGACTCCGACGCGGCGCGCGTCCGGGCACTGGCATCGTACAAGGACTTCCTGACGCTGTGGAAGGATGCCGATCCGGACGTTCCCATCTACAAGCAGGCCAAGGCGGAGTACGCGAAGCTGGAGTGAGCGCATCATCGGCGCTCAATTCAGGCGCACACATGTTCACATGAACTGAGCCGCTTAGCTCGTCCTGTCGTTAAACTGGGTTACTCCCGGTTAGTCGGCCTTCCGGAAATTTCGCGGCCTACCAAGTCGCCCTGGGATGTATCTGTTCCCCATCCTGACCAGAAAAGCAGAGAGAGCAAAAGGCCCGTTCCGAAGAACGGGCCTATGTCGTAAAGCTAAGACTTAGCGATGTCCGCCGCCGCCGTGGGATCCGCCTCCACCACCGTGGAAGCCTCCACCACCGCCGCCATGGAAGCCGCCTCCGCTGAAGCCGCCGCCATGGTATCCGCCGCCAACGCTGCCGCCGTGGTAGCCGCTCATGCCGCCACCGTAGCTGCGAGCGCCGCCATAGCCAGCAGTGCCGCCGCGGAAGCCGTTATAACCGGTGGTGCCGCGGAAGCCGTTATAACCAGTCGTGCCGCGGTAGCCGTTATAGCCGGTGGTGCCACGATATCCGTTGGTCGCTCCAAAACCAGTCCGGTTGCCGTAGGATCCAGTCCGGCTGCTGTAGGGCGCGGGCCTCGCGCCGTTGTATCCATAGCCGCCACGGTATCCGTAACCGCCGCGGTATCCATAGCCGCCGCGATATCCGTACCAGCCAGCGTGTCCCCAGCCCCATCCCCAGGGATGACCATACCAGCCGCCATACCATGGGCCGGCACCGATGAAGAGACCGCCGATGAACCAGCTTGAACCGTAGTACCCGTAGGGCGCGCAAGCGTACGGATAGTACCCGTAATAGCCCCAGGAGCAGACCGGAGGTCCGCCTACGTATACGGGCGCGGGATAATCCACGTAAGGCCCGATACCGATGCCGACCGCGACTTGTGCGTTTGCCATCGACGGCATCAACGCCAGAGGAACAGCCAGCAGCAAAAGCAACATTGAAGAGCGCAGGATGCGCATTTTGTGAACCTCCCCGTCGCCCTCGTAAACCAGGATGACGCGGCTTCCGATTTCCGGTTTCAGTCTAGTTCTTCCGGTCTCTGGAAGCCTAACTCTACTAACAGAAGATGCGGGGAAAAGTTGCGGGGATTCGGACGTTTGAAGGAGAACTCGATGGCACGAACGCAGGAATTTTTCTGCATCTGAAAATGGCGCACCCGGATGCGGGAACATCCGGGTGCTGGTTCGAGCGGAGCGCCCTGGAGAGCAGGTTCCGGAGCGCGGCTCGCGCGGCTGACGGAGGCGGTTGCCTTAGCGCCGTCCGTGGTCCCAACCGCGATGATCAAAGCCGTAGGCGCGATGGTCGACGTAGAAACGGTCGCGATGCACCCAGCGGCCCGGCACCCAGACCGCGCCCGTATAGTAGCCGGGGGTCCAGTAGAAATCGACGCCGGGGCAAGGCGGAACGTAAGCGTTGTAATAGACCGGGGCGGGAGGGCCGACGCGAACCGCGATTCCAACCTGTGCCTGGGCCTGTGCCTGTCCCGCGACAGCTGCCGCTGCCACAATGCCAGTAAGTGCGAGGGTGCGAAGTGTGCGTTTCATCTGAGCTCCTCTCAAGCGGGGCATCGAACCTCTATCGATTGCCGCCGCTCAATTCCGGTTGAGCTTTGCTCCTGA
>Ga0335074_10003099_pt1 | contig 22642 bp, 18 predicted proteins | sample Lox_Sample_23_FD_206715 | JGI IMG/M metagenome (GOLD analysis project Ga0335074, IMG submission 206715) | Soil microbial communities from Loxahatchee National Wildlife Refuge, Florida, United States - Lox_Sample_2.3 | ecosystem: Environmental > Terrestrial > Soil > Wetlands | place: USA...
AGCTCTATCAGGCACGGCTTTCCGCGCTGCGCGAGAAGATCGGCGCGCTGCACGACGAGGCGACCCGACCGGCGACTCAGCTCGGCGACGGCGCCGATAGCCTGCCGCCGCGCTGATCAGCGCCCGACGGCTCAACCGGGCTGGTCGGCGGTGAAGAACTTCTGGCCCTCGGCAAAATGGTTCGGCTTCATGAACACGCCAAGGATCAGCGCGCCGTTGGGGGCGTGCGCCACATGGGTGTTGCCGGCCGGCCGCCAGACGAAATTGCCAGCCGTGCAGACCCCCTCGTCATCTTCAAGGGTGCCTTCCAGCACATAGGTCATCTCCACCCCGGTGTGCTCGTGCAGCGGCACCACCGCCCCCGGCGCGAGGCGGAACAGCAGAGTCGCCAGCCCGGTCGCCGGGTCTGAATACAGGATCTTGTGCTGGATGCCGGGGAACTTCGATGTCTCCCAGGGCGCGCTGACGACGTCGACGTAGTGCGAGGGCGGGGAGGGTGCGTCTGCCAGCAGGCGCCGGCGTGGGGCTGTCGTGGCTTTCGACGCGAGGTCGTCGGGCATGGATCGGCTCCTGTTGCGTGGCACGGTTGTCGAGACCGATGATCGCGCCGGCGCGGGGAATTCTGTCAAGCGATCCGGTCCGTCGCCTCCATCTTCATGTCCAGCTTTGTAATAATCGTTACCAGGTTCGCGCCCATATGGGCAGGTCCGGAGATGCATCGAGGGGATTTTCGACACGAAGGATACCAAGATCACGAAGGGCGCGAAGGACCGGTGATCCGGGCAAGCTGATGGGGGTTCCGGCGACAGGCTTGTATCCCGCTGTATGAACGCCTCAGGGCGCAGGCTAGTGACTTCGCAACCATTTTGTGCCCAAGAATCCCCATGCTCGAGCTTCGCCCTAATTGTGAATGCTGCGGCCGCGACCTGCCCGCCGACAGTCTCGAGGCGCGGATCTGCAGCTTCGAATGCACCTTCTGCGCGGCGTGCGCGGATGGCGTGCTGGCCGGACGCTGCCCGAACTGCGGCGGCGAACTCGTGCGGCGGCCGATCCGCCCAGCCGAGCGGCTGGCGAGCTTCCCTGCCTCCACGGTGCGCAAGGTGAAGCCGGAGGGCTGCGGCGCTGCCTGACGGTTGCCGAATCGTTGTACGCCACGCAAGACGGCGTGGCGTCCCGCTGCCATGAAAGGAGCCGTAATGCCCAGTGTCCGAGCCGTCCTTGTCCTGGTGGCCTGCGGGTGCATGGCCGCCTGCGCGTCCAAGCCGCCCGAACCTGTCGCCGCGCCGGCGACGGCCGCCGTCACGGCACCGCGGATCGCCACCGACGGCACGTATCAGGGCACCAGCACGCGGTTCCAGGCCGATCGCCGGGACTGCCCGCATCCCGGGCTGGTCACGCTCTATGTCCAGGACCATCAGTTCGAATACCGCTGGACCCCGGAGCTTTACATCGACGCGGCCATCGATCCAGACGGCACGGTGCACGGCTTCGGGCCGGATGTGACGCTGAACGGTCGTCGCGACGGCGCCACGATCGACGGCGACGTGACCAACGGCGCCTGCGGCCTGCATTTCACCGCCCGGAAGACCTCGTAGGGCGGAAACGCGAAGCGAATTCCGCCACCGCGACGGCCGCCCGGCTCCGCTCTATTGTGAGCCCATGCGTTATGTCTCCACCCGCGGCCAGGCCCCTGTCCGCGATTTTGCCGGCGTGCTGCTGGCCGGACTGGCCGAGGACGGCGGCCTCTATGTGCCGGAGTCCTGGCCGCATGTTACGCCGGCGGATTGGCGCGCGCTGCGTGGGCTGGCGTATCCCGAGCTGGCGGGGCGGATCATGCAGCCTTTCGTCGGCGAGGCGATGGCCTTCGACACGCTGACGGCGATCTGCCGCGAGGCCTATGCGGGGTTCCGCCACCCGGCGGTCGTGCCGCTGGTTCAGCTCGACACCACGCTGTTCGTGCAGGAGCTGTTCCACGGCCCGACACTCGCCTTCAAGGACATGGCGCTGCAGGTGCTCGGCCGGCTGTTCGAGCATGTGCTTGCTGCGCGCGGCCAGCGAGTCACGATCGTCGGCGCAACGTCCGGGGACACCGGCTCGGCGGCGATTGAGGCGTTCGCCGGACGCGACCGCGCCGACATCGTCATCCTGCATCCGCTGGGTCGTACCAGTGAGGTGCAGCGTCGGCAGATGACCACCGTGCCGGCGCCGAACGTGTTCAACCTGGCTGTCGAGGGCACGTTCGATGATTGCCAGGACCTGGTGAAGGCGATGTTCGCCGACGCGCCGTTCCGAGCGGAGCTGGGTTTGTCGGCGGTGAACTCGATCAACTGGGCGCGTGTCGCGGCGCAGATGGCATATTACGTCGCAGCGGCGCTGGCGCTGGGGGCGCCGGAGCGAGAGGTCGCGTTCAGCGTGCCGACGGGCAATTTCGGCAATGTGCTGGCGGCCTGGGCGGCGCGGCGGATGGGATTGCCGGTGGCGCGACTGGTCGTCGCATCCAACCGCAACGACATTCTGGCGCGCTTCCTGACCGCTAACGACATGTCGGTGCGTGCCGTCGAGCCGAGCCTGTCGCCCAGTATGGACATCCAGGTCAGCTCGAATTTCGAGCGCCTGTTGTTCGAGCTGCTGGACCGCGACGCGGTTGCCACCGCCGCTATGATGCACGGCTTCCGGCAGAGCGGACGCATGGCGGTGCCGGAGGTTGCCTGGCGTCGGGCGCGCGGGGTCCTGCACGGATTTCGGCTTGATGATGCGGGGACCGAGGCGGAGATCAGACAACTGCACGAGACCACCGGCTACCTGGCCGATCCGCACAGCGCGGTTGGGCTGGCTGCGGCGCGTGCCTTGTGCCCAGGCCATGGGGTGCCGATCGTTGCAATGGCAACAGCGCATCCGGCGAAATTTCCCGACGCGGTCGAGCGGGCGACCGGGTTGCGTCCGGCGCTGCCGCCGCGGCTCGCGGACTTGATGGAACGCGAGGAGCATTATGTGGTGACAAAGAACGATCTTGGTACGGTGAAGGCGCAAGTGCGCGCCTTTGCGCGTCGCAATATGTGACGCGACCGTACATCACGTCTTCTGGGTCTTCCCGTAACGGACGAAGTCCGACTGCGCGCCGAGCTGGAAGCCGGTGACATTCTTCCGCAACACCGCGACGAAGTTCTGCTGCAGCATGAATGCGATCGGCGAGCGGTCCCAGAACTGCTGCTGGATTTTGTGGTAGAGCTCGACGCGCTTTTCGGTGTCCAGCTCCTGCGCGGCTTGTGCGACTTCCGCGGTCAGCTCCGGGTCGTGGAAGTGGTTGCGCCAGGCGATGATCTTCATGGGACTGTTATCGGAATCATTCGGGTCGGAGCAGAAGGCCTGGGCATTTGAGTTCGGATCGAAATAGTCGGGGTACCACTCGTTCATGACCAATTGGTGCTGGCGCGCGCGCATCTTCGTAAGGAGCTGTTTGCGAGTGGCCGGCAGCAGCGACACCTTAACGCCGATCGCCGCAAGGTCCGCCTGGATCGCAGTCGCAATATCGGAATAGGGATGTTCGGAGAAGTGATCGAGGGTCGCGCTAAAGCCCTGGGGATATCCCGCCTTGGCAAGCAGCTCCTTCGCCTTGTCCGGATCTTTTTTGAATGGATTGGTATTCACGGCGCCCAACATCATGGAGGGTTGGACTCCCTGGTTCACTATGTAGGTGGTTGGCGTGATGTTCTTCTGAATCCCTTCGTAATCGATCGCCCACTTGAGCGCCTGGCGCACTCCTTCTTTGGCGAACGGCGCAAAGCCTTCGTTCCCGGAGACATACATCTGGTTGGTGCTCGGGGTGGAGATTTGATACAGATCGGGGTCGGTGGCTGCCTCCTTCAGCAGATCGGCGGTCAAATTCCGCGCGATATCGACATCGCCGCGCCTCAGCGCCAACAACTGCTCCGACGGTTCCTTTATGTGGCGGATGAAGATGCGCTTGGTGGCAACCGGGATTACCGAATGGGGGTTGGCATCGATGGTGACATGATCGACCGCCTGCCAGGCCGTGAGCTGGTAGGGACCGTTCCCGGCGGAATGACTGCCGAGCCAATGGTTGCCGAGGTCTTCCTTCTCCTGATGCGCGAGCGCGGTTGCTTTCTCGATGATGCTGCCGCAACTGGACGACAGGCAGTAGAGCATGAAGCTTGTCGCAGCCGGCTTGGGCAGTTCCACGACCAGTGTGTGCGAATCAGTGGCGCGGATCAGTTGCGCGACGTTATCCTTGGTAAAGCCGAATTGGGTCAGGATGAAGCCCGGTGTCAGGTTCAAGGTCACGACCCGCCGCAGGGAGAATTCCGCATCCGCCGCGGTCACCGGCTTGCCGGACGCGAAAGGCGCGTTCTGCGTCAGATGGAAGGTGAAGGTCTTGCCGTCCGAGGAAACATCCCAATGCTCGGCGAGATCGGGGCCCATCTCGGTAAGCTTGCTGAGATTTGGCGAGACCAGCTTGCGATAAATATTTGCGTCGATCTCGATGTCGGTGAATTCGTATGCTTGGGCTGGATCGAAAGAGAAGATGTCGTCGATCTCCGCGGCCATCACGATCATACCGGCTGGCGTGGCGGCGCGGGCGCGGCGGGTGGCGAGCGGAACAGTGGTGGCGGCCGTCCCCGCGGCCATCAGAGCACGACGTGTCAGCATTTTTTTGCCTCCCTGTTAGCCTGGGAAGCATAGGTCTCCCGGGCACGGGCGGGAAGAGCCATTCATGCCGCGGCCGAATGCTTGCCTCGCTGTCGGCGTGGCAGAATGTCAGGGAGATGGCCGGCACAAGGCCGGCCATGACGAGTGGGGGCAGGCCATGACGAGTGGGGGGCCGGCGATGACGAGCGGGGGGCCGGCGATGACGGGGGTAAAATCGTCCCCGCAGGGAGGTATCTCACGCGATGACCACACGCAAAATGCATTTCGTTGCCTTCCTGCTGGCAGGTCCGACCGCGCATCACCACGGCGCCTGGCGTCATCCTGAAGCAGATCTCGGGGTCTTTACGCCGCAATGGCACGAGCACATCGCGCGTGTGCTGGAAGCGGGCAAGTTCGATAGCCTGTTTTTTGCCGATATCCTCGGGCTGTATGATCTCTATGGCGGCAGCTTTGCCACCATCCTGCGCCATGGCGGGCAGATGGGGCTGCTCGATCCGATCCCGCTGCTGGCGATCATGGCGCGCGCGACCAGCCGTATCGGGCTTGGTGCCACGTTGTCCACCACCTTCTATCCACCTTACCACCTCGCGAGGTCGCTCGGTACGCTCGATTTGCTCAGCGGGGGACGGGTTGCGTGGAATGTAGTCGCCTCGCACGGCCACCTGGAGGCGCAGAATTTCGGCCTCGATGAACTGCCGGCGCGCGGCGCGCGCTATGACTTTGCCGACGAGGTGACCGAGGCGGTGTGCCGGCTGTGGGAAAGCTGGGACGCCGATGCGCTGGTGCTGGACAAGAAGCGCGGTGTCTATGCCGATCCCGATAAGGTCCACTATGCCAACTACCAGGGGCGGTGGATCAGGACGCGCGGTCCGCTGACGGTGCCGCGCTCGCCGCAGGGACGGCCGGTGATCATGCAAGCCGGCTCCTCGCCGCGCGGACGCGACTTCGCCGCTCGCTGGGGTGAGCTGGTGTTCACGCTGCAGCACGGCAAGGCCGACATGCAGGCCTTCTATCAGGACCTGAAGGCGCGCGTGGTCGCACAGGGCCGGGCGGCGGAGGATTGCCTGATCCTGCCTTCGATCGACGTGATCGTCGGCGAGACGGACGCAATCGCGCGCGAGCGTCAGGCCTATGTCAACGAACTGGTGCAGACCGAAGTGGGCCTTGCGCAGATGTCAGGCCATATCGGCCTCGATCTGTCGCGCTATCCGGCCGACCAGAAGCTGACCGATATGGAAATGGAGGCCGGATCGCGGGGCTCGCTCGACGTGATCCTGCAGGGGACCGAGGCGCATGGGCTGACGCTGGGTGAGGCCGCCCGCCGTTTCGCCACCAGCGAACTGTGTCCGCAGATCGTGGGATCACCGGAAACTATCGCCGACCGGCTGCAGGACTTGTTCGAGTCCCATGCCTGCGATGGTTTCATCCTGACCCCGACGCTGATGCCTGGCATGTTCGAGCAGTTCGTCCGTGCGGTCGTGCCTGTGTTGCAGGAACGCGGTCTGTTCCGTCGGGACTATGCGGGGACGACACTGCGTGAACATCTGCGCGAGTGAAAGGATCACGGCGGCGCTCACATCCGGCCATAATGTGGTGGGGCGCGTCATCGGGCCGACGGAGTCCGCCGGCACCCTCACCCGCCGCGCTGCCGCGCGGCGACCTCTCCCGCAAGGCGGGAGAGGTGGACGATGGTCCGGCGTTTCCACTCAGCCTGAACTTGCTCCAGCCCACCCGACGACGTCGGGTGGGCGCTTCTCAGGGCGTCTCCGGTGTGCGGAACAGCAGCGGGAAGGCACTGTGGACATGCGGCGCGCCGACCGGCGGTGCGCCGAGATGGAGATACGAGCGATCAAGCGTGCACAGTTTGGTCGCACCGAGTAGCGCCATTGCCACCGCAACCTCCTGTTCCAACAACTCCAGCAGCCGGTGCACACCGGCCTCGCCTTCCGCAGCGAGACCGTAACAATAGAGACGACCGATGGCCACCGCGTCGGCGCCGAGCGCGATCGCCTTGATCACGTCGGTGCCGCGACATATCCCGCCGTCGATCATCACATGCGCGCGGCCGCGCACCGCGTCCAGCACCTCGGGCAGCACGTCGATCGCGCCGCGGCCGTGATCGAGCTGCCGTCCGCCGTGATTGGACACATAAACAACATCCACGCCGTGCTCGCAGGCGGTAGCCGCGTCCTCGGCGGTGGCGATGCCTTTCAGGATCAGCGGAATGCGGTGCCGGTCCTTGAAGTGCTTCACATTGTCCCACGAGAACGCCGCCTGATACTGGTGCCCGGTGGCGGCCGTGCGCCACGGCTTGACGAAACGCGCGGCGATGTCGCGCTCGCGGTGCGAATAAGCAGCGGTATCGACGGTGATCATGAATGCGTCGTAGCCGGCATCGACGGCGCGGCGGACCACGTCATCGGTCCAGGCGTCGTCGCCGCGGACATAGAGCTGGAAGACTTTCGGGCCTGGCGTTGCGCGCGCTGTTTCCTCAAGGCCCGGCTTGGTCACGGAGCTGACGATGATCGGCACGCCGAAGGCGGACGCGGCACGACCGGCGGTTGCGGCACCACCGGGATCGAACGATTCCAGCGACCCCACCGGCGCCAGCAGCACTGGCAGCCGCATGTGCACACCAAGCAGACTCGCGGTGCAATCGACCTGCGACACGTCGCGGCAGACACGCGGGCGGAAGCCGATCTGATCCAGCGCCAACCGATTGCGGCGCATCGTGGTCTCGGTCTCGGTCGCGCCGATCAGGTAGCCCCAGATGTTGTCGGACAGCCTGGCGCGCGCCGCGGGAATGAATTCGTGCAGGCACTGATAGTCGCCACTGGGTTCCGCAAGGTGCGGTGCGTCGGGCATCGGCAGGGTCCAACCGGTTCGCCGCCATCAGGCCCCGTGGCGTCGCCGACTGCAAGAGGCTCACGCATGGACCGCGACTGGCCGGCGTGATGGACGAGTTTCCGGCATGTCGATCCAGATCAGCAGCACAGAAGCCGCGCCGGCAGCGGCCAAAGCGAGGAATGCTGCTTGCGGGCTGAACCGGTCGGCGATCCAGCCGGCCATCGTGGTGCTGAGCGTCGCCCCGAGACTGGCGGCCAGCCCCAGCGAGCCGATCGCCAGATTGAGGTAGCCGGTGCGGCGCGTGAGGTCCGCGGCGATCAGCGGCAGCATGATGCCGAACACGGTGGCGCTGACGCCGTCCAGCAGCTCGAAGAGCACCAGCCAAGGCGCGCCCGGCAACGGAACGAACAGCAGGGCCCGCAGGGGCACCGCCGCGAAACCGATCAGCAGCAAGGGCCGGCGCCCCCATCGTTGAGCGGCACGGCCGGTCCAGGGCGACAGCAGCGCGACCAGCGCCTGCGGCACAATCACCGAGGCCGAGACCACCCATCCAGCCGCGCGCCCGCGCGCCGCCAGTTCGTTCAGAGCCAGCGGCAGCATCGCGGCGTTCGACAGATGGAACAGCACCACGCAGACGGCAAAGACGTGCAGATGTCTCCTGATGAAGATCTGCCACGGGTGCCCGTGCCGTTGCCTGCGGACCTTCGGGTGCAGCAGCGCCGGGTGGTCGTGCTCTGCATCGACCTGATGCGGCTCGATCCAATAGAGCGCGATCAGCGCCGGTACGACCGTCGCCGCGGTGAACAGAAACACCGCACGGTTGGACAGCGTGGCCGCCACACCAAGCAGCCCCGCCGCCGCCGCATTGCCGAGTGAGGCATAGCGGGCATTGGTGCCAATCCGTTCACCGAACGCGTTCTGGCCGCAGATCGACAGCGTGATGGCGGCGATCGCCGGGGTCAGCACGCTGCCGGAGAACGCGTGCAGAACCAACGCAAGCCAGACCGGCAGCACCGCCGGCCAAGCGGCGATTATCAGAGCGCTGACCCCGAGCAGGACCAACGCGGCAGCAATCGGGGCCCGCTTGGCGTGCACGGCGTCCACCAGCGCGCCGGCCGGAAGCCGTGTCACGATCCCAGCGACGGTGCCGATGCTGAGCGCCAGCCCGATCGCAGTCTGATCCCATTTCTGCTCGGTCAAATAGACCGACAGGAACGCCCCGAAGCCGGTCTGCGCCGCTGCCATGAAGAAGTTGAGCGCATTCAGCCCGACCCGTCCGGCGATTGTCGCCGGATCTATGCGGCGCGCCGCCGATGCGCGGGCTCGGCCTGATTGCTTAACGATGCATCACCACAGATGTTCAGTCGCCAACCGCTCGCAGCATCGGGCGGCTCTCCGCGATCAGTTCCTGATACACGTCGAGATAATCCTGCGCCATCCGCCAGGAAGTGAAACGTCGTTCGAACTGCTGGCGCACCAGCCGGCGATCGAGCCGGTCGAGATTGTCGATCGCCGCGACCGCCGCCGATGCATCCGGAACGATGAAGCCGGTCAGGCCGTGATCGACCACCTCCGGCACCGAGCCGCGGTTGAATGCGATCACCGGCGTGCCGCAGGCCATGGCCTCGATCATCACCAGGCCGAACGGCTCCGGCCAGTCGATGGGGAACAAAAGCGCGTGCGCCCCGGACAGGAAGGCTGGCTTCTGCGCGTCGTTGATCTCGCCGATGAACTCGACATGGGGGCTGGCATCGACCAGCGGCTTGATCTCCTCCTCCCAGTATGTCCGGTCGGCCGCATCGACCTTGGCGGCGATCTTCAGCCTCACCCCCGCGGCCCCGGCGATGCGGATTGCCTTATCCACGCCTTTTTCCGGTGAGATACGGCCGAGGAAGGCAAAGTAGTCCGGTCTCACCGGCTGCGGCGTCAGCAACCGTCCCGGCATGCCGTGATGCACGGTGCGCACCCAGTTGAGATTTGGGATCGGCCGTCGCTGGTGATCGGAGATTGAGACGAACGGAGCGTCCGGGAAGGTTTCGTAGATCACCTTGAACTCCGGCAGGTCGAGCCGACCGTGCAGAGTGGTGACGAAGGGTGTGCGTTGGCGGGTGAACAGCGAGAGCGGGAAGTAGTCGGTATGGAAATGCAGCACGTCGAACTCGTCGGCGCGGCGGCGCACCAACTCCATCATCCGCATATAATAAGCGATCCAGTCCTTGACGTCGGGATCGAGCCGCAGCGCCTGATCGCGCATCGGTGCCAGCGTCGCCGAGGTGATGGAATCTCCGCTGGCGAACAGGGTCACATCGTGACCCATGCCAACGAGCGCTTCGGTGAGAGAGTAAACAACGCGTTCCGTGCCACCGTACAGCTTGGGCGGCACCGCCTCGAAAAGCGGAGCAATTTGAGCAATGCGCATAGTATTCGATCCCCGACTACTTTCGTAAGGGCAAGCGAAGAAGTCGCTAACTTGGCCTTGACTTGGTCCCCAACCCGCCTTTATCTCAATTGTGAGTTATAGAGCCCGAATGTGGCAAGAATCCGGCGCAAATTTCGGCGGAAACAAGCCATTTGAGGGATCGGCCGCGAAGCGACAGGAGCCCGCCACGATGGAAATCGTGCACGACATAAGACTGATGCGGCCGATCGCCGGGCCGCCTTCCGAAACGACGGCGATAGGGTTGCGGCAACGGCCGCTGCGTTTCCTGTTTCATTATGTTCGTCGCCATCCGCTCGGCCATGCGGTGGTGTTCGCCTCGGTCCTGGCCGCGGTCGTGTGCAGCGTTTCGACACAGTACGGACTCAAGCACCTGATCGACATCGTCGCCGCCGGGCCCGCCGCGCATGGTCCGGTCTGGGGCGCCTTTCTCCTGCTCTGCGGTTTCATCGCCGCCGACAACCTGCTGTGGCGGATCGGCGGTTTTGCCGCCGCCCGCACCTATGTCGCTGTCACCGGCGATATACGACGCGAGCTGTTCGCCCATCTCTCGGGCCATTCGCCGAGCTGGTTCGCCGACCGGTTGCCGGGCACGCTTGCCGGACGGATCAGCGCCACCGCGAATGCCGCCTTCACCATTTCCAGCACCGGCTCATGGAACGTGCTGCCGCCGTGCATCGCGGTGGTCTGCTCGATCCTCTTTATCGGCTCGGTGAACCCGCCGCTCGCCGCTGTGCTGGTCGCTCTCGCCGCCGGCCTCGGAGCGCTGATCTACTTTCTGGCCAAGCGCGGCGCGCCGCTGCATCGGACCTATGCCGGCAAGGCTGCCGCGGTCGATGGCGAACTGGTCGATGTGATCGGGAACATGGGCGTGGTGCGCGCGTTTGGCGCGACGTTCCGCGAGCAGGGTCGGATCGCCGGCTGTATCGAGCAGGAGATGACCGCGCGGCGCACCAGCCTGCTCTACCTGGAGCGGTTGCGGCTGATACACGCGGTGCTGACTGCGCTGCTGGTCGCCGGCGTGGTCGGGTTCGGAATCACGCTGTGGCAGCGTGGCCTGGCCAGCGTGGGCGACATCGCGCTGCTCACCACGCTCGCCATGACGATTCTGAACTGCACGCGCGATCTTGCCGTGGCGCTGGTCGATCTCACCCAGCAAGTGGCGCGGCTTGAGGAAGCGATCGGGGCACTTCTCACCGGTCACGAGCTGCCGGACCGGCCGCAGGCGCGGCCGCTGGCCGTCGGACCGGGAGCAGTCAGATTCGAGAACGTGCGCTTCGCCTATCCGCGCCGCCCTTCGGTGCTGCGGGATTTCGAGCTGGTGATCCAGCCGGGCGAGCGGGTCGGGCTGGTGGGATACTCCGGCGCCGGCAAATCCACGCTGCTCGCGCTGCTGCAGCGCTTCTACGACGTGAGCGCGGGGCGCATCCTGGTCGATGGGCAGGATATCCGCGACGTGACCCAGGACAGCCTTCGCCGGACCATGGCGGTGGTGCCGCAGGACATCAGCCTGTTCCACCGCTCGGTGCTGGAGAACATCCGCTATGCCCGCCCCGAGGCGCCCGAGCACGACGTGCTGGCCGCCGCCGAAATGGCGCATTGCCGCGATTTCATCGAGGCATTGCCGGAGGGGTTCGACACCATCGTGGGCGATCGCGGCGTGAAGCTGTCGGGCGGCCAGCGGCAGCGCCTGGCGATCGCTCGGGCGCTGTTGAAGGACGCACCGATCCTGTTGCTCGACGAAGCCACGAGTGCTCTCGACAGCGAAAGTGAGCGGGCGGTCCAGGCGGCACTTGGCCGGCTGATGCAGGGGCGGACGGTGATCGCCATCGCGCATCGGCTGTCCACGCTGGCGAGCTTCGACCGCATTATCGTGATGGACCACGGCCGCATCGTGGAAGACGGCACCCCAGCCGAGCTTGCCTCACGACCCGGCCCATACCGCGAGTTGCTGCGCAAGCAGCGTATCGAAGCGCTGCCAGAGGCGGCGTGACGCGGCGCGGCCGCCTGGTAGTTGTCTCGAACCGGGTCGCGCCGATCACCGAGGGAGAGCCGGCGGCCGGCGGACTTGCCGCCGGCGTGCTGGACGCACTGCGCGCGCAAGGCGGCATGTGGTTCGGCTGGAGCGGGGAGGTATCGGCGGAAACCGAGCCGACGCCGCATCCCTCTCGCACCGTGGGGGCGATCACCGTGTTCACGGTGGACCTGTCGCGGCGCGACTACGACGAGTTCTATCGCGGCTTCGCCAACGGCACGCTGTGGCCGGTGCTGCACTATCAGATCGGGCTGGCGCGGTTCGATTGGGATGAGTTCGCCGGCTATCGGCGGGTGAACGAGCTGTTTGCGCATTCATTGGCGCGGCTGTTGCAGCCGGACGATCTGGTCTGGGTACACGACTACCACCTGCTCTGCCTGGCCGACGCTCTCCGGGCCGCCGGCATCGACAACAAGCTGGGCCTCTTTTTGCACACGCCCTTCCCCGAGCCCGGCGTCCTGATGACGGTGCCGGCGCATGCCGAGCTGGTGCGCGCCATGTGCGGTTATGACCTGCTCGGGTTCCAGACCGAGACAGACCGCACTGCATTCGCCGATTACCTCATACGCGCCGCGGGTGGCTTTGTGCTGCCGGACGGTGATCTCGCGGCGTTCGGCCGCGTGGTGAAGACGGGCGTCTATCCGATCGGGGTGCATAGCGACGCGGCTCGGGCGGAGGCAGAACATCCGGCGCACCGCCGCCAGGCGCTGCGACTACGCAACGATCTACACGGGCGGCAATTGATTCTTAGCGTGGACCGGCTCGACTACTCGAAGGGCCTGCGCCAGCGCTTCCTGGCCTTCGAGCGGTTTCTCCAGGATGCCCCGCACCACCATGGCCAAGTGGTGTTCCTGCAAATCGCGCCGCCGTCGCGCTCCGACATCCAAACCTATCGCGAGATCCGCCGCGAGCTGGAGGCAGAGGCGGGACGGATCAACGGCCGCTTCGCCGATCTCGACTGGGCGCCGTTGCGCTACCTCAACCGCAGCTTCCCGCGCGAGGCGCTGATGCCGCTGTATGCGGAGGCACGGGTCGGGCTGGTGACGCCCCTCCGCGACGGGATGAACCTGGTAGCCAAGGAATACGTCGCGTCCCAGGACCCGGACGATCCCGGCGTGCTGGTGCTGTCGCAGTTCGCCGGCGCTGCGCGCGAGCTGACCGCGGCGCTGATTGTCAACCCGTACGATGAAGCCGGGATCGCGGGCGCACTCGCGCAGGGCCTCGCCATGACAATCGAGGAGCGGCGAGCGCGGCACGGGGCGATACTGGATGTGATGCGGCGCAACAGCCTGGACGCCTGGCGCGACCGGTTTATCGCCGATCTTCGCGCCGTAACTCCCCGTCCCCTTGCGGGAGGAGAGTGGGGGGAGGGGGCTGTTGCCGATACACTGCCACCTGCCGGAGGTAGCCTGCACACGGCTGACCATGACGCTGCTGATTAACGCGGATAAAGTCCGATACTGCCGGCGACGCTGTCGGCGATCTGCTCCTTTGTGATCACGCCTAGAATTCGGTCCCCTTGCGGATAGCCAGCGCGCGGGATCACTAGCGCCATCGTCGCATTCTTGCGCTTCATCCGGGCGATCACGTCGAAGGTGGCTGCATCCTCCCGCACAACAGTGAAGTTGCCGCGCGCCAACTCACCCAGGGTCACTTCTGCGTCCGCCGCTCCGACCGCCCGCCGCAGATCCATATTGACGCGAAGAACTCCGGCGATGTGGCCGTGCCGCGTGACCACCACGTGACGCAGCCCGCCCGCGCTGGCGGACATCGCCAGGAACGCCGCGAAGGTGATCGACTCGTCCAGGATTGCGACGTCCCGCAGCATCGCATCATGCGCGCTGCGCACGAGGAACAGGTTCGCATGCAACCCGCGCGGCATTGCGTGCCCGCGACGCACCAGCTTCATCGTGTAGATGCTTTCCAACGACAGCACACGGCGGACGCCGAGGCTAAGCGCAACGGCCACGATCATCGGCAGCACGATGTTGTAATCGCGTGTCATCTCGAAGATCATGGTCACCGCGGTCATCGCCGCGCCGGTGGCGCCGCCCACCATTGCTCCCATTCCCACCATGGCGAAGGCGGGCAGGCTGACCGGAATGCCGGGCAACACCACGCTGACCAGGCCGGCAAACGCCGCCCCCAGGCTTGAACCCATGAACAGCGACGGCGAAAAAATCCCGCCCGACGAACCCGAGCCAAGGCTGACCGTGGTGGCGAACAACTTGCAGACGAACAACAACAGCAGGAACATGGGACCGGTAAGCTGGCTCAGGAGCGTGGCCTGGATCGTCGCATAGCCCACGCCTTCCACATAATAGTGGCCGGCCTTGACCATCAGCACGTAGATCAGCACGCCGACCGACAGCATGCCCAGCGCGTGGCGCAGATATGAGCCGGGGATGTGCTCGAACAGATCCTCGAACCAGTGCAGCAGGCGCACGAACCCGGCGGCAGCCACACCGACAATCACACCCAGCACCGCATATAACAGCAGCGTCACCGCGCTCACCGGCTCGTTGGTCATCGCCATGAGTTGCGCCGGCACCGCGAAAGCCGGATGGGCGCCAAAGAACAGCCGGCCGATAACGGTCGCGGTACCGGTCGCAAGCGCGACCGGCAGGAAGGTATTGACGCTCACTTCCGGCATCATCAGCTCGGTTGCGAACAGCACCCCGCCGATCGGCGTGTTGAACGTGGCGGCGATGCCGGCGCCGGCGCCGGCGGCGACCAGCGTGATGCGCTGCGCCACCGGCATCGCGATCACCTGCCCGAGCGTCGAGCCCATCGCCGAGCCGATCTGGATGATCGGCCCCTCGCGGCCGATTGCCGCGCCGCTGCCTATTGCCAGCGCCGAGGCCAGCGACTTCGCCACCGCGACGATCGGGCGAATCACGCCGCGCTGGTAGTAAATCGCATCCATCACCTCCGGCACGCCGTGGCCCCGCGCTTCCGGCGCGAAGGTGTTGACGATGAATGTGACACCGAGCGAGCCAATGACCGGGACCAGGATCACCAGCGCCCCCCATGGCGATGGCGGGGTGAACAGGCTGGTGTCGTAGAAGATCGAGATGTGCCCAAAGAACAGCAGGTTGTGGACGAGGCCGATCAGCGCACGGAAGAACACCGCGCCGAAGCCGCCGACGAGGCCGACCAGCAACGACAGCCCACAGATCGACCACAGGCTGAACGGCCGCGGCTCCCGCCCCCCGGCGATACCTGCGGTCGCCGAAGGGTCTTCGCCGGCATCGATCGGAACGGACGCCGAAGCGACCTCCCCTGTCGTCGTTGAGCGATCCACAGCGCTAGCCAAGGAATTCGCCTCTTTGTGGCCCGGATCGGGTGCGGCCGAAGCGGGTGTGAGCACACGCTGCAGCAAGTAGATGCGCCTGCCGTGCTCCTGGCAAGCCATCGCGCTCGACATTTGCCCCCGTCATGGCCGTGCCGAGCATCTCCAGGCGGTCAGGCGGGGTCCCGATTGCTTTCGCCGCCGAGGCAGTCAACTTATATGGAACTGTCAATGGGACTTACGGGGAGAGGCGTTCAAAGATGTCTGTTCCATCCCTCCAGGTGCAGTGGCCAAGCACACTGGAAGAGAGTGGCCCGGCGGCGGACCCCAGCATCGTGCTGTCCGGCACGGCGCAGGTTGGGTCCACGTCATTCCGCATCACGGCGATACGTGTGGAGCCCCGGCTAAAATTCATGCCGGACTACAAAGCGGATCTTGGAGATGCGGTCTATGAGCGCGAAGTACTTGAAACGCTGCTGGAAGAGCTGGGCGAGGTCGCGAACACCGATAATCCGCAAACTCTCGAACTCGCAACGGGCGTTTACGTGATGTGGATGGCGCCGGCTTCAGCAACCTGCTGACGTCGCAGAGCTCTCGACAGATGAACGCGGCAGATAGAGCCGAAACATCGTACCCCTGCCAAGCTCTGTCTGGACGCCAAGATGTCCGCCGGACTGCCGGACAAACTCCGCGACCATCGAAAGGCCAAGGCCGGTGCCGCGGGTCGGGTCCTTTGTCGTGAAGAAGGGCTCGAAAATGCGCTCGGCTACGGCCGGGGTCATGCCAGTGCCGGTGTCGCTCACTTCGACCACAACGTAATCGCCGGGCTTCACCTGGGGCTGCACAGCAGGCTGATTCTTATCGATCCGGCTATTGCGGGTGGCGATGCAGAGCCGGCCGCCGCGCGGCATGGCATCTCGCCCATTGCACGCCAAATTCATGACCGCGCTCTCGAACTGCGCCCGATCGATTGCTACCGGCCACACGTCCGGTGCGAGCGACAACTCGACGGAGATGTGCTCACCGAGGCTCCGACCGAGCACACGCGCGAGAGGCGAGATCACTTCATTCACGTCCGAGCACTGTGCCGGCAGCGGCTGGCACCGGACCAGGGCGAGCAGGCCGCGCGTCATGTCGGCGCCGCACAGTGCCGCGGCAAGAGCGTCGCGAACCAGTTCTTCGGCCTTCGGATCGGAGCGTGACCGCTCGAGCAGCAGGTCGAGATTGCTGATGATGATCGACAGCAGGTTGTTGAAGTCATGCGCGACGCCCCCGGTCAGCAAGCCCATGGCTTCGAGCTTCTGCGCCTGCGCGCGCTGCGCCCGATTGCGTGGTTCGATGCGCTGCGCGCGTCTGTCCGCCGTTGCGTTTGCGGCAACGTCCAGCAACTTTCGCCAGGGCTCGGCTTGCCGGCCGGGAGGCGGCCCGCGTCTGGATCGCCGTGTCTCTGGCGTCAACACGCCCGGCATCGTCTTATTCCGTACTTGGAAGCGAGGTGATCGATATCTAGAGTCATCGTTGCGGTCGGATTTGCAAGCGAACATGGATCGCGGTTGGGGTGCTGGGAGGCAGGGCAGGCAGTTTACCGCCGATTTAACGACTAATTAACGATGCAATACCTCTCGGCAACGGTATGATACGGAAAGCGGAATAACAAATTCGTGAGCTGGGCCGATGAACAAGAAACTCCTGATCATCGACGATCAGCAGGGAGTGGCCAAGGTGGTCGGACTCATTGCCAGCTCGCTCGGTTACGAGACCCGGGTGCTGACCTGTTCCACGCGGGCGATCGATGTGTTCATCGATTTCAATCCGGACGTAGTGATTCTGGACATGATCATGCCGGAAAAGGACGGCATCGACGTGCTGAACGAGATCCTGCTCACCGGCAAGCAGCCACGAATTGTTCTCACGTCCGGATTCAGCGACGGCTATCTGCGGCTTGCCCAGGGAGTAGCGCGGTTCCACGCCAACGACGACGTCGCCGTGCTGCGCAAGCCATTCCGCCGCGACGAGCTGGTCGCCGTGCTGGAAGCGGCTGGGTAGAGGCGGCCGCTCCCCAGGTCATTCCGCGCTGGCAGGAGCCCATCGCGCACCACGGGGAAGGCCATTGCCCAACGCGGTGAAGCCCGTACGAAACCGTGCCGCCGCCGAACATTCCTTCATGACCTTCGCGTTCTTCGCGACCTTCGTGTCGAATTGCCCTATCCGCCGGCACCACTCGCGCCAATTCCGGGCAGGTAAATCCGGACGCTAACGCTGAGCCTCGGTATAAGGAAACCGAAGCACACCCGACTTGTAGCGGTCCGGATACAGAATGGCCTCGGTCTTGGGGTCGGTGAATTGCGCCATGTCGTGGCCCCGCACGCCCTGGAACTGCACTTCCAGGACCCGTGCTTCTGTCCACTCGCCGTCGGGCCCGAAGGTCACCGGTCCGGCGACCGTGTCGAAGCTGTGGCTGCGCAGGTATTCGGCGAGCTTCGCCTGGTCGAGACTTTTGGTTCCCTCCACCGCATCGCCGAGGATCTGCAGGTCGGCATAAGCGAAGGGCGGCAGATAATAGCCGAGCGGATCGACACCCGATCCGGCAGCCTTGGCCTGATATTCCTTCAGGAAGTCCATCGTCGCCGGTGTCTTGAGCGCTCCGAAGGGCAGCCAGAAGTCGTAATCGACGATGCCATTCAACAGCGGCCCGAGCTGCATCTTGATCGATGTGCTCTGAAGGCCGACCATGCCGCCACCGAACATCTTGGTCTTCAGCCCGACCTCGTTCGCCGCCCGGATCATCCCCACACTGTCGGGCGGGTACGAGGCGACGAACACCAGGTCCGGATTAGTCGCCTGGATGGCGCGGATGATCGGCGTGAAGTCGGCGGTGTTCGGCGGATAGGTCTGGTTATAGACGATCTTGAATCCATCTTGCCTGGCGAGCGCAATCGCCCCTTCGATCGCGTTCTTCGGGAACTCCGCATCGGCTCCGACAATCGCGATGGTCCGCGGTTTCGGATCGTGCGCTGCCGCAACGGCGAAGAACGGCGCCGAGAAGCTTTGCTTCGGCTGCGGACCACCGGTGGGAACGACCGAGAAATAGCGATCGTAATGGAACTGGCTATTCACCGCCAGCCCGAACAGGCCAAGAAAGGTCTTTTGGTGCGCGATGATGACCGGCATCGCCGGGGCGATCATGTTGGTGGCGTAGCCGCTGACCACGAGATCGACGTTGTCCACGTCGAGCAGCTTTGTATAGATGCCGGGGACTACCGACGGGTTGCTCTGATCATCGTAGTAAACGAGCTTGACCGGCCGGCCGAGCAGGCCGCCCTTGGCGTTGGTATCCGCGGCCCAGATCTGCATCGCCAGCAGCGCCGCCTTGCCGTTGGGCGCCAGCCCTCCGGTCAGCGCCATCCCGAAGCCGATGGTGATCGGTTGCGCGGCCCGCGCGACGGGCGTGCTTCCCACGGCTACACCAACAGCCGCGAGAATGGCAGCGAGCGCGCGTGCCCGGATCGGTATCAGCCATCCCATTTTTGGTTCCCTCCCATTCTCGTTCGCTCGGGCATCCTATCCGGCCGATGCCAGGCGGACCAGACTGGCAACCGAAATGGCCCGCCAACGCCATGCCTCCGTACCCCAGCAGGCAGGAGATGGCGGCCACAAGCCGGAAACGGCCGCTCACGAGTTTCGTATTGCGCACGGGCCGGTCTCAACGGCAGGTTATGGCAATTATGCCTCTGGTCCCCTCCCCGACGATCCTCAGCACGGACGAGATGGGACGGGTTGCGCCCCCAATCTTCACCTCGGTCGGGCGGGGAGGCGTGAACGCTCCGGGCGATGTCTTCGTCGTACAGTCCTTGTTGAACGATCGCCTTCCCAAACCGCACGCGCCAATTCCCGTCACCGGCATCGAAGACGTGGGCACCACGCTTGCCATCGAGAACTATCAGGCGGCCATTATGGGCATGAACCCGCCGACCGGCCGGGTCGATCCGGGAAGCACGACCTATTACTCCCTGGCCGCGCACCCGTTGGTGGAAGCGCAGTCGCTCACGGTTGTCGGCCACTATGGCGAGCTGCCCCCGTCGGTGATCGAGGCAGCGGAGGAGTCGCAGAAGCGCTGGAGCGTGCCGGCCGCGGTCACCCTGGCGCAATGGGTGGTCGAGAGCGCCTGGGGTGCCGCCATGCCGCCGGGAAGCAACAATCCTTTCGGCATCAAGGCCGTCGCGAACCAACCTGAAGTCGACAGTCAGACCAACGAGGTGGTCAACGGTGAGACAATCACGATCACCGCCAAATTCCGCGTGTTCCCATCCATTGCCGATGCGTTCGACGCGCATGGCCGTCTGCTCGCCACCAATCCCGTTTACAGTGTTGCGATGCAGCAGAAGCAGAATCCGGATGCATTCGCGGACGCGCTGACCGGCGTCTATGCCACCGACCCGGATTATGGGCTAAAACTGAAATGGGTCATGCAAAACTTTAATCTTGAAAGGTATGGGCGGTGAAGGTGCGAGAAGGAGGGTACCCGTGCCGCTACGCCCTCATGCCTGCGAAAGCAGGCGTCCACGTGAGGCCCCAACGCCTGATGACGACGCACCGCAGCTTCGGCTCAGTCTCCCTTTTTCGCAGCGCCCTTTTGGTAGGGAGCAGGTAGGTGACGGATGAGTGACGATCCATTCGCCGAACCTGGGGATGCGGAACGCACGGTCATCCGACCAAGACCGGGCGGCCGCTCGACGCGCGTGCCGACACGCTCCGAGCCGGTCAGAGTAGCGCGACCGCCGACCGCTCCGGCCGCGCCACCGCCTGCCGCCGCGCGGATCGCGCCCCGCACGGACGCCGTCGTCGATGTGGCGCTCCCCAACGTGCCGTTCGGCACGCCTTCGGGCAGCCCCATGGCCGCCGCCGCAATGCCGCTGCTGCTCCTGTTGGCGCGGCTGCGGAACACGGCGCATCGACCCGATCCCGATAATCTCTACGAGCGAACCACCCTTGCGCTGCGCGGTTTCGAGCAGCGCGTACGCGACGCGGGTGTGCCGAACGAACAGGTGCGCTCCGCCCACTACGCACTCTGCATCAGCATCGACGACGTGGTGCTGAACACACCGTGGGGTGCCGCGAGCAACTGGGCGAAACGGCCGCTCGCCCTGGCTTTTCACCAGGACACAAGCGAGGGCGGCAGGTTCTTCGAGCTTCTCGCCCGGCTGCGCCAAACCCCGGCGAAATTCATGCCGGTGATCGAGATCATGTACCTTTGCCTGTCGCTCGGAGTGATGGGCCGATACAGAAGCGCGCCGCAAGGCTCCAGAGAGCTCGATCGCCTACGAGCCGAGACCTGCGCACTCATCACCGGCCAGCAGAGCATAGGGCAGGAGCTGTCGCCGCACTGGAAGGGTGTTGCCGCGCCGTACACAAGGTCGCGGGGCGGACTTCCCGTATGGGTGGCCTATGCGGGGGCGCTAGCAGCGTGCGGCGCGATTTTCGTGTCAGTATCAACCGCACTGAATGCCGCATCCGACAACCAGTATGCGCGCATGTTGGCGGCCGCGCCCGCGCGCATGCCGCAAATTTCGCGTGCCGTCGCGGTGCAGCCGCCCCCGCCACCACCTGCCCCGCCCGAACCGACGATCCTCGACCGCCTGCGGACCTCCCTCCAACCCGACATCGACAGCGGCGTCGTCAGGATCGTCGGAACCGCCGCTATGCCGATCATAAGGGTTAGCAACCGCAATGGTTTCGCCGCCGGCCGCGCTGTGCTTCGGCCGGGCTTGGCCTCGGTCCTTGAGCGGATCGGCGCGGCGCTCAAGAACGAACCGGGGGAGGTTCAGGTGATCGGCTATACGGACAACCAGCCGATCCACACGGTGCAGTTCCCGTCCAACTTCCAGCTCTCCAATGCACGCGCCAAGGCCGCAAGCGCCGCCATCGCCCGCACGATCGGCAACGCCTCACGCGTCCGTTCGGAAGGACGAGCCGATGCAGATCCCATCGCATCCAATGCTACGGCGGAGGGACGCGAGGAGAACCGCCGTATCGAGATCGTGCTGCACCGCCCGGACCAGTGAACCGTTCCCATGAAGCCGGACGCTACGCAAAGCCAGCGAATCAAGTGGACACGGAGTTCCACAGAGTCCACACGGAGTTTCACAGAGAAGGAATCGGTACGCTTTGCGCGGACGGACCACAGCGCGCGGCGCCCAACCCACGCCCTCAGGCGTGATTCGAGAGGATTACTTCTCTCGTGACGGCCGGCCCGAATGCAGCCCGCACTTCGCAGTCCGCTCCGCGAGCGCATAATGTCTGCCGCCTGCCGAGAATCATTCTTGCGAATCAACTCTGTGAAGCTCCGTGTCGTCTCCGTGTAACTCCGTGTCCACTTGACTGCTTGCGGGCGCCACGGGCATGAACACCTTGATCGACATTCTTGTCTCCCGCTGGTCCATCAGCCTTCTCGGCACGGTTCTCCTTGCCGGCCTCCTATGGGTGTTCGGACCGTTGCTGCCCGGCTTGCAGGATTGGCCGACCCGGTTCGCGCTCGTTCTGGTCGTGCTGCTCGTCTGGGCGGTCGCCAATCTCCTGCTCGAGTTGCGGCGAGGCGGGCGCGATGCGGCGCTGGCCGCCGGCGTCGCCGCGAGCACGGCCGAAGAAGCAGCAGCACTGCGCGACAAGCTGACCACGGCCCTGAAATTGCTCAAAAGAAACCGCCGGTCGCGCGGTTACCTCTACGAGCAGCCCTGGTACGCGATCATCGGCCCACCCGGCGCCGGCAAGACGACGGCACTACTGAACGCCGGTCTGCACTTCCCTCTGGCCGAGGAGCTGGGAAAAGGCGCGCTCTCGGGCGTCGGCGGCACGCGCCTTTGCGAATGGTGGTTCACCGATGAAGCCGTGCTGATCGATACGGCGGGACGCTACACCACGCAGGACTCGAACGAGGCCGTCGATCGCGCCGGCTGGACCGCGTTCCTCGACCTGCTGCATCGCACGCGGCCGCGCCAGCCGCTGAACGGTGTGATTGTTGCCATCGCCATCAGCGACGTGGCGAGGGCATCGGCCGCTGAGCGTCAGGCGCACGCGCGGGCGATCCGCCAGCGGATCAGTGAGATGCAGACACGGCTCAGGGTTCGGCTGCCGGTCTATGCCGTGTTCACAAAGGCTGATCTGATCGCCGGCTTTACCCAGTTTTTCGACGATCTCGACGAAGCGCAACGAGCGCAGGTCTGGGGCTCTACCTTTGCACCTGCAACCAATGCGAGCGGTCAGGTCGCCGGATTTGCGGGGGAATTCCGCGCCTTGGTCGAGCGGCTGAACCTGCGCCTGTTCGAGCGCCTGCAAGCCGAACCGAACGTCGACCGGCGATCGCTGA
>Ga0335074_10003102_pt1 | contig 22635 bp, 18 predicted proteins | sample Lox_Sample_23_FD_206715 | JGI IMG/M metagenome (GOLD analysis project Ga0335074, IMG submission 206715) | Soil microbial communities from Loxahatchee National Wildlife Refuge, Florida, United States - Lox_Sample_2.3 | ecosystem: Environmental > Terrestrial > Soil > Wetlands | place: USA...
GCCTTCTTGGCAAAATCAGCCGTGTCGACCAGCTGCGAAGCGGATGCCGGCGATTCCACGGCGGCGGATGTTGCTTGCGGTGAGGCGCTCGGCGGAGTACCGGCGCAACCGGTGACGATGGCCACGACGGCTGCCATGGCCAGATGGCCGAGTGGGCGCGAAACCCGCGGGGTGACAGACATCGGGTTCTCCTTATGATTTCCCTCAAAATAGGATAGCCCATAGGATAGTCCAATGCACCCCGTGCTCCTTAATAGAAACCGATGAGAGCGGATCCGGCGGCCCACGAGGCCGCGATGAGCGGCATTGCGGCTGAAATCCGCGCTGGCCGGCACGATGAAGCCATCATTCGCGCCCGCTCGGCCCTCGAGGCGGGGCTGGAGCATCCGCTGGTGCTCAACCTCGCCGCATTGGGTCTCGAACGGGAAGGCCGGGACGGCGAGGCCGAGCGGCTGCTGCGCAAGGCCGTACGATTGGCGCCGAGGGATATCGCATGCCGAAACGCCCTCGGCTTATGTCTCCTCAAGCTCGGACGGCCGCGGGAAGCGCTGGAGCAGTTCGACCGGGTGCTCGGCCTGCAGCCCACACTCGCATTCGCTCACGTCAACCGCGGCAATGCGTTGACTGCCCTGCGGGATGCGAACGCAGCGAAAGAGTGCTACGCGCGCGCGCTCGCGCATGATCCCAACCAGCCCATGGCGCTCGCCGCGCTGGCCAGCATCGCCGCAGGTAACGGCGCCTATGAGGAGGCGCGCGCCCTCGCCGAAAGGGCGCTGGCGGTGGCGCCCGAGCTCACGGAAGCGCACATGGGTCTCGCCGCCGTGGAATGGGGCGACGGGGAGCTCGGGCGCGCCGAGACTCGGCTGCGCGCTCTTCTCGAAAAGGAGCGCCTCACCGAGCCGGAGCGAGTGCATGCGCAGAGCCTCCTCGGCGACGTGCTCGATTCCGCCGGGCGCTACGACGAGGCGTTCGCGGCGTATACCGCCTGCAACGAAGCCCAACGTCGCCGGCATGCCGGCCGCTACGCGAGCGCCCTGCAATACGCGCGTGAGCTCGGCGGTTGGGTGGAGCGCAGCTGCGCGCGCGACGGAAGGTGGGCGCGACCCAGCTCCCCGGGAACGTCACGCCCCTCGCGCCACGTCTTCATTCTCGGATTCCCGCGGTCCGGCGCAACCCTGATCGATGTCGTTCTGGAGGGGCACCCGGAGGTCACGTGCGTCGACGGCACGGAGCTGCTGCTCGAGTCCGTGCAGGAGTTCATGAGCCGCCCCGAGGATCTCGAGCGGTTGATTGTCGCGCCGCGCGCGACTCTGCAGCAGTGCCGCGAGGCGTACTGGCGCCGCGTCGCCGCGGCGGGCGGCGAGGTTCAGGGGAGGATCGTGATCGATACCTGCGCTCTTAATACCCTCAAGCTCCCGCTCATCGCCCGGCTCTTTCCCGGGGCCAAGATTCTCTTCGCCTGCCGTGATCCACGCGATCTCGTGCTGAGCTGCTTTCGTCACCGCTTTGCCATGAGTGCGCCGACCTACGAGCTGCTCACCGTCGAAGGCGCTGCGACCTACTACACCGCCGTCACCGATCTGTTCATTCGTCTCACGAATCTATTGGGACTCGATGTATGCCTGGTACGGCATGAAGACATGGTGAGCGCGTTCGCCCGGGAGATGGCGCGCATCTGTGAGTTTCTCGGCATCGAGTGGCATCCCGCCATGAGCGATTTTGCCTTACGCACCCGCGAGCGGGGCGAGCCGGTCCCGAGCACCTCGCAGCTCGCGCGCAGTCTCGGTACCGAGGGCCTCGGCGGATGGCGGCACTATCGGACGAGCCTCGAGCCCGTTCTCCCGATGCTGGAGCCGTGGGCGAAGCGCTTCTACTACGGCTGAGCGGAGTGCGCATCACTTCGTCGCGGGTGCATCCGGCAGAGTGAACCAGCAGTTGAATGCGATCGTGATTCGCTCCCCTTCGCCCTCGAAAGGCTTGACGTCGTGCAGTACCCAGGACGGGAAGATCACGAGCTGTCCGGGCTCGAGGCTGAAGTTGGCGACGTGATGCCCAAAGGGGAGCTGCATGCGCGCGATCCCGGCATCCATGTGCATGGCATTCATGATCGTCGGGTTGACGAAGGAGAGTACCCCGCTCATTTTCTTGTCGGGATCGTGCCGGCCGGAGTCTACGCAGTAGACCCCGCTCCAGGAGGCGTTCGGGTGATTGTGCAGCCCGAAGTAGCCTCCGCGCCGCATGATGTGAAACCAGCAGTCGTTGTAGATCTGCAGCCGCTCCAACGTGGGCAGATCGTAGCCGTTGAGCCTGCCGATGACGGCCAGCAACTGGTCCCAGCAGAAGCGCTTGAGCTCCTGGACGGCCGCATCGGGCTCGCGAAAGAGATTGAAGTGGCTCTCGAAGAGAGCCTCGTTGCGATAGGTGAGGGGCCGGGGGTTCGCGGCGCCGCCGCTCTTCTCCAGGGCGAGCAGAAATGAGCGCAGCGTGGAGTTGAGTCGCGGGGCGTCCGGATAGCGGCCGAACGCGAACGGCACCGCGAACAGGTTCATCAGATCCGGTGGCATCGGCTGCCTCCTCAAGGCACATCGCGGGCGGCCGGCTGATTGTAGCCGCGCGCGCTGCCGCCCGCGCGCTTGGCGCTATACTCTTCTGATGAACGTCAGATCGGCGCAGGCGACCTCCGGCGACGAGCAGCGAGTCGCCTCGCTGATGGCGAACGTCGAGCGCCTGGTGGCGGAGCGGCGCGATGGGGAGGCGCTCGCGCTCTTCAACCAGGCCGCCGCCATCATGCCGCAGCACCCGCAGGTGCTGCATGAGCGGGCCCGCCGGCTGGCCCTCGGCGGCGATCCAACCGGGGCCCGGGCCTTGCTCGAGGAAGTGGTGGCGGCATCGCCCCGCAACATCAACTTCCTGCTGAGCCTCGCCGCCGTACTGCGCGCGCTCGGCGAGCGTGACGAGGAGCTGAAGGTCCTCGAGCGCGCCCTTGCCGTGGAGCCGCGACACCTGATCGTGCTTTTACAGAAAGGCGCGTTGCTCGAGCTCATGGGTAAGCCGCGCGCGGCGGCCGCGATCTACCGGCGAGCGCTCGAGGTGCTGACCCCGGGCGCGCGGCTGCAGGGCTCGCTCGCCGCCCACGTGGCGCACGCGCGCCAGCAGGTCGCCCGCAATTCCGACACCCTGGAGGCGCTCCTGGAAGCGCGTCTCGGCCCGTTGCGAGCCGGCGGCAGCTCGCCCGCGGCGCTGCTGCGGGTCGATCGTGCCCTCGCGAGAATGCTGGGCCGAAAGGCCATTTATGCTCCCCGGCCGACGCTGATGCATTTCCCGTTTCTGAAGAACTACGAGTTTTATCCGCGGGAGGATACTCCCTGGCTCGAAGGCCTCGAGGCCGCCTCAGGCGCCATTCGCGACGAGGTGCTCGCAGTGCTTGCCGCCGACCGCGAGGGCCTGACGCCCTACATCGCCTATCCCGAAGGCCTGCCGCTCGATCAGTGGCGCGAGCTCAATCATTCGCGGCGCTGGAGTGCGTATTTTCTCTGGAAGGATGGCGCCTGCGACGAGGAGCACTGCCGCCGCTGTCCCGCGACCACGGCGGCTCTTGCGCAGACTCCCCAGGTGGATATTCCGAGCCGAGGGCCGACCGCGTTCTTCTCGATCCTCGATGCCCACACGCACATCCCGGCGCATACCGGCTCGACCAATGCGCGGCTCACGGTGCATCTGCCGCTCATCCTGCCCGGCGCATGCCGGTTTCGCGTGGGCGGGGAAACCCGCGAGTGGCGTGCCGGCGAGGCGTGGGCGTTCGACGATACCATCGAGCACGAGGCGTGGAACGATGCGGACGCCGCGCGTGCCATCCTGATCTTCGATGTCTGGAACCCGCAGCTCACGGCGCTCGAGCGCGATCTCGTGCGCGAGGCGATGGTGGTGTTCGCGGACTATAACCGGCCCGAGGGCGCCGTTCCTGGAGTGGAGGGCTGATGAGCGTGCCACCGCGGACACCGAGACTTCGCTGCGTCGCCATCGGCGTTGCCGCCGCTGTCGCCGCGGCTTCACCGTGCTTTGCTTCCGGCTCGCTCGGCGCGCTGCTGGCGTGCCGCAAGATCGAGGCCAGCACGGCGCGGCTGGCTTGCTTTGACCGCGAATCCGCCGCACTCGCCGCGCGGCGGATTGCCGCCGATTCACATGCCGCGCTCAACTCGCGCGCGACTTTCGGCCTGGCGCCGATGGCGGTCGCCGCGCGGGCCGAGGCGGTGGCGCATGCCCCCAAGCCGCTCGATGCCATGACCGCGCGCATCTCGAGCATCGCCAAGGCGGCCGACGGCCGCGAGATCTTCACGCTCGACAATCATCAGGTCTGGGTACAGCTGGCTGCGGATGGCAACTGGCTCGATGCGCAGCCGGGCGAGCCGGTGAAGATCTCGCGCGGCTGGCTCGACTCTTACTGGTTGAGTCTCTCTTCTCACCGCGGCTTCAAGGTCACGCGGGTCCGCTGAACCGCGGCGCGCTCAGTCGAGAGCAATACCCGCGGCCTCGAGCCGTGCCCGCACGGCTGCGAGCCAGGGCTCGAAGTTCCTCCATCGCTCGAGCCCGGAGTCATAGAGCGGCTGACGAACCTGCACCGAGCTCTTGGTCATGACCGGCGTCGGATTGAGGTGGAAATCCAGGCAAGCCGAATCGAACGGCAGCCCGAGGTAGTCGAGGAGGCGCCTGACGCTCGGCTCGAACGACCTCACCAGGTGCTCATAGGGCAGCTCGAGAATGCGATCCGCCAGGATGCGCTGATAATGCTGCATGAGGCGCCGGTAGCCGACGTAGAATTCCGCGATTTCCACGAGGTCATACGCGAACGGATAACCGTCGTCGAAGCGCGTGCGGTAGAGCGCGTAGCAGGCGGCGAGTGGAGCGCGCGTGACGTGCACGATCCGCGCCTCGGGGAACGCTCGAAGCAGCAGCGGGCAGTAGATAAAATTGCCGAGCTGCTTGTCCGTCCAGCGGCTGCCTTCGGGCCGGAACGCGCGCGTGCGCGCGAGGTATTCCGCGGCGAGCGTCCGCCCGTCGATCCCTGCAATGCGGGCGACAAACTCGCGGGTCGCAGTGCCCGGTGCAACACCCGCGAGGCCGACGATGGAGTCGTTCAGGGCCGTCAGCTCCCCGCCCTGGTGCACCTGCGGGTGGCTCGACAGGATGCGCTCGATGAGAGTCGAGCCCGACCGCGGGAGCCCCACGATGAAGATGGGCGACTCGGCCGCGGCGCCATGCGGCTGCGGCTCATTGGCCGTGAAGACTTCCGTCAACGCCTGTATCAGCTCACGGTCGCGCGCGGGATCGTATTTGATGAATGCGCGCTCGATGCGGTTGCCCGCGATGAGATGCTCCCAGCTCGAGCGATAGTCGCCGAGGTCCTCATAGGACTTGGCCAAGGCGAAATGCACGATGGCGGCGTGATCCGATTGCGCGGGCAGCCGCTCGAGCGCGCGCTTCATCTGCGCAATCCAGTTGCGCTCGGGCGTTTGCCGGTGCAGCTCCACCAGACCCTTGAATGCCTTGGGCACGACCGGGTCGACGGCGAGCATGGCCTCGTAGTCGCGCTCCGCGTGCTCGAGATTGCCGACGAATTGATGCGTCAAGGCGCGGTTGGCGAGCAATCGGGCGCGCATTTCCCGATTGCCGTGCACCAGCGTCAATGCGCGGTCGAGAAGCGGCAGTGCACGCGGCTGCTCGCCAGCCTGGATCATGAATTCCGCGACGCCTTCCAGGCTCTCCGGAACGTCACCGGCGTGGGTGCCGGCGCTTTCCGCCACGGCGAGTGCGGCGCTGCGCTCTCCCAAGGCGAGCAGGCATTCGGCTTTCTGCAGCAGGCACTGTGTGTGGGTGGGCCGGGCGCCCAGAGGCACCTCGATGAGCTCGAGCGCGGTCCGTGGGTCGCGAGCCAACAGAGCGATGATGCTGCCCATCAGCCAGCCGCCCGGCGCTTGCGGCCACGTGTCTCGGTAGGCCCGCGCCGCCGCCGCCGCAGCTCCGAGGTCGCCTTTGCCGAGGTGCGCGCCGATTTTCTGCTCGAAGGAGGCGACGGATGGGGTGCTCATCGCCAGGATAATACCGGCTGCGGTCGGACTGCGAACCCCGCAAGGACGTTGCGCAAGCGCCACACTGGCCTCCGTCAGCCGTTGCAGCGACGCATCTTTCGCGCGTGATCGTAGCGTCCCCGCATTGCAAATTACAGGATCACCCCCCTAGGAACCGCGCTGAAGCGAGCATCTGGCGCGGGCAGTCGCTCGAAGCCATGTTGCGCCCCGAAGACACCATGCTATAGTCCGCGCATCGGTGAAAAAACCACAGAGAAGAAATCCGGGCGGTGCGCAGCGCAACGGAGGAGCGGTGCGTATGTGGCGGGTCTTTCAGGATCGGCACACCCCGGAAGCACTGGAGCTGACTTCTCGCGGCATTTTCATCCGGCATCTCGGGTCCTGACCGTTCCAAAAAACTGGGAGAGCGACCACATGGTCAACAACAGTCTCGGTAATCCTTTGGTGCGTGCAGCCGTGCGCACCGTGCTCACGGGAGGCGCGCTGGCGGCGAGCTTCGGGTTGGCGCACGCACAGACGAGCGCTCAGCCGACGAACGCTCAGCCGACGAACGCTCAGCAAACGAATACGCAGCCGGCAAGCAAGAACCAACAGTCGAGCACCCCGCAATTGCTCGCCCAGGCGACGGTGCCGACGGCCGCCGCCCCCGCGGCAACCAACGGCGCCGCCCTGCAGCTGCAGGAGGTCGTGGTCACGGGCTCGCGCATCGCGACGCCGAACCAGACTTCCATCAGCCCGGTGCAGTTCGTCTCCTCCCAGGAGTTCTCGCAGTTGGGTGCGACCCGCGTCGAGGACGTGCTGAATCGCCTGCCGCAGGTGTTCGCCGACCAGAACTCCACCAGCATCAACGGTGGCACCGGCACGGAAACCGTGGACCTGCGCGGCCTCGGCGCCTCCCGCACCCTGGTGCTCATCAATGGGCTGCGCATGCCGTACGGCGATCCGCGCACCGACGGCGCCGACCTCAACATGATCCCGACGCCGCTCATCGAGAACGTGCAGATCCTGACCGGCGGCGCGTCCTCGATTTACGGCTCCGATGCGGTCGCGGGCGTGGTCAACTTCAAGCTCATGGACAACTTCCAGGGCGTGAAGCTGGTCGCGAACGGCGCCGGCTATTTCCACGACAACAGCAATGACCAGGGCTCCGAGTCGACCCTGGCTGCCTTCAACGCCTCCGGCTTGGGCACGTTCGCCCCGGCGCCCTCGAGCGTCGCGACCGGCGCGACCCAGGAGCTGACCTTCATCGCCGGCATGAATACGCCCGACAATAAGGGCAATGCCACCTTCTACGCGACCTACCGCAACATCGACAAGGCGACGCAGAACCTGTATTCCTACAGCGCCTGCTCGATGCTGTCCGGCTATGCGCCGCCGTACGGCAATAACATGTTCTCCTGCGGCGGATCGCACACCTCCTATCCCGGCACGTTCTATTTGTTTGGCAACACCACGCACGAGAACACCATCGGGCCCGGCGGATCGATACTGCCGGTTTCGGATGAGGCGGAATTCAACTATGGTCCGCTCAATTTCTACCAGGCGCCCGAGGAGACCTGGAACTCCGGCGCGTTCCTGCACTACACCTTCAATGAGCACGCCGAGATCTACGCGACCACCATGTTCATGAGCAACGTGTCGTTGCTGCAGATCGCCTATGGAGGTGATTTCGGATCGAATCTGAACGTCAATTGCTCGAATCCCCTGCTCTCCGCAGCGGAGGTGGGCCTCTGGTGCGACGGCTCGACCGCGGGCTTCACCAATGAGAGCTTCACGACGCCGACGACCTTCCCGGATGGCCAAACCTACGGCACTCCCACCACTGCCAGCTCGCGCACGCTGCTCATGCTGATCCGCAACGTCGAGGGTCAGGATCGCGTGGCCGATGAGCGGCACCAGGACTGGCGGCAGGTGATCGGCGTCAAGGGCGCGATCTCGGATAACTGGACGTACGATGTCAGCTATCAGTACAGCCAGGTGACCCAGCAGGAGTTTTCAACCGGCGATCTTTCGAAGACGAAGATGGCTTATGCGCTCGATGTGGTGAAGGGCGCCAACGGACAGCCGGAATGCGCGGTCACGGCCGAAGGAATCACCACGGGCGAGGCCGCGGGATGCGTGCCCTGGGATGTCTTTACCCCCGGGGGGGTAACCCAGGCGCAGGAAGCGTATCTCGGCGTCACCGGCGTCGAGGACGGCGAAGTGCACGAGCATGTCCTCGATACCAACTTCACCGGCGATCTGAGTCAGTACGTGCAGCTGCCGACCGCGCACTCCGGATTGCAGCTTGCGACCGGCACGGAGTACATCGACTGGAACATGTTCATCCAGCCGGATGAAACGGTGCTGACGGGCGATGAGGGCGGATCGGGCGGTCCCGAGCTGCCGGTCTCCGGCGCGATCGAGTCCTTCAGCGAATACGTCGAGGCGCGGCTGCCGCTCCTTCAGGACATGGCGTACACGAAGTCGCTGACCACCGACGACTCGTTCCGCCATTCCCAGTATGCGCTCGGTCTCTCGACCAATACCTTCTCCCTGGGTCTCGCCTGGGAACCGATCCAGGACGTGCGCCTGCGCGGCACCTTCACCCGAGCGGTGCGCGCACCGAACATCACCGAGCTCTATTCACCGGACACCGTAGGTCTCGACGGCACGATAGACCCGTGCTCGGGAGCCACGCCGAGGTACTCGCTGACGGACTGCGAGCGCGAGGGTGTCACGCAGGCGGAGTACGGGCACATCGTTGCCAACAGCGCCGCGCAGTACAACGGACTTACCGGCGGCAACTCGAGCCTGGCGCCCGAGACCGCGACCACCAAGTCGTTCGGCATCCAGTTCACGCCGAGCTTCCTGCAGAACTTCAGCGCCAGCATCGATTACTACGACATCAAGATCAACGGCATCATCCGCGGCATCGGCGCGAACACGATCGTGAACGACTGCGCCTCGCAGGATCTGTTCTGCAATCTGATCCATCGCGATCAGTTCGGCTCCCTCTGGCTCACCACCAACGGCTTCGTGACCGATACCCTGCAGAACGTCGGCATCCTCGAGGAGAAGGGCATCGACGTCCAGCTGAACTACGCGGTCGACATCGGACGCTTCGGCAACCTCAATGCCAACTTCACCGGCACGCATATCAGCAACTACATCGTGACGCCGGTTGCGAGTCTGCCCTCGAGCTCTTACGACTGCGCCGGCTACTACGGCGCGACCTGCAGCGCGGGCCCCATCGGCGCACCGGTGTTCGGCTGGCGGCACGACATGCGGGTCACCTGGGTGACGCCACTCAGGCCGCTGTCGGTCACGCTCGGCTGGCGCTACCTGAGCGGCACGACGGTGGATACCTTGAATCCGAGCCCGAACGTCGGAATTCCGGGAGCCACGGTCGCGAACGGCGGGGTGTCGAGCACGGATGAGAGTATTCCGGCCTACAACTACCTCGACCTCGAGGCGGCCTACCAGGTGACGGACGGTATACTGGTGCGCTTGGGCTGCAACAACCTCATGGACAAGGACCCGCCGATCATCGGTGCGTCGGACCTGCCCTCGCCGCCCTTCGGCAACGGCAACACCCTGCCGGGCACCTACGACTGGGGTGGCCGGTATGTGTTCGGGGAGATCGACGTCCAGTTCTAAACGTCGCTTCCCTCGATCAGAACTTCACGGCGGGCTTCGGCCCGCCGTGCTTTTTTTGATGGGCCCAAAGTCATCTGCGGCGCTTTGAGCGAGGACTTCATCGATCACGGGGTGGCGGCCGGCGAGGCTTGCGAGCCATTGCATGCCACGCCGGATCTCGGCGCCGTGCTCGCGGTCCGCGGACTCGAGCACCGTGCGCCTGAGCGCCGCGTCGTAGGCGTGCTCCGGCGCCTTGGAATAGCGGCGCATGAGTGGGCCTGTCACCAGGCTCTCGACTTCCCCCGCCCCGGGCGCGGCGCCGAGGGCCTGCAGCAGCCGCTCGAGACCGGATGCCGGCGCCGACAGAAACGCGTCGAAGTCGACCCAGAGGACTCGCGCGCCGAAGCGGTCCTCGGCCGTGCGCAAGGCGGCCATCTCGGCGAGCCAGCTCATGGCGATCCATTCGCCCTCGGATCGCGGCTCGAGGGGCGCGGCTTCGGACCCAAGCCGCCGGCGCAGCCGCTCGAGACGCGATGGCGCGAGTGAGCGCGCCTCCACGCGCGAGTTCGGACCCCCGAGGATGCAGCGCAGGTAGGCCAGCGCCGGCGTGAACATGAAGATCGCGCGCGCGTCCCGGTCGATCTCGAGGATCGGTTGGGCGATCTCCGCGACGAAGCTCGTCGCCTTGATGACCGCGCGTTGATCTTGCCGCCACGTGCGCGCGAGCAGGCTGAGCACGGCGGGCAGGTCCAGCCCGCCAAAGGTGCGCGACGGGTCCGACGCGACCGCACGCAGGATGGCCGGCTCCCGGACCGAGAAGAAACCCGCCCATTCGCCGATGAGTCTCGAGACGAGCGTCGAGCCCACATGGCCGATGTGAAAGAGATAGTGAGCGCCCGGGCTGAGGACGGCGGCGGCCTGCGCGACAATGACGGCCGGGCAGAGCGCCTCGGCCGGCCCTGATTTGAGAATCCTCTGATCGAGGAAGCTTGCCGCCCGGTAGCCGCTCTCATCGAGCCGCACCAAGCGCATGCTCCCGGAATCCGCGCACTCGAGTGGCAGCCAGGCCGGCGAGTCGGCGATGTCCCGCACGCTGATCACGAGCCTTGTATTCTAGGGCACGTGGGCAGCAATCCGAGCAATTCCGAAGCCGCCTCGCTGACCGGCGCCGCTCTCGAGGCGCTTCGAGCCGGTGATGACACCCAGGCGCGGGCGCTTCTCGAGCGCGCGACATCCTTGCCGGGTGCCGGTGCCGAGGCCTGGTTCGCTCTCTCGTTGGCTCACCGGCGCCTGGGCTCACCCGAGGGCGAGGGGCCGGCTCTCGATCGGACACTCGAGCTCGACCCGAGGCACCTGCCGGCGCTCATCCGCAAGGGTGATCTCTACATGACCCGTTCCGACGCCCGCGCGGCGAACTCGTTCTACCGCGCCGCCGTCAAGATTGCCGGCATGCTGCCGGCGCTTGGTGAGGAATGGCGTGCCGAGATCGAGCGCATCAGCCAGCTCATCGATGGCAACGCACGCCTGTTCGAGCGAGCCCTGTTGTCGGAGCTCGAGGGTCGCGGCTTGCACGAGCCGGGTGGCGAGCGTTTCGTGCGCGCCCTGGACCTGATGCTCGGACGCCGGCAGGTCTATCTGCAACAGCCGCAGGTTTTCTACTTTCCCGAGCTGCCGCAGATCGAGTTCTACGAGCGTCAACAGTTTCCCTGGGCGGCAGAGCTCGAGCGCGAGACGGCCGCCGTGCGCGAGGAGCTGCGCCGGATTCTACAGGCGGCGGATCGATTCTCGCCCTATATGCAGCCGGACCCGAACCGCCCTGCCTTCAACACCAATGGTCTCTTGAACGATCCTTCCTGGAGTGCCTGCCACCTGATCAAGGGTGGGGAGGAGGTTGCCGGGAACGCGGCGCTCTGCCCCGTGACGATGCAGGCCTTGCGGCGTCTGCCGCTCTGCCGCATCAAGGGGCGCACGCCCACGGCGCTGTTCTCGCTCCTGCGGCCCGGCACGCACATCCCGCCTCACCACGGCTTCCTCAACACGCGCCTGATCTGCCATCTGCCGCTCATCGTGCCAGCGGGATGCGCCCTCAGAGTCGGCAACGAGACGCGCCCGTGGCGCGAGGGCGAGCTCGTCATCTTCGATGACACCATGGAGCATGAGGCCTGGAACAGGAGCGCCGAGCTGCGCGTCGTGCTCCTCTTCGACATCTGGCGCCCGGAGCTCACCGCAGCGGAGCGCGAGCTGGTCGCGAGAATGCTCGAGTCGATCGACCGTTTCGGCGGTCCGCGACGGGAGTGGACCCAGTAACTTCGCCACCCGCCACCGGGCGGGTGACGGACGCTTCGACACGTGTCGAACCCTTCAGGCCCCGACGGCGATACAGTCCTCTCAGACACGACTCGAGTGGCCGGCGCCATGAGATCCGACAGACGAGCCGACAGCGCCGGCCCGACGCGCCGAGCGGTGATGTTGAGCGGCACCGCGCTCGCCGCCACGGCCCTCATCGCGCCGCGCGGCTTCGGCCTCGAGTCGCACTCACCCGGAAGTCAACCTATGGCCATCGTCTGCATCATCCGCTACGAGATCGACCCCTATCAGCGGGACGCATTCAAGGAATACGCGGCCCGGTGGGGCAGGATCATTCCGCGTTGCGGCGCCAGCCTGCTCGGCTACTTCCTGCCCTGGCAGGGCACGAACTACGTCGCCTGGGGGCTCATCGGCGGGCTCGACAGCCTGTCCGCCTACGAGCGCTATCAGGAGCGCCTGCAGCAGGACGCGGAGGCGCGCGAGAACTTCAAGTTCGCCGCGGAACGGCGCTTCATCGTCCACGAGGAGCGCAATTTCGTCGAGGTCGTCGCCGGCGCGCTCGAGACTGCCGCCTTGAGCCGTCAGGGACAATGAGGCGCGGGCCGCGGGTGCAAAGGCGCGCGCAGGCGCACCCCTACGAAGCGGCATGCGGCCCCCAGCTCACGCGATCGCCAATCCCGATCCCGAGTTGTTTCGCCTCGCCGCCGCGGATCTCGAGCACCGCGATCACCGGCACGTCGGAGGAGAGCACAGTGAGTGAGAACGGCCGCGCATTGGCGATGATCTTCGCGATCCGGCCGTCCTCGCCGACGAACACCATGTCGAGCGGTATGTACGTGTTCTTCATCCAGAAGTGCGCCACCTGCGGTACGAGCACCTCCTTGCCAGCGCGCGCGAGCAGCGGGCTCGACTCGCCCCGCGTCGGCACACCCTGCGGAAACAGCATCCCTTCGCCCGCCGGCAGGTCGCGCACGAACATCAGTCCCTGCTCCTGACGCGCCGGTGTATCGGCGATCCAGATGCGGAAGCGATCGGCGCGGCCGTGCGTGACGATCGTGAGCGTCGTGCGCGGAAACCGCGACAGGTCCTCGATCGGCATCGATTGCGCAAGGCTCGAGTGCCCGGCCGCGAGCCAAAGCGAAAGGGCAAGCGACAGCACGGCGGCGACCCGCGCCACCAACGGCGCAGAGCTCGACACACGATTTCTCATGATCTCATCCAATGTTGGTTCATTTTTGCCGCGGAGTCTGCTCGAAATCGGCCCGCCCCGCAAAGTCGAAGGTCGTCACCAGGATGCGCCGCTTGCCGCTGAGATCATTCGCCGGCGCGATGCAGAATCCGTGTGCGACCACTCGATAGGAGCGCATCCCCGGCCCGCCGCGCGCTGCGGGGTTTGGACCCGTCGCGGCGCCGATGCGTTCCTGATCGAGGCGATCCACCGTGCAGTTGCCATCTCCCTGGGTCGCAAAGAGCTGCCGCTCGCCCTCGAAGATCACGGTGAGATTGGTCGGCAGCTCGCGCCCCGGCCGGCCCTCGCGCGCGCCATCGATCCCGAAGACCATCCGCACCTGCCGTCCCCCCGCCCGGCCCTCGAACCCCAGGCGGATGCCGCTGCCGTTGAAGCGGGGCCCGCCCTCGCAGGAAAGCTGCGCTCCGCGCAGATCGACGTTGAGGCGTACCGCGCCGCGGATCTGCGCCCGCAGGTACGCCTGGCCCGATCGCAGGCACGGGCCGCCGAGGGATGCCGGCGGCAAGCCCCCCAGAAGCGAGGGGCGCTGCGCGGGCGTGCGGGGCGGCGCGGCCGCTGCCATGCCCACACCCGTGAGCGCCGCAAAGGCACCCGCCATCGCCAGCCGCCGGCAAAGCTTGTACATGCCTCGCAGTCTAGCGGCTCCGCGCCGGCTCTTTGCGGAGCCTGCGATGGTCACCCCGCCGCGCCGGCGCACGCCAGCGGCGCCCTGGGTCGGGCCCCGAGCGGAGCCCCCTCCGACCCGCTAGACTGCGCGGTCTCATTATCCGCAGGAAGCCCGAGACAGGACCGCAATGCGCAGTACGCTCATCGAGATCACCCCCGTTGTCCCTGAGGCCTTGAAACGCCTGCCCGAGCTGGCCGGCAATCTCTTCTTTTCCTGGCATCGTCCGATCCGCGCTCTTTTCGAGGACCTCGAGCCCGAGCTCTGGAAGCAGACGAGCGGCAACCCACGTCTGCTGCTGCGGTGCATTGCGCAATCGACCCTCGACCGTGCCGCCCGCGACCCGGTGTATCTCGGCCGTTACCGCGAGGCGCTCGAGGCCCTGGACGCCTATGTCACGGCACCCGTACCGATGACCGATGAGCCACTCGTGGCCTATTTCTGCGCTGAGTACGGCTTTCACGAGAGCTTCCCGATCTACTCCGGGGGCCTCGGCGTCCTCGCGGGCGATTATTGCAAGTCCGCCAGCGACGGCCAGGCGAACTTCGTCGCGGTGGGGCTTCTCTACGAGCAGGGCTACTTCACGCAGACGGTGGACAACGACGGCGTGCAGCACGCCGAATACCGTGAGCACGATCCGCGCGATCTGCCGGTCGAGCCTGCATGCAACTCCGGCGGTGGCTGGATCCATGTCACGGTGCGCATCGCCGGCCGCGACGTGGTCGCGCGCCTGTGGAAAGCGCGGGTCGGGCGGGTGCCGGTGTACCTGCTCGATACCAACACGCCGGAAAACGCTCCGACCGACCGTGACATCACCCACCGCCTCTACGGTGGCGATGAGTCGACGCGCGTGCGGCAGGAGATGATCCTCGGCATCGGGGGGACCCGCGCCTTGCGCGCGCTGGGGCTCAAGCCCGAGGTGTGGCACCTCAACGAGGGCCATGCGGCATTTCTCATCCTCGAGCTGCTGCGAGAGCATCTCGCACTGGGGCTGCCCTTCGACGCCGCCCTCGAGGCGGTCGCAGCGGCCTGCGTCTTCACCACGCATACTCCCGTCGCCGCGGGCCACGACGCCTTCGGGCATGATCTGATCCTCGCCCATTTCGGCGACTTCATCCGCGAGCTCGGCATCCCCGTCGAGCGCTTCCTCGATCTCGCGCGCACGCCCACGGCGCCCGGTCTTTTCAACATGACCCGCCTGGCGCTGAACGGCGCGCGGCACGTCAACGGCGTGAGCCGCATCCATGGCGCCGTCTCCTCACGCCTGTGCGCCGATGAGTGGCCGGAAATCCGCCCCGACGAGAACCCCGTCGGCTTCGTCACCAACGGCGTGCACGTGCCGACGTTCCTCCACAAGACCTGGATGGATTACTTCGACACCGAGCTCGGCCCCATCTGGCGCGACCGCCTGAGCGATGCGGCCTTTTGGAGCGCGCTCGAGGCGGTGCCGCACGAGCGCTTCTGGGCGGTGGCGCAGTCGGTGAAGGCGCGCATGCTGACGAGCGTGCGCGAGCGCCTGCAGCGCGAGTACGCGCGCAAGGGCATGAGCCCCGCGCAGCTCAAGCACGTCACGCGCCTGCTCGATCCCCTGCGGCCCAACGTGCTCACCATCGGATTCGCGCGGCGTTTCGCGACCTACAAGCGCGCCACCCTGCTGCTGCGCGATCGCGCACGACTCGCACGGCTCCTCAACGATCCGGCGCGGCCCGTGGTCCTGCTCTTTGCGGGCAAGGCCCACCCCGCGGACGAGCCGGGCAAGCAGGTGCTGCGCGAGATCCGTCAGCTCATGACCTCGCCCGAGTTCGTCGGCCGCATCATCTTCCTCGAGGACTACGACCTGCAGCTCGGACGCTCGCTGGTCTCGGGCGTCGACGTCTGGCTCAACAACCCGATCGCGCCGCTCGAGGCGAGCGGCACCTCCGGGATGAAGGCCGCGATCAACGGCCGGCTCAATCTGAGCATCCTCGACGGCTGGTGGGCCGAGGGCTGGATGCAGGACAACGGCTGGGGCATCCCGCCCGCCAACGTGCAGGACCCCGAGCGTCGCGACGCGCTCGAGGCGGAGCTCATTCTCGATGCCCTGCAGGAAGAAGTCATCCCGCTCTATTACGCCGTGGGCCAGGGCGGGGGCGACACCGGCTACTCCCCCGAATGGGTCACCCGCGCCAAGCGGGCGATGATGACCGTCATCCCGCGCTTCAACATGCGCCGGGTGCTCGGGGACTATACCCGCGGACTCTACCGGCCCGCGGCCGAGCAGTATAGGCGGCTCGCGGACGGCGGCTTCGCCGGCGCGCGGGGCCTCGCGGAGTGGCAGCAGCGGATCCGTCAGGCCTGGAGCCGGGTGAGTCTGCGGGTGGTCGCGGATGCGCCGCCGGACCTGCCGCGCGGTGAGCGCCTGCGCCTGCGGGTTGCGGCCAGCCTGAATGGCCTGCAACCCTTCGACGTGCGCGTCGAGCTGCTCGCCCGGCGGCTCCTGCCCGAGAGCGAGCAGGGTCCCCCGGCCCTCTGCTCGTTCGTGCCCCCCGAGCGTGATGGCCTCTGGCGCGCGCCGCTGACCGCCACCGGCGAGCACGAGCCCGATGGCGCCGCCGTATTCGCGCTCGATGTGGAGCCGCCGGAATGCGGGCAGTTCGCCACCGAAGTGCGGGTCTATCCTCGGCACGACCTGCTGTCGCACGAGTACGCGCTCGGCCTGATGAAGTGGCTTTAGCCGCCGCCCGCGATAAGATTGGCCGACAACAAGACCGCTACCCCGCAACCCATGTCCCGACAGCCTGCGCGCGCCTCTTCCGGACGCTACGTGAGCCGCCTGACGGGCGGCACCCTGGCGGTGATCATGGCCGGTGGGCGCGGAGAGCGGCTGAAGGATCTGACCGAGCATCGCTGCAAGCCGGCGACGCCGTTCGGCGGCAAGTTCCGCATCGTCGATTTCGTGCTGTCGAACTGCGTCAATTCGGGTATCCGCCAGATCTCCATCCTCACCCAGTACAAGGCGCAGTCGCTCATCGCGCACGTGCAGCTCGGCTGGAGCTACCTGCGCGGCGAGTTCGGCGAGTTCATCGAGACCATTCCGGCGCAGCAGCAGAAAGGTCCCGTCTGGTACCGCGGCACGGCCGATGCCGTCCACCAGAACATCGAACTCATCCTCGCGCACCGCCCCAAGCACGTGCTCGTGCTTGCAGGCGATCACATCTACAAGATGGACTATGGGCCGATGATCGCCTACCACGTGGAGAAAGGCGCCGACATCACCGTCGGCGTGGTCGAGGTGCCCGCGAGCGAATCGCGCCACTTCGGCGTCCTCACGGCTACGGAATGGAATCGCGTGACCAAGTTCTCCGAGAAGCCGGCGGTTCCCGATACCCTGCCGGGCAGGCCCGACACCATTCTCGCGTCGATGGGAATCTATGTCTTCAACACGCGGCTGCTGCAGCGCCTGCTCGAGGAGGACACGGCGGACGATGCCTCCGCGCACGATTTCGGCAAGGACATCATCCCGAAGACCCTCGCCAGCACGCTGCAGGTGTTCGCGTACCCGTTCCAGGACGTCAAGACCCGCGCCCAGAGCTATTGGCGCGACGTCGGCACGCTCGATGCCTACTACGAGGCCAATCTCGAGCTGGTGCACGTCAGGCCCGAGCTCAACATCTACGACGAGGACTGGCCCATCTGGACCTATCAGCTGCACCAGCCTCCGGCCAAGTTCGTGCTCGATGAGGACGGACGCCGTGGCATGGCCATCAACTCCATGGTCTCCGGCGGCTGCATCATCTCCGGCGCGCTGGTGCGCGAATCGCTGCTCTTTTCGGACGTGCGCGTGGAAGAGCGCACGACCATAGAGCGCTCGGTGATCCTGCCGCACGTGCTCATCGGCGGCGGCTGTCAGATCCGCGGCGCCATCATCGATGAGGGTTGCGAGATCCCCGATGACATGCGCATCGGGCTCGACCGGGCGGACGACGCTCGGCGCTTTCTCGTCACCGAGATGGGCGTCGTGCTCGTGACCGCCGACATGCTTCGCCGCCAGTCGGCCTGAGCGTCGATGGGCGCCGATTCCCGCCTGCCCGTCGTTCTGCTGTGGCACATGCACCAGCCGCAGTACCGTGATGCGCTCACCGGGCGCTACGTGCTGCCGTGGACCTATCTGCACGCCATCAAGGACTACACCGACATGGCGGCGCATCTCGAAGCCAATCCGGCGGCGCGCGCGGTCGTCAACTTCACACCGGTGCTGCTCGAGCAGCTGGAGGAGATCTCGCGCCGGGTGGCCGAGCACTTGGCTCACGGCAGCCCGCTGCCCGATCCGGTGCTCGCCCTGCTGGGTCCCGATCCCGTGCCGGCGGCGCCCGCCGAGCGACTGGAGCTGCTGCGCGCCTGCCTGAGGGCCCAGCGCAAGCAGATGATCGAGCGCTTTGGTCCGTATCTCGAGCTCGCCACCCTGGCCGAGACGCTCGGCACCTTGGAGCGGGTGAGCTACGCCTCCGACCAGCTCATCCACGACCTCGCCGTTTGGTACCACCTGGCCTGGCTCGGTGAGACTGTGCGGCGCACGGATACACTGGTGAGCAGTCTCACCCAACAGGGCCGTGGCTTCACGGAGCCGCAGCGGCGTGAGCTTTTGTCGCTCATCGGCAACCTCGTCGCCGCGATCGTGCCGCGATATCGGAAGTTATCCGCAGACGGTCAATGCGAGCTCTCGGTGACACCGTACGGACATCCGATCGTCCCCTTGCTGCTCGACTTTCAGGCGGCGCGGGATGCGATACCCGATATGCCGCTGCCGCGGTTCACCTCTTATCCCGGTGGCGCCGAGCGTGCGCAGTGGCACGTGCGCGAGTCGCGACGCGTGTTCAAGGAGGCATTCGGCACCGAGCCGAGCGGCTGCTGGCCCTCCGAGGGAGCGGTCAGCCGTGGCACGCTGGAGCTGCTCGATGCCGCCGGCTTCAAATGGGCCGCCACCAGCGCGAGCGTGCTGCAGGGCACTCTGGCGCGCAGCGATCCGAAGGCCGCGCGTGACCTGCAGTCGTTCAACCGGCCGTACCGCTTGCCCGGCAGCACCATGGTCGAGTTCTTCCGCGACGACTCGCTGTCGGATCTGATCGGCTTCACCTACGCCACCTGGCATGGCGATGATGCGGCACATAACCTCGTCAACGAGCTCGCGGAGCTTGCCAGACAGTACTCGGAGCGGGTGGTCTCGCCGGCCCCCGTCGCAAGCCGCGCCCCGGAACGCCGCCCGAACAGCCACGTGGTGCTGATTGCTCTCGATGGCGAGAATGCCTGGGAGCATTACCCCTTCAACGGCTACTATTTCCTGCGTGCGGTGTACGCGCTCCTCGCCTCGCACCCGTTGCTCGAGCTGACCACGTTGTCGGATTGTGCCGCGCGCGGGCTCGAGCCGCTTCCGCTGCAGACCGTGGTTGCGGGAAGTTGGGTGCACGGCACGCTCGCCACGTGGATGGGTGATCCCGCCAAGAACCGCGGCTGGGACCTGCTCTGCGAGGCCAAGGTCGCCTTCGACGGAATCATGGCATCGGGCAAGCTCGATGCGGCGCAGCGGCTCGCGGCCGAGCGTCAGCTTGCTCTCTGCGAGAGCTCCGACTGGTTCTGGTGGTTCGGCGATTACAATCCTGCCGACGCCGTGAGCCAGTTCGACAATCTCTACCGCCGCCAGCTGGTCGTTCTCTACCGTCTGCTCGGCCTACCGCCGCCCGAGAGTCTCGCGCAGCCGATCTCGGTCGGCCGCGGCGCGCCGGAGCACGGCGGAGTGATGCGGCGGGCGTACGGAAGCTGACGAGGGAGGGAGCCCCCACACATGCGTCTGCCCGTGCTCGACCGGCGTCGCGCCGGAGTGCTGTTGCATCTCGGCTCGCTCGAGGCCGCGCTCGGCCGTGGCGGCCGCGCCTTCATCGACTGGCTGGCGGAGGCGGGATTCAGCGTCTGGCAGATCCTGCCCGCCGGTCCCACCGGAGAGGACGGCTCGCCTTACTGGGTGCGCTCGGATTTTGCGGGCGAGCCTGCCCATCTCGATCCCGCGGAGCTGACGGACGCGCCACCGTCGGAGTACGCCGCGTTTCGCGACGAAACCCAGCCGTGGCTGGATGACTATGCGCTGTTCGAGGTGCTGAGCGGCGATCACGGCGGCGCGCCGTGGTGGACCTGGCCGGCGGAGCTGCGCGACCGCGCCCCCGCCGCGCTCGAGCGCGTCACGCGCGAGCGGACCGCGCAGCTGCAACAGGTCAGGAATGAGCAGTTGGCCTTTTACCTGCAATGGCGCAGGCTCCGCGAGCACGCCCGCTCGCGCGGCGTTCGTCTCATCGGCGATCTGCCGTTCTACGTCGGACCTGACTCCGCCGAGACCTGGTCGCATCGCCGGCAATTTCAGCTCCTGGCCGATGGCAGGCCGGCGGCGGTCGCCGGCGTCCCGCCGGATTATTTCTCCGCGACCGGGCAGCTCTGGGGCAATCCCCTCTACGACTGGCAGGCGATGCGTCGCGACGGCTTCGCCTACTGGCGCTCGCGCGTGCGCGCACAGCTCGAGCGCGTCGATCTGCTGCGCCTCGATCACTTCCGCGCTCTCGCCGCGCACTGGGCCGTGCCGGCCGGCGCGCCGGATGCGCGCGCGGGAGCCTGGCACCTGACCCCGGGAGAGGACCTCCTGCGGCTTCTGATGGACGAGCTCGGCGATCTGCCGATTCTCGCCGAGGACTTGGGCGTCATCACCGAGGATGTGGTCGCGCTGCGCAAGGGCTTCGGCCTTGCCGGCATGCGCGTGCTGCAGTTCGCGTTCAGCGGCGAGGGCGACAACCCGCACCTGCCGCACATGCACGAGCACGACAGCGTCGTTTATACGGGCACGCACGACAACGACACCACTGTCGGCTGGTACCGGGGGCTCGATGAGAGCACGCGCCGCCGCGTGGATTCGATGCTGCGGGTGGCCCCCGGATCCATGCCCGAGGCGCTCATCCGCGAGGCCCTGGGCTCCGTCGGACAGCTCGCGGTCATTCCCGCCCAGGATCTGCTCGCACTCGGCTCCGAGGCGCGGCTCAACACCCCGGGCACCGCGAGCGGCAACTGGAGCTGGCGCCTGCCCGCCGGAGCGCTGACATCAGAGCTCGCGCGGCATTATCTGCGGCTCAATCGCATGTATGGACGAGCATCATGACCCGCACCCTCCCTCGGCGTTCCGCTTCGCTCCTGCTCCTGGCCATTGCGGCCATCGCGCTTTGCGGCTGCGCGCTTATCGTGCCGAAGCTCGAGACGCCGAAGTTCTCCATCGTCGATATCGAGGTTCACAGGGCAAGCTTCCTCGAGCAGCGGCTGCAGGTTCGGGTGCGCGTCGAGAATCCCAATGATCGCAGCCTGCCGATCCAGGGGCTTTCCTACACCGTGTACGTCGGCGGTGAGCAGTTCGCCACCGGGGTGTCCGATGCCAGCTTCGTGGTCCCCGCGCTCGGCACTGCGGAATTCAACATGAACGTCACCGCCAACATTGCCGGCGCGCTGTTTGCGATCCTCGGCAAGCCCCGCGGCCAGGCGATCGAGTACCGCATGAAAGGCAGGGTGGAGCTGTCCCGCGGCTGGCTGCGCTCGATTCCATTCGAGGAGAGCGGCCGGTTCACTCTGCGGTGAGGGTCCCTAACGGCTGTCCGGAATCAGCTCGTTCCTCCAGTTCACCTCCCAGGTCTTGCCGCCGTTCGTGGAGAACGCCTGTGACCAGGTGGCGACGACCTTGGAGCCCTTCGGATTCACGGTCCAGGTGAAGCGCTCGAGGATGGGAATGCCGTGGTAGGTGTCCCAGCCATAAAAGAGGCCGACATGACCCTTGAAGCGGCCGACGAGCGGCGATTGGATCTCGCCCCTCGAGAAGCGGTTGTCGACCCAATAGATCCGCCACAGCCCGGTCTTCGGGTCGTAGGTGCGTACGGTCAGGCCGATGAAGTGCGGCCAGTGGTCCGTCCTCATGATATCGGTGTCGCCGAGGCACCCGGGCAGAGGCGTTCCGACATCGTAAGTCACGAAGTGCTCCCATTGATGGGAGCCCGCCAGTGCCTTCACCAGCCGATCGTTCGGCATCTTCCACTTGCCATGTTCGAAATCAAAGGCATGGCAGCCGGCTTGCGCTGCTTCGGCCTGTGCCTGGTCCGCTGCCATGGCAGTGCGCTCATTGGCGGCGTGCGCGCGCGTGGCAGAGGTGGCGGCACCACCCACCATCGCCGCTACCAGCAAGGTTACCGGGATTCTGTCGCGCATCGTTGTATGGTGCTCGCCGTGTCGGATCAGAGTGTATGCGTGCCGCGACCCTGGAGATAACGATAAAAATTGACTTTCATTTGAAGATCAGCTTCAAATCCGCTATGAGCACGCGATTGCCGCCGCTCGACTCGTTGCGTGTGCTGGCGGCCTGCGTACGGCAGGGCAGTTTCTCGCGCGCGGCCGCCGAGCTCGCGATCACTCCGGCCGCGGTGAGTCAACGTATGCGGGCCCTGGAAGCTCAAATGGGAGTGGAGCTTTTCAGGCGGCGCGGACCGCGATTGACCACCACTGCTCGCGCCAAGGCACTTGGCCAGGGGCTCGAGCAAGCGCTGTCGCTGGTGCGGGCAGCGGTGGATGATTGCCGCCGCAGCAAACCGCCGCTGCGGTTGACTTGCGCACCGACCTTCGCCGCCCGTTGGCTGTTGCCGCGCATGGCACGGTACCACGCC
>Ga0335074_10003103_pt1 | contig 22631 bp, 22 predicted proteins | sample Lox_Sample_23_FD_206715 | JGI IMG/M metagenome (GOLD analysis project Ga0335074, IMG submission 206715) | Soil microbial communities from Loxahatchee National Wildlife Refuge, Florida, United States - Lox_Sample_2.3 | ecosystem: Environmental > Terrestrial > Soil > Wetlands | place: USA...
ATCCGTGCCGCGGCTGGTCGGCGTAGGTGGCCGGGTCGATCCGCGCGAGCGCCATGATCCGCTCCACCTGGTCACGTGAGGCCTGGCGGGCGGCCAGCTGGGCGGCGTAGCCCTCCAGGGCGGCGCGGACGCCGTAGATCTCGCGGATGTCGTCGATCGAGTGCTCCTGGACGATCCACCCGCGGCGCCGGTTCGCCACGAGGCGCTCCCCGGCCAGCCGCTGCAGGCACTCCCGTACCGGCGTTCGGCTCACTTCGAGCCAGTCGGCGAGGTCCGCTTCCACCAGGCGTTCGTTCGGGCGCAGCTCACCCCGCACGATGGCCGAGCGCAGGCGCTCGTACACCCCGTCAGCCAGGCCCGCCGCCGGGACGGCGCGCCTCCCCGCCACTCCCGAGATCTCCGCCATCGGCGTTAGTCCCCCTAGGTCCTGGGCCGCGGCGCGTCGAGCAGGGGCAGTGACTTCAGGCTCGCGATCCGCTGCTCCGCCAGCAGGTCGGCGGCCCGGTACAGCGGCAGCTGCCGGGCCGCTGCGAGGTCAAAGATCTCATGAATGCGCTCGAAGATGCGCCGGACGTTCGCCATGGCCCGGTCGGGCTGGAATCCGCCCTTGCGCAGCCGGTCGGTGTCGAAGATCGTGCCGCCGGAGTTGGCGACGTAGTCCACGGCGTACACCAGACCCCGGCGCTCAAGCTCGTCACCGTGGCGCTCCTCGGCGAGGATGTTGTTCGCCGATCCGGCGACGATCCGGCCGCGCAGTTGCGGGATCGTCTCATCGTTGATGATCCCGCCCAGGGCGTACGGGGCGAAGATGTCCACGTCCTGCCGGTAGATTTCCCCCGGCGCAACAGCGGCCACCCCATGCGTGTCCCGGGCCCAGGCCACCTTCTGCTGATCCAGGTCGGTGACCACCACGTCGGCCCCCTCGGCCAGCAGCAGCGGCAGGGCCTTGCTGCCGACGGTGCCCAGCCCTTGCAGCGCCACCCGGCGTCCTTCCAGGCTCGGCGTACCCCAGACACGCTCGGCGCAGGCCTTGGCCGCCATCACGGAACCGAGGGCGGTGGCCGGGGAGATGTCCCCCGCTCCACCGCAGTGCTCGGGGAGCGTCACGACGTGATCGGTCTCGGCGTAGATGGTCTCCATGTCTTCGAGCGTGGTCCCCACGTCCTCGCCGGTGATGTACTCGCCGCGCAGCGACTCGACGAACCGGCCGTAGGCGCGCAGCAGCGCCTCGGTCTTGTCCGTCCTCGGGTCGCCGATGATCACGCCCTTCCCGCCGCCGAGATCCACCCCGGCTGCGGCGTATTTGTAGGTCATGCCGCGGGCCAGGCGCAGCGCGTCCAGCATCGCCTCGTCGTTGGACTCATACGGCCACATGCGGGTGCCGCCCGTGGCGGGCCCGAGCGCCGTGGAGTGGATGGCGATGACCGCCCGCAATCCGGTGTCCGGGTCAGCGCACACCATGACCTTCTTGTGGCCCCACCGGGACATATACGAGAGCAGGTCGAAGGCCACGGTCAGGCCGCCGTGTAGCCGCCGTCGACGTACAGGACCGCACCGGTGACGTAGCTGGATGCGTCGGAGGCGAGGAACACGACCGGCCCGATGAGCTCCTCCGGCCGCCCGCGCCTGGCCATGGGGGTGAAGGTGATGACCTGGCGCTGCTTGTCCGGCCGGTCGTGCTCGGTACCGGCGCCGACCATGATGTTCTCGAAGTACCCGGGCGAGATCGCGTTGACCCGCACTCCGCGGGTGGCCCACTCGAGCGCCATCACCCGGGTCAGCTGGTCCACGCCGCCCTTGGAGACCGCGTACGACGTCAGCCCGGCGATCCCGACCCGGCCGGCGATCGAGGAGATATTGATGATCGACCCGCCGCCGCGGGCGAGCATGTGGCGGCCCGCGGCCTGGGCGCAGTGGAAGTACCCGACGAGATTGATCTGCATCACGGTGAACAGGTTCTCGTCGCTGACCTCCTCGGCCGGCTCGATCCGGTCGATCCCGGCGTTGTTGACGAGCACGTCCACGTGGCCGAATTCCCTGATGGCCGAGGCCACCAGGGCTTCGGCGCTCGCGCGGTCGCTGGTATCGGCGTGCACCGCGATGGCGCGGCCGCCGGCGTCGCGGATCTGCGTGGCGGCCTGCTCGGCCTCGACCAGCGTGCGCGAACAGGTGACGACGGCCGCGCCCGCCGCGCCGAGGCCTTCTGCCATCACCCGGCCCAGCCCGCGCCCGGAACCCGTGACGATCGCAACCTTGCTGCTCAGGTCGAAGAGCCGATCACCCATGGCCACCTTCCCCGTTTCGTATACCGTAAATTATGCGAGTTCGCATGCCAAGCGATGGCAACTCGCACGCGCCAGCGGGCCCCTAGACGGACAGCGAAGAAACATGGCGAGCCCTGGGAGAGACCTACCGCCGCGAGCGTCCGTGGTCATCATCGGCGGCGGGATCATGGGCGTCAGTACCGCCTACGAGCTCGCCGCCGCCGGCGTCACGGGAGTGGTACTGCTCGACGCCGACGCCCTCGGGTCCGGGTCCACGTCTAAGGCAGCCGGAGGGGTCCGCGCCCAGTTCTCGGACACCATCAACATCCATCTGGCGCTGCGGAGCATGCGGACCTTCCTGACGTTCGCCGAGCGGTTCGGCCAGGAGATCGACTTCCGCCGGGTGGGGTACCTGTTCCTGCTTGATGCCCCCGCCGACGTTAGCTCGTTCGAGGACGCCGTCAGGATCCAGAACGAGCTCGGCGTCCCTAGCCGGATGATCCCGGTGGCCGAGGCCGCGCGACTGTCGCCGCTGATCAGCACCGACGGGCTGCTCGCCGCGGTCTTCTGCCCGGACGACGGGTACTGCACGCCCGAATCGGTCGTGCTCGGATACGCCACCTCCGCGCGCCGCCTGGGTGCGCGCCTGATCCCGCACTGCCCGGTCACCGGGATACAGGCGCCGGGCGGCCAGATCACCGCCGTGGTCACTGCGGGCGGGCCGATCGGCACGGACACCGTCATCTGCGCGGCCGGCCCGTGGTCGCGGCAGGTGGGCGAGTGGGCCGGGGTCGACCTCCCGGTGACCCCGCTGCGGCGGCAGGTCCTGATCACCGAGCCAATCTCCGTCGTGGACCGGGACCTGCCCTTCACGATCGACTTCGGCACCAGCCTGTACTTTCACCGTGAGGGTCCCGGCCTGCTGCTGGGGATGTCCGACCCGGATGAGGCGCCCGGTTTCAAGCTGAACCGGTCGGACGCGTGGCTGCCCGGCCTGGCACGGGTCATGCAGCGCCGCGCGCCCGCCCTCCTGGGCGTGGGCATCAGGAGCGGGTGGGCCGGGCTCTACGAGGTGACGCCTGACCACAACGCGCTCATCGGGGAGTCCGCCACCGTCCGGCGGTTCCTGTACGCCACCGGCTTCTCCGGGCACGGGTTCCTGATGGGCCCGGCGGTCGGTGAGGTCCTGCGTGACCTGTACCTGGGCCAGCCGCCGTCTATCGACGTCGGGGCGCTGAGCGCGGACCGGTTCGCCGCGTCGATGGCCCGCCCGGAACGCACCATCATCTGACCGCATGGAAAGGAATGCCGCCTGGGCGGTTCGTGTTGACGCGCTGGTGAAGAAGATCGGCTTCTTGTCGTCCGGGCACTGGTCGTCGTCGCCTGGCTCGCGGACACGGTCGGCATCGGATGCGCTGCCGCAGTCGATTGACCTGGCCGTGGCGGCCGAGGAGCTGGGCGCTGACGGTGCGCGTACCAGCCGGATGCGCTGATCGGCCAGCTCACGCAGGACGAGGCGATCGCAGCAGCCGACACGCTGCTGCTCACCGTGCCGAACCAGCTCGGCGTCGACTGCAACGCCCACGTCATCGACACCATCCTCACCCACGTGGCGCCCGCGCTCGGCGGGCGATAGCCGCCTGGCGATCAGCACGATCAGCGCCGTGCCGCGGCGAGGTCTCGCCGTCTCTTCACCAGATGGTGCTGGCCGCTCGCTGTTGTCCAGGTGGCTGTTAGTGCGGACTCAGACGTGAGCGGCTCGAGCCGCTTGATGCACACTGTGGGAATGATCCGGCTCGGTACATCTGCCGACCTCGTCGGCGCGACCGGTGTCTACCGCCGCGCTTCGCTGTCTAACGCGGGCTATCGCGACAACCTTCTGGCTCACCCGGAATACCTGATCCTGGGGCCAGATGGGCTAGCTGAAGGCCGTACTTATGTCGCGGAGGAGGACGGCTTGCTGGTCGGCTTCGCCACCTGGGCCGAGAGCGAAGGTACCGTCGAACTGGAAGACCTGTTCGTGGACCCGGGCTATATGAGGCGCGGGATTGCCAGTGCGCTCGTCAACCGCATCACAGACGTCCTGCAAGCACGGGGCGTGCGGCGCTTGGAGGTAACCGCCAATCCGCACGCGCTGGGTTTTTACCGCGCCGCCGGTTTCGTCGACTATGGCGTCACAGAAACGGAATTCGGCGCCGCACCTCGCATGGTGCTCACGATTTCCTGACTGCGCCGACACTATCGGTCTCGATGTTGCAGCACACGCAGCTTGATGGTTCGTCCGATCACCTACATAACACGCAGGGGAGTAACCCGACACGTTTGGCGGTTCATAGCGCGGGCGGTTCGCTGACCTGCAAGTTCTCCGATGCCGACGAGCGGATCTGCGCATTAAGCGGAGCGGGCTGGCGAGGAGGGCTGTCGCCGGTCATGACTCCCGGCCGCCGAATTGCCACCTGTGCACCTCGATGCCGGCGTACCGGCCCGGGGTCAAGATGGCGCGTGCCGTGTCCTGATCCGGTGCCCGGGCCAGCACCGCCGTGCCCAGCCAGGCGGTACCGTCATCGGATAGCAGCGGCCCGTAGGCGATCAGCTCGTCCCGGCCGGGCGGTATCGCGAGGTCGGCGGCCTGCCCCGCGCCAAGGCCGAGCACCAGGTACCGGCGGCCGCCATCCCGGCCGCCGGGAAAGTCCCACATCGTGCGTCCCAGCAGGTTGCGCCACCGGCGCAACAGCACGTCCCGGTACACGCCGGCCTGGTAGTTCGGCTCGTCGAAGGCAAAGGCGCGGGCCGCGTCGGGACCGGCCAGGCTCAGGATGTGCACGCTGCCGGTAGGCGTGCCAGCGTCGCTGCCCAGCGTCGGGCCGCGGGCGATCATCTGCCCCTGGTACCGGTCCATGTAGGCCCAGTGCTCTTCCAGCAGTTGCTCGCGCAGGCACGCAGACCCGGGACGATCGCGGTGATAGCAGAAGAACTCCATACCCCAGTCTTGCCCACGGAAGCGGCGCAGGCGTTCCTCGTGATGGCGACCCGAAGGTTGCCTAAAAGCGGTGCTCACACTCCGGTGACCGCCAGCGCGGGCACGAGCGCGGAGGCGACCACGATCGCGAGCGTGAGCGCGGCTAGCGCCAGCCCATGGCACATCCAGCGGGTAAAGGGCGGCGGCTCGGCGAGCCGCCGGACGCGGCTGGCGACAACGCCGCCGGTAGCGGCCAGCCACGCGGCGGGGGCCTGCGTGGACGCTGCGCCAGCGCCCATCGCTAGCAGGGCCGCCAGCAGCGCGCGGCGGCCGCCGTGTCCGGCCGCGACGTCGTCCGCGCGCATCTCAGCCAGTCGTGCCACCTCACTGGCGCCGCGCGCGAACAGCGGAACAGCCGGGGCAACGGCGGCCAGGGACCGGGTCGCGGCGAGGAGCAGGTGGTGCCGCCCGGCCAGGTGCGCTCGTTCGTGCGCCAGCACCGAGGTGAGCTGTTCCGGATCCAGGACCGCGAGCGCGCCGGTGGTGAGCACGATGGTGGGCGGCCGGCCCGGCACGCAGTACACCGCGGGCCGCGTGGCATCCAGCACGAACGCCGCGCTCCAGGCCTGGATGGGGTGGCCGGCTATGCGGGCGGCCTCGGCGTGAGCCCGGGTCCGGATGCTGGCCCGGCGCAGGCTGCGGCCGTAGCGCCAGGCGAGCAGGAGCATGGCGATCCCGCCGAGGAGAGCCGTGGCCGCGAGCCCTAGCTCGTAAGCGGCGCTCCGGTATACCGCCGGCGGGCAGATTCCGGCGCTGACCGACTCGCACACGGTCCGCGCGAACGTCGGCCATCCGCTGATCGCCGTCTTGGCCAGCAACCCCAGTGCGATCAGCACGCATGCGAGCACGCTGACCATCACGGTAAGCCAGGCCGCGAGCCCGAGCCGTGGGCTGACGCCCTCCTCCGACAGCCACCGCAGCGGCAGCGGCAGGACCAACGCCACCGCGATGGCATAGCAGACGACCAGCAGCGCGGGCATCATCCGGCTCTCCCGCCACGCAGCTTACGGAGCACGGACCGCAGCGCATCGGATTCGCCGCTGTCGATCTGCGCGACGAAGTGGCTCAGCACCACCTCGGCGTCCCCGCCGTCGGCGAGCGCCTCCCGCATCAGGCGGGCGCCGTATTCTTCGCGGCTGGCGGTCGCGGTGTACCGGTACGCCTTGCCCTCCCGGACCCGATCCAGCCATCCCTTCCGGTGCAGGTTGTCCATGGTGCTCATCACGGTCGTGTACGCGATCGTCCGTTCCGCGGCCAGCTCGTCGAACAGTTCCCGTACGGTCACCGGGTCGCCGCGCTCCCACACCCGGTCCATGATCACCGCTTCCAGGTCACCGAACCCGCGCACCTCACCTCCCGGGTCATCACCACGCAAGCATAGACAGCCCGCGCCCCGATTGCTACTGTCTACTTACGTACTACCTACGTACGTAGATAGTAGATGGAGGCGTGATGGGAAGCGCGACACGCACCAAGGTGCGAGCCCAAGCGCGGATCGCCGCGAAGGAGCGGACGAACGCGAGGGCAGGAAACGCGCGGCAGAAGCTCGCCGCGCGCCGTTCCGCCGACCGCAGAGCCCAGCAGCGCAGACGGCTCGCGCTGGCCGGCGGCAGCGTGGCGGTCGTGATCGCGCTGGTGGCCACGCTGATCGCGGTCAAGCTCAGCCAGCCTCCCGCACGCAGCGCCCCGCCCGCCGACGCGTCCACCACGGCCCAGGTCCAACGACAGGTCACCAGCGTGCCGGCGACGACATTCGACGCGGTCGGCGCCGGAACGGCGACCGGGCTCAACACCATCACCGGCCAGCCCGCGCTCACCGCTGGCGGGAAACCGGAACTGCTCTACGTGGGCGGCGAGTACTGCCCGTACTGCGCGGCCGAACGATGGGCGCTCGCCGCCGCGCTCAGCCGGTTCGGCACCCTGACCGGCCTGAGCCTCATCCACTCCTCACCCACCGACGCCTACCCCAACACCCCCACGCTGTCGTTCGCCACGGCCAGGTACACCAGCAAGTACCTGGCCTTCGTCCCGGTCGAGTGGTACGGCGAGGCCGCGGATCCCGGCACGCCAACCGGGTACGCCTACCTGCAGCAGCCGACCGCGCAGCAGAAGGCGCTCTTCACCCGGTACGGCGGCTCCAGCCCGTTCATCGACATCGGAAACCGCTACATCATTCCCCAAGCCCAGTACCTTCCCTCCGCGCTAGCCGGCCTGAGCTGGACGCAGGTGGTCGCGGCGATGCGCGATCCGTCCAGCGCGATCGCCAAGGACATCGACGGCGCCGCCAACATCATCACCGCTGCCATCTGCACCCTCACCCACGGCCAGCCGGGCGGGGTGTGCCATTCCGCCGGCGTCCAGGCGGCAGCCAGCTCGATCTAGCGCGTGGTCGCGGGACCTGCCCGTCACCGTGCGACGGTCGGGGACCCGCTCAGCTAGAGGATCCGTACTGGATGGGGACGTTGAGGACCTGGACCTTGGCCCAGGCAGGACCGCCGGGGACGTGCTGCCAGACGGTCAGGGTGCCGCGCCGGACGGCCAGGGCGTCTGCCGTCCCGCCGGGGCCCGGCGCCAGCGTGGCCGTGCGCGGGGGCAGCGGTGGCAACGGCAGCCCCTGATGCACGAGCGCGGTCTTGAACGCCGCGACCACCGTCGGGTCGCTGACATTGATTCCGGAGTTCATCCCGGGCACGACAGAGCCTCCATCTTCGGCTCGCCGCCGGTCTCAGCCTGGCCGGATACCGGCCGTGGCCGGCGGCCGCGGCCCGGCCGGCCCGGGGGGCCGAACCGGCGCAGCCGGATGCTGTTGGCCATCACGAACGCCGAGGAGGCCGCCATCGCCGCCCCCGCGATCAGCGGGTTGAGGAAACCGGCGGCGGCCAGCGGGATCGCGGCGATGTTGTAGCCGAACGCCCAGGCCAGGTTGCGCCGGATGGTGGCCAGCGTGGCCCGGGCCAGCCGGATCGCGTCCGGGATCACCTCCAGGTCATCCCGCAGCAGGATCAGGTCCGCGGCGCTGATCGCGACGTCGGTGCCCGTCCCGAGGGCCATGCCCAGGTCGGCGGCGGCCAGCGCGGGCCCGTCGTTGACCCCGTCGCCGGCCACGGCCACCCGGTGGCCCTTGGCCTGCAGGTCCCTGACCGTTGCGACCTTATCGGCGGGCAGCGCGCCGGCGATCACCTCATCGGCGCCGATCTCGGCCGCGACCGTCTCGGCGACTGCCGGGCTGTCCCCGGTCAGCAGTACCGTGCGCAGCCCGAGCCGGCGCAGCCCGCCGACCGCCGAGGCGGCCGAGGGCTTGACCGCGTCGGCGACCGCCACCGCGCCCCGGGCCTGGCCGCCCCACCCGGCCAGCACCACGGTGCGACCCGCGCGTTCCCACTGGGCGCACGGCCCGGCCAGGGCCTCGGGGACAATGATCCCGCGGTCACCGAACAGCCTGGCCCGCCCGACGGTCACCTCCTGGCCGTCGACCACGCCGCGGGCGCCCAGGCCCGGCAGCGACTCGAACCGGTCGGCGCGGGGCAGATCCCCCAGCTCTGCTCGCGCCGCGGCGCTGACCGCGGCGGCGACCGGATGCCCGGACGCGTCCTCCACTCCGCCGAGGCGGCGCATCAGCTCGTGGCGGCTCGTGCCGGGCGCGGCCAGGACCTCAGTCACCGCCATCATCCCGGTAGTGACCGTCCCGGTCTTGTCCAGCACGATGGTGTCCACCGACCGGGAGGCCTCCAGCGCCTGGTAGCCCTTGATGAAGATGCCCAGCTGCGCGCCCCGCCCGCAGGCCACCACCAGCGCGGCCGGGGTCGCCAGGCCCAGCGCGCACGGGCACGCGATGATCAGCACCGCGAGCGCGGCGCTGACCGCCGGCTCGACCGGGCTGCCCGCGGCCAGCCACCCGGCTAGCGTCAGCGCGGCCGCGGCCAGCACCAGCGGGACGAACACCCCGCAAATCCGGTCGGCCAGCCGCTGGATGCGTGACTTCTCCGCCTGCGCGCGTTCGACCAGCGCGATGAGGTGCGCAAGCTGGGTGTCCTGTCCGGTCTTCGCGGCGCGGACGACCAGCCGGCCCCCGACCACCATGGTGCCGGCGGTCACCGCGCTGCCCGTGGTGACCTCGGCGGGGACCGATTCCCCGGTCATCACGCTGGTGTCCACCGCGGACTCGCCGAACTCCACCACCCCGTCGGCGGCGATCACCTCCCCGGGCCGGACCACCACCCGGTCACCGGGCCGCAGCTGCCCGGCCGGGACCCGCCGCTCGGTCCCGTCACCGTCCAGGACGCTGGCCTCCCGCGCCCCGGCCGCGGCCAGCTCGCGCATCGCCTGCCCGGCATCACGCCGCGCCCGGGCCTCAAACCAGCGCCCGGCCAGCAAGAACGTGGTCACCGACGCGGCTACCTCCAGGTAGATCCCGCCGCCGGAGGCGTGCCGCAGCAACTGCCACACGCTGACCCCGGCCTGCCCGCGGTCCAGCACGAACATCGCGTACACCGACCAGGCGCACGCCGCCGTGATACCCAGCGACACCAGCGTGTCCATCGACGCCCCGCCGTGCCGGGCGTTCTTGATCGCCGCGGCGTGGAACGGCCAGGCCGCCCACCCCGCGACGGGCGCGGCCATCACCAGCAGCACCCACTGCCAGCCGGGGAACCTGGACCACGGGAACAGCGACTGCAACACCGACAGGTCACTGAGCGGGACGAAGAACACCAGCGCCACGATCAGCCGCCGCCGCAGATAGGCCACCCAGGCCGCATCGGCCCCCGCCTCGCCCGCGTCGCCCGGCTCGCCTTCGCCTGCTGCGGGCCGTGCGAGGTCCGCGCCGTACCCGGCCTGCTCGACCGCCTCGATTAGCCGCGACAGCGGGACCGACACCGGCGCGGTGACGGCGGCCGTCCCGGTCGCGAAATTCACCGCCGCCGTGACATGCTCCAGCGAGCCGAGCTTCTTTTCCACCCGCGCGGCGCACGCCGCGCACGTCATCCCTCGGATCGAGAGCTCAACCTCTTGCCATCCCGGCGATGACGCCGTGCCGGTGAGCGAAGCCGACATCCAGCCCTGCCTCCCAGCTGAACGACCCGATCCGCCTGATCACGGCGAATCCCGTTGCACCGGGAAATCTACACCGCGCCGGAAACGCCGGCAATGAAGGGTGGCACTGTAACCTGAGCGTGACTCCAGCCAGCCTGACCGGCCAGGATGCATAATACCCCGGCGGGGTAAGTAAATACCCCGGCTGGGTTGCCGAAGGCGCGCCGATCAGCCACTGGCCATTTCGATTGGCATATCTTGCGGTAACCGCCAGCGGCGAATTAGCCTTTTACCGTCAAGCGCGCCCGCCAATCCCCCGGGCCAGGCTCGCGGAGGGCGCGCGTCCCGGTGCTCGCCCCCCGGCTCGCCGCCAGCTACCAGATCACCATGGCCGTCATCATGGGATGCATGCTCATCACGATGCTCTGGCCGGCAGCCTAGAGCCAAGCCGGTACCCGGCACTGCTACAGCTTGGTGAAGTGCTGGAAGCACTCGTAGTAGGGGTCCGTGGAGTGGGCGAAGTGCGCGGCTTCTGAGCGCTTGACGGCCAGGTAGGCCGTGCTGCGCAGCGGGCCGAGGACGTTCATCAGCATCTCGTCCGCCTCCAGTGCGTCCAGCGACGCGCTGAGCGAGGCCGGCAGGCGGTGGATGCCGCCCATGGCGCGCTCGGCGTCGGAGAGCGTGGACGGATCGACGTTAACCGGCTCTCCCGGGTCGAGCTTGCCGCGGATCCCGTCCAGGCCCGCGTGGATGACCGCGCCGAGCGCCAGGTACGGGTTGGCGCTGGAATCGGACGGCTTCAGCTCCAGGTTGACCGAACTGCCCGGGTCGCCGCGCAGCGGTGAGCAGATGCGGATCGCCGCCTCCCGGTTGTCCATCCCGTAGCACGTGTACGCGCTGGCCCACATCTGCGGCGCCAGCCGGCGGTAGCTGTTCACGCTGGCGCAGGTCAGCGCCACGAGGGCGGGCAGGTGGGCGAGGAGCCCGCCGATGAAGTGATAGCCGGTCTGGGACAGGCCGTTCCGGTCGGCTGGGTCGGCGAACACGTTGCGGCCGCCGGGCGCGCCGTCGGGCAGCAGGTCGGTGAGCGAGACGTGCAGGTGAGTGCCGTTGCCCGCCTGGTCGGGGATGGGCTTGGGCGCCAGGCTGGCCCACAGGCCGCGCCGGAACGCCACGCCGCGGACGGTTTCGCGGTACAGCACGTGGTTGTCCGCGGCGCGCAGGGCGTCCGCGTGCCTGACGGAGATCTCCTGCTGGCCGTGGCCCAGCTCGGGGTAGTAGTGCTCGACCTCGAGCCCCTGGGCCTCGAGCGCCGAGACGAGTTCCATGGTGACGTCGTGCGCGAGGTGGAATCCGGTCGAGGAGTAGCACAGGCTGTCATCGATCGGGATCAGCCGGTCCGGGATGGAGGGGCCGGCGGGGGAGGACTCGCGGTGGCCGAGGGTGAACTCCGGCTCGAACGCGGCCTGCGGCGCGTAGCCCTCGCTGGCGAGCTCGCGGATGGCCTCCTTGAGGAACGTCCGCGGGCACGCCTCCCACGGTGACCCGTCCGGCTTGATCAGGTCCGCGAGCATGGCCGCGGCGCCCGGCGCGTAGGGGAGCGGAACGAACGTGCCGGGGTCGGGCACGATCCTGACCTCGCCGACCGGGCCCATCCCGGCCACCGGCTGCAGCTGGTCGAGCATGGACATGGCCATCATCGCCACGGTGTGCCCGATGCCGCTGGCCATGCGCTCCCGCAGGTGGGCCGTGCCCGCGGCCTTGCCGCGGATGATCCCGCCGTGGTCGGCGTACAGGAAGCGCACCAGCCGGATCTGATCCTGGCTGGCCTGCCCCATCACCGTCTCAATCGCTCCGTCGGTCATGGACAAATGGGTAGCACGACTTACCCCGTCGCGTACAGCCGACGCCGGACATGGCCGACCTGGGGGAGCACGGTATTTTCGGCCCATGAGCCCTCGGTCGGCACCTCGCGACTTGCGCGCGTCCGACGCTGACCGGGACCGGGTGCTGGAACTGCTCGCCGAGGCGGCGGCCGACGGGCGGCTCACCGCGGAAGAGCACGCCGAGCGCGTTCAGCGGGCCTGCACCGCGCGGACGCTCGGCGACCTCGCCGTGCTGACGGCCGACCTGGCCGCACCGTCCGCGCAGCCCGTGCGCCTGGACGGCGGCCGGATCATCTCCACCGTCTTCGGCCAGACCCGCCGGGACGGTCGCTGGGTAGTCCCGGAGAGCCTCACCGTGACCGCCGTGGCCGGCGAGGTGGAGGTGGACTTCACCCAGGCAATCCTGCAGGCCAGCCGGGTGCGGCTGTACGCGACGGTGATCGGCGGCCGGCTGCGCATCGTCGTGCCGGACGGGGTCTCCGTGGTGATGACCGGGCACTCGGTGCTCGGCCGCAAGCGCGGCGTCCCGAAGACCCCGCCAGGCTCAGAACCCGCCGCGGTGATCGAGGTGAGGGCCCTCGTCCTGGGCGGTGAGGTGATCGTGCGCACGCCGCCGCGGCCCCGCCGGTTCCGGCTGTTCAGCCGAGGTTGACCGACGAGTAGGCCCGGAGCTTCCCCTGACCGTCGCGTCAGTCTCACGGTCAGTGAACGTCACCTCAATGTGCTGCTCGGGGCGCCGCTGGTTCTGCAGCGCCTGCAGCGCCATGCTGGCCCGGTCTGCCTCGGTGAGCGGCGGCTGGACGATGGCGCGCGGCCACAGCCGCCGCGCCAGGACCACGTTGACCTCGGCGCTGTACACGGTGATCTCGATGGCCAGGTAGATCCAGGCCAGCAGCCCTAGCACGTCGGCGAACACGCCGTAGGCGGAATCGCTGTGCAGGTAATGATGGATCAGCCAGGTACCAACGACCTGCAGCACCGTCCACAAGATGCCGCCGGTGATCGCCCCCGCCAGCAGGCTGCGGGTGGGCACCCCCTTGGGGGTGAGCACGCGGAACGCCCCGATGTACATCCCCACGTTGAACGCCGTGGCGACCACCTCGGCCAGGAACACCACCCCGAATCCCTTCAGGACGTAGGTATTCAGGCTGGCCAGTCCGGTGGTGACGATCACGCCCCCGCCCAGCAGGCCGAGGAACAGCATCGCGCGGCCGAGCCGGGGCACGTACCCGGGCCGGGCGGGCCCCGGCAGGTTCCACACCTGCGCCATCGTGAACAGGCCGGCCTGGGCCAGGCCAGCCGCGCCCCAGATCAGGCCGAGCAGGCCGACGACCAGCCCGATGTAGCTTGAGCGCCGGAGGGTATGCACGTTGCCGGTCAGCGTCTTGCCGAGGAGCGGGACCTGGCCAGCCACCGCGTTCAGGACATCGGCCTTGAACGACGGGTCGACCGAGGCGATCAGGCCGAGGATCGTGACCAGCACGAGCAGCAGCGGGAACATGGACACGAACGCGGAATATGCGAGGTTGGAGGCCAGCACGCCGCCGTTGTCGTCGCCGTACTTCTTCACCACCCCGAAGACGAACGCCGTCGGCGTGAAACGCCGCTGCGTTTCGTCTATCTTCCTGAGCGCCTTCTCGACTGGGTTCACCGCGCCTGCCTCGCTTCCGCGTAGGCACGTCGCTGCCCAACGGGCGGTCAGGCAAACCTCGCGGCGGCGGCCGGTCTGGTCAGAAGGGGGCGTCTTCCTCGGCTTGCGCCTCCGCGGAGTCGTCACGCTTGGCCATGGCGGCGGCCAGCCGGGCCCGGGCGCCGTCCAGCCACTGCTCGCACACCGCGGCCAGCCGCTCGCCGCGCTCCCACAGCTCGAGCGACTGTTCCAGGGTCAGGCCGCCGGCCTCCAGGCGCTTGACCACGGCGGCCAGCTTGTCCCGGGCCTGCTCGTAGGAAAGCGCCTCGGCCGGCGCGGCCTGCTCGCCGCCGTCCGTCACGGCCTCAACCCTATCCGTCATCGGCGTCACCGCAGACGCGGACGGTGAGCTGATCCGCCGCGAACCGGACGGTCAGCGCCTCGCCCGGGTCGGCCTCGGCGGCGCTGCGCACCACGCCGTTGTCCTGATGCTGCACGATCGCGTAGCCGCGGCGCAGGGTCGAGGCCGGCGACAGCGCGAGCAGCCGGGCCCGCGTGTGGGCCAGGTCGTCGCTGCCGCGGGCCAGGCTCACCTCCAGCGACATCCTGGCCCGCTCCAGCAGGGCGTCCACGCGCTCGGCCTGGCGCTCGACCTCCCGGACGGGATCGGCCAGCGCCGGCCGGGACGTGATGGCCCTCAGCCAGGCCGTCTCCCGGTCGATCCAGCCGACCACGCAGCGGCGGGCCCGGTCCCGCAGCTGGGTGACGAGCGCGAGCTGCTCGGCGACGTCCGGGACGACCCGCTTGGCCGCGTCGGTCGGCGTGGAGGCGCGAAGATCGGCCACGTAGTCGAGCAGCGGCGTGTCCTGCTCGTGGCCGATCGCGCTCACCACCGGGGTCCGGCACGCGGCGACGGCCCTGATCAGCGCCTCGTCGGAGAACGGGAGCAGGTCCTCGAGCGAGCCGCCGCCGCGGGCGATCACGATCACGTCCACGTCCGGGTCGGCGTCCAGCCGCCCGAGCGCGTCGATCACCTCCGCGACCGCGTACGGCCCCTGCACCGCCGTCTGCTCGACGCGGAACCTGACGGCGGGCCAGCGCCGCGTGGCGTTGCCGACGACATCGCGCTCCGCCGCCGAATCACGCCCGCAAATCAGGCCGACGACACGGGGCAGGAAAGGTAGCACACGTTTTCGTTCGGCGGAAAAAAGTCCTTCTGCGGCGAGCTGGCGGCGCAGGCGGTCCAGCCGGGCGAGGAGCTCGCCCACGCCGACGGCGCGGATCTCCAGCGCGGTCAGGGCGAACGAGCCCCGGTTGGCGTTGAAGTCGGGCCGGGCCCAGACCACCACCCTCGCGCCGTCGGCCGGGACCGGCAGCGGCGGCTCGGCCGCGTCGAACACCTGCCGCGTGCAGATGACCCGCACGGACACGGCCGCGACCGGGTCGCGCAGGGTCAGGAACACGGTGCTGCCGCGGGGGGTGCACTCCGCGATCTGCCCTTCGACCCAGATCCGGCCGAGCCGGCCGATCCACTCGCCGACCTTCTGCAGGACGGTGCGGACGGGAACGGGGGATTCAGGCGAGGTGTCGAGGGCCACTAATCGCCGGCCTCCAGCTTGGCGATCCTGCGCTCGAGCATGGTGAGGACGTCCGTGCGGCCCGCGTGTCCCTTCTCGTACTCGACCAGGCGCCTGACCTGCGTGACGTCCAGGTTCCTCAGCCGCGCGCGCAGGGACGCGATGGTCAGCTGGTCGTAGTTCGGCAACGGCGGCTCGGAATCCGCGGGTGCCGTGTTACCAGCACCCGCCGATGCTGGGTCCTCGGCCGCCGCCACGAGGGGCTCGGGCTCGGAGACGGTTGGCGTCGCGGGTTCCCCGGCGGCCGCCGGGGCGTCGTCGGCGCGGGCCTCGTCCGCGGTGATCAGGCGGACGTTTCCGGTCTTGTCGAAGTCCCTGATCTCGGTGGTGGCCGTGGGGGTCGCAGGGGTCTTGGGGGCGACCGGGGTCTTCGTCGCTCCGGAGGTTCCCGGGGCCTCTGCTGCGGCCGGTTCCGCTACCACGTCCCGATCGGCAGGCGCGCTGGCGGCGGCGCGGTCCGGGACGGGTTCGGCCGGCCCGGTACGCGGGGCGGCCGGCTCGGCGCGCGGGGCGGCCGGCTCGGCGCGCGGGGCGGCCGGCTCGGCGCGCGGGGCGGCCGGCGGCGCCGCCGCGGGGACCTGCGCGTAGGGCGCCTTGTTCCTCAGCTTGTCCGTATAGAGCAGCAGCTGGCCGATCCCGGCGAACACGCCCCGCAGGGCCTGGGCCGGCGCTTCCTTGATGCGTTCACTGACCTGCGGCACGCGCATGTCACCATCTCCCTTGCGCAGGTATCTCGCAGCGCCCGGCGGGCTTCCCGGTGGGGCTCTCGGGCGCGGATCGCTGTTAGTCAGCGCGTGTTCCTGCCGGGTAATCTTCACCCCTTCCACGGCCGTACCGCAACATTAGGCGCCGTGGCGGGCAGAAGGGCCGAGACCTTCCCCCGGAGATGCTCGCCTACGATGGGATTATGCCTTCAAGCCACCGACGGGTCCTGCTCGCCAAGCCGCGCGGCTACTGCGCGGGGGTTGACCGGGCCGTACAAGCCGTCGAGATGGCGCTGGACAAGTTCGGGCCGCCGGTGTACGTGCGCAGGCAGATCGTGCACAACACGCACGTCGTCGGCTCGCTCGAACAGCGCGGTGCCATCTTCGTCATGGAGGTCGACGAGGTGCCGCCCGGCTCGGTCGTGGTGTTCTCTGCGCACGGCATCGCCCCGCAGGTCCGCCTCGACGCGGAGCGCCGCGGCCTGCACGCGATCGACGCCACGTGTCCGCTGGTCACCAAGGTGCACAACGAGGCGCGCCGGTTCGCCGCCAAGGATTACGACATTATGCTCGTCGGGCACGCGGGGCACGAAGAGGTGGTCGGCACCACGGGGGAGGCCCCGGCCAGCGTCCGGCTGGTCGACGGCGCGGACGGCGTGGCGCAGGTCGAGGTCAGGGACCCGGCGAAGGTGGTCTGGCTCTCGCAGACCACCTTGTCGGTGGACGAGACCGCCGAGACCGTCGGCCTGCTGCGCGAGCGCTTTCCCGCCTTGCTCGACCCGCCGAGCGACGACATCTGCTACGCGACCCAGAACCGCCAGGCCGCGATCAAGGCCATCGCGGGCCAGGCCGACCTGGTCATCGTCGTGGGCTCGCCGAACTCCTCGAACTCCGTCCGGCTCGTCGAGGTGGCCAAGGATAACGGCGCGCCCGCCGCCTACCTGGTCGACGACTCCGGCGAGGTCGACGAGTCCTGGCTGGACGGGGTGACGACGGTCGGGGTGACCAGCGGGGCCTCGGTGCCGGAGGAACTGGTGGCCTCGGTGCTCGCCAAGCTGGCCGAGTGCGGGTTCGGCGCGGTGGAGGAAGTCGAGGCGGTCGAGGAGCACATGACCTTCGCCCTGCCGCGCGAGCTGCGCGCCTCCGGGGCCACGCCGCGCTCGTTAAGGTCCGCCGCCTGAACGGGACTCCTGACCCACGAGCCCCGATGGAGCGGGGCGCCAACTGCGCACCCCGCCTGTCCCGGCCGTGGGCTGGCCGTCGAGGCCACGGTGAGCTTGTGATGGCCTCGCCCCTGCTCGTGCCCGTCACGCTCGTCACGGGACATCGCTGGCGTCACGTCAGGCGGAGGGGTTCTCCGTTTATTGTGGTTGATCCGGGTTCTGCGGTTGATTGGGGGTACGGGAATGCACTCAATCAACCGCGAAGCCCGGATCCACCACAATCTTTCAGGCGCATAAGCGGCAAAAGCGATGAAATCCTCCTCTGTGGGCGCGGCGATGTGCCCGCAGCCCGAGGCTCGGGGCACCCCAAGCCCGCAAGATTGGGCTTGTGGCCCACGAGCCCCAATAACTTTGCCGCCGGAACGATTCTTACCGGGCGCGCCTGGTCAGCAGGGGGATCGCGGGCCGGAATCCGCGGCCGAATGCGATCACGACCGTGAGGCCCGTCCCGGTGAACAGCCAGGGCGCCGAGGTGCCGAGAGTGACCAGGATCCCCTCGGCGATGGCGAACTTGCCGGACGAGGTCACCGCCTTGGCGACGATGCACCCGGCCAGGAAGACCAGCGGCGGGCACACCACGACGTTCCGCAGGCCGGCGAACTTCGTGTAGTAGGTGACGACGCCGCAGCCGCAGACGAACGCGGCGTCGGCGAGCACGCTCCAGCCGGTCAGCAGGCTCAGGAAGCACAGCAGGAACAGCGCCACGACCGCGCCCCGGCCGGTGAGCCGGAACACCCCCTTGGGTTCGAAGCGCCGCGACGGCGGGCCTGCGGGGGCGGTTTGCCTTGGTGTCCGCGTCCGTGCGGTGGAGGTGCCGGCCCCGGGGCGGGGTCGCGGCGGGACCTGACGCCCCACAGGGTTCCGGGTCTGGGTCGGGGTCATCGGGCCACGCGCATCAGGTCGATGTCCGCCGGGTCGAAGCCCGCCGGCCAGTCTTCCGCCGACTCGATTTCCGCGGGCCCGATTTCGGCGGGCCCGCTGGCCACGAGCTCAGGCGCGGACAGCGCCCGGGCGGTCTCCTCCAGCGGCGCCAGCGGGGAGATGGTCTCGCCGACGACGCCGAGGTCGTTGAGCCGCCTCGCGCTGACCAGCACCCGGCTCTCCAGGGAGCCGACGGTCTGGTTGTAGGCGGACACGGCCTTCGTCAGCGCGTGGCCGAGGCGGTCGACGTGCTTGCCCAGGCCGGACAGGCGGTCATACAGCTCGCGCCCGAGGTCAAAGACGGCGCGCGCGTTCTCGGAGAGCGCCTCCTGCTGCCAGGCGTACTGCGCCGTGCGCAGCATCGTGACCAGCGTGGTGGGAGTGGCGATGTGGACCTTGTGGGCGAGCGCGTGCTCCAGCAGCCCGGGGTCGCGTTCCAGCGCCGGGGCCAGGAACGCCTCGCCGGGGATGAACAGGATCACGAACTCAGGCGACGGGCTCAGCCCGGCCCAGTAGGCCTTGCCGGCCAGCCGGTCCACGTGCTCCCGCAGGTGCCTGGCGTGCGCCTCCATCCGGGCCGCGCGTACGGTGTCATCCTCGCTCTCCGCCGCCTCCAGGTACGCGGCGAGCGACACCTTGGAGTCCACCACGATGTTCTTGCCCCCGGCCAGCCGAACCACCATGTCCGGGCGCTGCGTCCCGTCGGGGGAGGCCACCACGACCTGCTCGTCGAAGTCGCAGCGCGCGCTCATCCCGGCCAGCTCGACCACCCGGCGCAGCTGCAGCTCGCCCCAGCGGCCCCTGGCCTCCGGCCGGCGCAGCGCGGTGACCAGCGCCTGGGTCTGGGCCCGCAGCTGCTCGGAGGTCTGCCGCGCGAGGTGGACCTGCTCGGCGAGCGCGGCGTGAGACCGGGTCCTGGCCTCGTCGGACTCCCGGAGCTGCGCCTCCACCCGGGCCAGGGTCTCCTTGAGCGGTCCGACCAGGTGCTCGACCGCCGCGCGCCTGGTCTCGAGTTCGGTGGACGCGTTCGCGTTGGCCGCCTGCAGCCGCCCCTCGGCGACCTGGAGGAACCGCGACGTGCTCGCGTCGAGCGCCTCGGCGGACAGCGCCTGGAACCGCTCGGCCAGCTGGGTGTCGAGGAGCGCGGCCCGCTGCTCGGCGGCGCGGGCGCGCCCGGTCAGGTCCGCTACCCGCCCGCGGGCGAACAGGTATCCGATCACGGCCCCGATGGCGATCCCGAGCAGCAGGCCCCCAAGCAATGACATGGTCCCAGTATTGGCAGCACGCGGCCGGATCACTGGCCCCGACACGCAGGGGGGCGGCGGATTTCGGCGTTCGGTGTCGATACCAAACTGCGCCGGATCAGCAGTGCAGTCGCGGCGCCAGGCCGTCGCGGGCGGGCTCCGTGTCGCAGTACGCCCGCTCGGCGAAGGCGAGGAAGCGCTCCACGTCGTCGATGGTCGAAACCAGCCCGAGCGACACCCTGATGGCGCCGCCGTTGGGCATGCCCATCTGGTCCAGGAAGTCGTCCAGGATCTTCCCCCCGGACCGGTCCCGCCCGATCTCGCGGAGGCGTCGCTTGGTCAGCCCGAACGCCCACTCGCTGGCCCCCGGATTGCAGAAGCAGCCGGTCCGCAGGGATATCCCCGCCGCGCTCGCGTCCCGCGCGACCACGCGCTCGTCCACTACCGCGCCGCGGGCATCAAGGAAGTTGAACGCCACCGTCCCGCCGCGGCCCTCGCCGTTCGGCGGGCCGTACAGGCGTACCATCGGCGCGCCGTCGCCGTGCTTCAGGCCCGCGAGGCGGTAGAGCAGCCACCCGGTCAGGTAGCTGACCCGGCGGTGAATCACGTCGATGCCGATGCCGCTGATCCAGGCCAGGCCGGTCGTGAGGTCGGGGATGGCGAGGAAGTTGAGCGTGCCGTCCTCGAAGGCGGACTCGTTTTCGGCGAGGCGGTGCCAGCCGCCCTGCGCGCTCGCGCTGACCACCGTGCCGCCGGAGAACCAGGGGCGGCGCAGCCGCGCCAGTGCGTCCCGCCGGGCCAGCAGGCACCCGATCCCGGTCGGGTAGCCGAACATCTTGTAGAAGCTCACCGTCACGAATTCCGGTTTGACCGTCCCCAGGTCGAGCCGATTGCTCGGCACGAACGCCGCCGCGTCGAGCAGCACGTCATAGCCGGCCGCCTGGGCCAGGTCCACCCAGGCCAGGGGGTGCTGAACCCCGCTGAAGTTGCTTTGCGCCGGGTAGGCGAACAGGCCGCGCCGGCGCGCGGAGCCGTGGCCGCGCCCGAGGGTGGCGCTCACGTCCTCGTCGGAACTCCTGAGGTCGGCCGTGGACAGCCTGATGTACCTGACCGGGGCGTGGCGCGCGCCGGCGAACTCGCGCAGTCCGTGCACGGAATTGTGATTGTCGGTGGTGAGCACCAGCCGCGACCAGGGCGCAAACTGGTACGCCTCGCCCACAAGACGGCAGGCGCCCGTGGCGTTCGGGGTGAAGATGGCCACATATTCATCCGGCGAGGCATGGAAGTAGCGGAGCACCGCCGCCCTGGCCTTCTCGATCAGCACCGTGGACGCGGCCGACGCCGGGTTCTCCGAGTGCGGATTACCGAAGTACCCGGCGCGCAACCGCGCCACGTGCTCGCGCAGCTGCGCGTCCGCGGCCAGCCCGGCGCCGGTGTAGTCCAGGTAGACATGCCCGTCGGCATCGATGTAGGCGTACTCGGTGGCGCGGAGTTGGTCGAGCCGGGAGGTCGTGGCGTAGTCCGGGTAGACGGCGAGAAATTCGTCCACGGAGGCCCCCTCGGGGATCTGTTTGCCGCCAGCGTGCCGGACCGTGAGGCGGCTGTCTATCGGCTGGCCGACACGGTTTCCGTCGGCTGGCCGACACCCGGCGACCCATCTCCTTCGCAGAAGACTCTTTCCACCGGGCTGACCTTCTAAAAGTGCTCCAATTATCCCGAACGAGCGGTGGTACCCGCGTCGAGGCCCGCATCGACCCGTCCCAGTACGAGGCCCAGTTCTAGGCGGCGCGAAACGTAACTATCGGTATACGATGAGTAGCGATTAGCTCATCTTCGGGGGGGACGATGGCGTGGCGAATGGAGCCGCCGACCGGCGACCCGCAGCGTGAGCTCAGGCTCATCTGCATGAATAACCTGCTGGCCACGACCGAGGTCCGGCTGTACTTCAAGGACCTGCTGAGCCGGTTCATCCTGCTGTCCTCGGGCTGGATCGCCGCGTACGCTCCCGGCCGTACCGCGGAAGAGCTGCTCGGGAAGACAGACTTCGACGTGTTCAGCTACACACACGCCAACGCGGCGCTCACTGACGAGCTCGAGATCATCCGCACCGGCCGGCCGATGATCGGGAAGCTGGAGCGGGAGACCTACAAGGGCCGGACGGACGCCTGGGTGTCGACCACGAAGCTGCCGCTGCGGGACGAGCGCGGTACCATCATCGGCACCTTCGGGTTCACCCGTGATGTCACCGCCTATATCGCTGGCGGCCAGCCGACGGGCAAGCCCTGATGCCGCGAATCGGCGACCCTCGTCAGCGCCGCCCGAAGGCCGGGATCCGGCCGCGATGAGCGGCCATGGCCTGCTTCGCGAGGATCTCGCGCAGCTCGCGGGTCATGTCGTCGGGGTACTGGTCGAGCGTGGCTTCGAAGTCGCGCCGGTCGGCCGGCGTCGAGTACGCGGCCAGCTCGCGCTCCAGTTCCGCGCGTGCCCTGGAGCGGCCAGGCACCAACGGGGCGGAAAACAACAACATGAGGCCGGGGAGAAGGAAGATGCTGCCGGGGCCGCCGTGCAGGATCCCGCCGAACACGGTCAGCGCCACCCCGGCCGCTACCAGCCGCCAGCGGGCCCACACGCCACGGCCCAGGGCCATCAGGCCGATCAGGACGAGCAGCGCGCCCCGGCGGATCCACCGGCGGACCCGCCTGCCCCGGGTCACCGGCGCGGCGGGGTACCGCCCGGGCGAGCTGGCGGTATGGCTCCACAGCACCAGGTTCCGCCGCGGTCGCAGCGTCATGGCAGCCTCCTGCGTCAGGCTCGCCCTGCGTGTCCTCCATGCTACGCTTCCGCGCCCGGCGGGAGCCCGGCCGCGCGGCGCTAAACTCGCGCGGGTGAGCCTGTCTATCGGCATCGTCGGCCTGCCCAACGTCGGCAAGTCCACCCTGTTCAACGCGCTGACCCGGGCGGGCGCGCTCGCGTCCAGCTACGCGTTCGCCACCATCGCGCCGAACGTCGGCGTGGTCGGCGTCCCGGACCCGCGCCTGGCCGAGCTGGCCACGCTGTACGACTCCGCGAAGA
>Ga0335074_10003104_pt1 | contig 22630 bp, 17 predicted proteins | sample Lox_Sample_23_FD_206715 | JGI IMG/M metagenome (GOLD analysis project Ga0335074, IMG submission 206715) | Soil microbial communities from Loxahatchee National Wildlife Refuge, Florida, United States - Lox_Sample_2.3 | ecosystem: Environmental > Terrestrial > Soil > Wetlands | place: USA...
ATCGCTACCCCACAAGGGAATCCCCGCCAACCCCACGTTGAGTGCGACCGCCACTTGTTTGCGCAGAGCGGCAAAGCTCATATCAACGTCACCGGACCACAGCGCTGTGCCGTAGCTTGGGAGCCCGCGAACCCGGAACGGCTCAGGATGAAGACACGTCTATCCGGGGCGTATTGCTGATGTGCATCATAAACGGTCTGCTGCGTGAATAGTGAGATCGAATTGTGCACATCCGCTGCAGAACCACCATAATGGGCCATGTCCGGGAAATGTTTGGCTGGCTCATTGAGGTCCGTCCACCAACCATCGACGTCCATTTCGATCAGCAATCGGTGCTTCGCGGTCCACCACGAACGGGCAGAGGGATTCGAGAAATCTATCAAAGCGCTTTCGCCGGGCCAGAAATCGAAGGAGTATGGAGAACCGTCGAAGTGGCGGGCGAGAAATCCATTGGTTTGCGCCTCCGCGTAATTGTGGCTTCTAAGGGTAAGATAAGGCTCCTCGATTAACATGATTCGAAAGCCTTGCTGCTTGAGGCCAGCAATCATTTCATTCGGGTCGGCCCAATTCAGTGGATCGAACGCGAGATCGCCCATCTCGCGGAACCAGAAGACATCCAAAATGAGTCCATCACACGGCAGATGTTTCGTGCGGAAAGTCTTTGCAATAGCCTCCAACTCGCTTCGACTCTTATAGCCGTAACGCGATTGCAGCAAACCCAGGACCCAGCGGGGTGGCAGCGGTGGAAATCCGGTGAATTCCAGATATGTACGCATCAAACGCGGCAGATCGGGTCCAAAGAGCACGTAATATTGCAGGCCACCGCCGCGAGCCTCGTAGGAAAACGACTGCGGATCGGTGTGGCCCAGGTCCCATCGAGCGCGAACCGGATTATCGATTAGTAAGCCATAGCCGCGTAGACTCAAGAGGGCCGGGAAAATGGTAGTCGCCGGCGGTGAATGCTGATTCCACACGTCTCGAATGTGGCCTCGATGGTCTAAATCTACGCACGCCTCAAGTTGATTGACTTGCCCCATGCTATAGAAGTGATCATCAGGGGCAAGCGCATAACGGAGTGCATAGTCCCAATACGACCACGACAGCCCTCCCTGCGCGTCCTCATCAAGGAAAGCGTTCCCATCGGCCGCACAATAGCGAAGGTGAAACGGGTCGCGAGTCGCTTCGATGAGGAGATCTCCAACCTCAACCCGAACCTTGTCAGAGCTTTCGGTGATCTTGGCGGGAGGGCCGACTGGCCAATGCCGCCGCGGGACCGCGTAACTCCCTTTAACTCTCTCCGCATAAAGCCGCCAGTGAGTTGGCACCCATGTATGACGCACTGCATTCGGCAATAGCGGCGTTAAGACTAGGTTTGAACTTTCGAAGGAAAAGACGATATCTCGGGCGAGTTGTGAGACTTCGCGCAACCGGCCGAGAGTGCCTACGGTAATTGGCATCGCTCTGTGTATCTTTTCTGAGTTGCGCCCAGCTTTTTCAACAGATGTATCGGCGACGCATGCAACTCTGCATCATGCTTTATGGCATCCAAAGCTAGGCTAAAACGAGCCACCTGGGCAAGGTCGCAATGTGTTCTCAAAATCCTATCAGATAATGTGAGACTAGCTGTCGAGAACCTTAAGTTGGAAGATGAGCGGACGGAGTCTCCATCCGGTTCCGAATGCGCCTTGCTTGATGAGATAGGCCGCGATTCGGAGGGTTACGTTGAACGGTTCCGCCCTCCAGCCTATTCAATATCGTCGCTCAGCAAATAACGGTGATGCGCTGCAGACCGCCGGCGTAGGACGGCGACGAAGCTCTAGTAGTGGCTCCGCTTGCGTTGGTTTCTATTCCATGGCTTGCCCGAATGGGGAGTAAATCTTTGCATACAGGGAGCTGGTTACACCGGACTCTCTCATTTATAAGATAAAGATCATGAGCGCCAAACTGCATGAAGTCCGGCTGAACGCCTCACGGCGGCTGCATACGCAAGCCGACAAAGGTCACAACCGATGGCATCCCGCGATACCGCCGGTGGTGCGGCTCGACCCGGGCGACGAGGTGGGGCTCGACACCATCGACGCGCTCGATTGCCAGATCGATCTTAGTGGTGCGCCGCCTGATCCATCGCGTTGGGATCTCGGCGCGGCCCATCCGCTCACCGGTCCAATCTGGATAAACGGCGCGGGACCCGGGGATCTACTCGAAGTGCAGCTACTCGATATAACGCCGGGCTCGGCCGGTTGGACAATCGAGGTCGCGGGCTTCGGCTTCCTGCGCGATCTCTTCGACGAGCCATTTCTGGTGCGTTGGCAGATGGCCTCAGGCTTCGCCCACTCTGCGGACTTGCCGGGAGTTCGTATTCCCGAGGCCTCTTTCCCCGGAGTGATCGGAGTTTCTCCTTCACTGGAGCAGCTGGACCGCATTATTACGCGTGAGCGCGCAACCGTTTTGCGCGGCGGTCTCGCGATGCCGCCAGATCCTCATGCTGCAATACCCGCGATTGAGCCGGTTGCTTCGCGCGGATTGCGGACCATTCCGCCCCGCGAGAACGGTGGCAATCTGGATGTAAGGCAGCTGGTCAAGGGCACTATTATTTATTTGCCAGTGTGGACCGAGGGCGCGCTCTTTTCAATCGGTGACGCGCATTTTGCGCAAGGCGACGGCGAAGTGTGTGGCAGCGCAATCGAGATGGCAGCGACCTTTCATCTTCGCTTTGAATTGCACAAGGGCGTGGCCCGCGAGCGCCGGATTCAGGGGGCCCAGTTCTCCGGCGTCACGCCTGCAGCAGTGCCGCGGCCCTACTACGCGACTACCGGACTTTCGATGGGCGGTGATGAAGTTCAGGAATCGGAAGATGCGAACCTCGCCGCGCGCAATGCGCTTCTTGCGATGATCGACTATCTGCAGACACGCGGCTATAGCCGCCAGCAAGCCTATGCAATCTGCAGTGTCGCGGTGGATTTGCGACTCAGTGAAGTGGTCGACGTGCCCAATTTCGTCGTCACCGCAACGCTACCGCTAGACATCTTTGTGTAAGCGAATTGCTTATCTGGTGACACGTTCGGGTGTGCACCACCGCGCGGCTCAGTGCGTAGGACCGTATGCAGCTTGTCGGACGGGTCACCTCATAAGACCTCGGAACTTACGGAAGCGATTGGCAAATCATGCGGTCCGCGCTATGTCTTCGATGCTGTAGGGGCTCCGAGCCGCTGGAATACGTCCATATTGCTCCGGCGCTTATCCGCCGAATGCAGCTGTTGATTATCAGATTGCCAATTGGAGGATGACGATGAGCGGTTACACCATTATCGACGCCGATACTCACGTTACTGAGACCCCGGAGGTGTGGACCAACAGGGCCCCTGCGAGTATGCGCAATCGGGTACCGCGAATCGAGACGAGCAGCAAAGGTACTCAGCGGTGGGTGCTCGGCGACGATAAAGGTATCCTTGCGGATCCCGGCATGACCGCAACCGCCGGCCGAGGCAGCTTCAAGAATCCGCCCAAGAGCTACGAGGAGATGCATCCCGGGGCTTACGATCCCAAAGCGCGTCTCAAGTACATGGACGAGATGGGCATCTGGGCGATGGTGATGTATCCGAACGTCGGTGGCTTCGGTGCCCAGCAGTTCTTGAAACTCAACGATCCAGAACTGATGTTAACCTGTGTGCAGATCTACAATGACTGGCAGACCGAGTGGGCTTCGGCGGATTCACGCCGCCTGCTGCCCGTCAGCTCGATTCCATTTTGGGACGTCAAAGCCGCTGCTCAAGAGGTACGCCGATGCGCTGCGATGAGCCATCGGGGAATTCTCTTCACCGGCGAGCCGCAATACTTCGGTCAACCCCTGCTCGGCGATCCACACTGGAACCCCTTGTGGGAGGTAGCGTGCGAACTCGATTTGCCGATCAGCTTCCATGTCGGTTCCGGCGACATGACCGAGGGTCTGCTTAAGAACCGTATAACGTCATACGGATTGGCCCCCGCATTCACTGCGCTAGCGGTAGATATTCTTCTTCAGAACGGCCGTCAGGTAAGTGATTTGATCATGTCGGGCGTGCTGAATCGCTATCCGACTATCAAATTCGTGTCGGTTGAAAGTGGTATCGGATGGATCCCCTTTATGCTGGAGGCGATGGATTACCAATTTCAAGGCAATAGCGTGCGCGAGGAGCGTCCGGAGTTCGACTTGCTGCCGTCCGAATATTTCGCACGCAACGTATATGCCTGCTACTGGTTCGAACAAATCGCACCGCGGCGTCTGATCGATAAGATTGGCGCGGACAATGTGATGTTTGAGACGGATTTTCCGCATCCGACGTCGCTCTACGGCGAGGAAGTGAATGCGCGTATAAGCGCCGGCTTGGCTGATTGCGAAGATTTAGTACGGCGCAAAATCCTTTGGGACAATGCCCAGAGGCTATATAAGGTCGAGCGCCCATCGGCGGCGGATGAAGCGAAACGTACGGCGTCGCTAAGTGCGTGAGTCATATCGAGGGACAACGGAGTTCGAATCGAGTTTTTCCTCAAGTCCCGCCCAGATTCAGGTCGAGGTGGAATTATAGCTATTGGCGGCTGAGGGTTTCCGCCGAAGCGGACCGCTAGTCACGGCGTCCTAGCAAGTATCCTGATCGGACAGTTTCCGCTCTTAATTGAAGACCCTTGTCCATTCAGCAAGTCGATTTAATTGTGCCGCCCGATCCAATAGCGAACCTATAGCCACTCCAGGAGTATCAAAGTGGAGCGCAAATTCGACCCTATCCTGGTTCAAGTGATCAAGAACGAACTCGCCACCGTCAACGAGGAAATGGCGATCGCAGTCTATCGCACTGGGCGGTCGGCGATGGTCAAGGTGGGCGATTTCGCCACCGCCGTCTGTGATGCTCAGGGCCGCGTAGTCGGCGAAGGTGCCGCGCCGTTTCAGATCGGCATCTTCATGGTGGTGCTGGAAACTATTCTGGAAAAGTTTCGCGGCACCGTGTACCCGGGCGATCTCATCGTAGTCAATGATCCCTACGCTGGGATGGGCCACATGCCCGACGTGGCGATTGTCGCTCCGGCGTTTTGGCGCGATCAATTGATCGGATTCACGCTCGCCTACTCGCATCACACCGATATCGGCGGCCGCTTTCCCGGCGGTTTCAGTAGCCAGTGCACCGAGTCCTATGAAGAGGGCATACGCATTCCACCAGTCAAGCTGGACGAGGCCGGGGTTCGCAACGATAGGTTGCTGGAGATGATTCAGGCCAACGTGCGCTCGCCCGAGGAATGGGTCGGTGACGTCGAAGCGAAAATCGCCGGATGCCGCCGCGGCGAGCTGGAACTCCGCGCGATCGTCGAAAAATATAGCTTGCAGGTCTTCAATTCCAGTTGTGACTATTTCGCTGATTATGCCGAAAAGGCCACCCGCGAAGCGATTCGCACGATCGCGCCCGGCGAATACGTTTATGAGGATTCCTTCGAGGACGACGGGCTTGGCGGTGCCGATGTTGCCATGCCACTACGCGTGGCCTTGCGCGTCACTGGCGATTCGCTCACGGTCGATTTCACCGGAACCGCTCCGCAGGCTCGCGCCGCAATCAATATGCCATTCGGGATGACGCGCGGAACCGTGTACGGAGCGATCAAGAGTATTGTCAGTCCTGACGTATTGACTAATGCCGGGTTCACCCGCCCGATCACGATTATTGCGCCCGAGGGTACGCTGGTGAATCCGCGTCATCCGGCGGCGGTCGGCGGGCGCGCGCCCCTCTTCTTTCGCATCTTCGACATGATGTTCCGGGTATTAGCGCAAGCGCTGCCCGACAGGGTCGGCGTTGCCGGCGAGGGCGGCGACGTTTTGCACTTCAGCGGTGCCAAGCCGGACGGCAGTCATTTTTCCTTCATGGATTTGTTCTTTGGCGGATGGGGCGGGAGACCAGCCAAGGATGGCATCGACGGCGTCGCGCCGATGAGTTTCGGTTCCTATGGCTCTGTGCCGGCCGAAGTACTGGAACGCGAATTTCCGGTGGTGGTTGACGGCTTCGGCTTCGTCGCCGATACCGAAGGTGCCGGCCAATATCGCGGCTCGCTGGGCATCTACAAGCAGTGGCGCTTTCTCCAGCCAGGCACCGTGATGGTCCGCACTAACCGGCTGGTGCGGCGCTCTGACGGTTTGGCGGGTGGTCATCCCGGCGAATTGTCGGCCAATATTATGACTTCGGCCGGAAATGAACGTCCGCTCCCGCGCCAATCGCATATTCATCTCGCAGTGAAGGCCGGTGATCGCATCTATCATCGCGTCTCTGGTTCCGGCGGTTTTGGCCAACCGTCCTTGCGCGACCCACAATCCGTGTTGACGGACGTGCGTGAAGGCAAAGTGAGTATTGAGCAGGCGCGCAATCGGTATCGGGTCGTAATTGACAGCGCAGAAAAAGTAGATCAGGCCGCAACTTCGAGCCTCCGCCAAGCCGTTGAGTCAGCTTGAGCGCCAGGTGATCCACTGCTGGTGATGAAGCGTGAGGAGATGAATCATGCGTGTCGGTTTTGATATTGGCGGCACCTTCACCGACATCATCATGCGCACCGGCGACGGCAGGATCGTCACGGATAAAGTGCTGTCTTTGCTCCACCGGATCGGTGAAGACGTAGCCCGGTCGGTGAGCCCGCTGACCCGCCGCGATCAAGTCGAGAACTTCGTTCATGGCACCACCGTCGCCTCGAATGCCGTAATCGAAGGTACCGCGGCCCGCACCGGCTTTATCACCACCGCCGGCTTTCGGGATGAACTGGAAATGCGCGGGCAGCGGCGCCCGAATATCTATGATGTCAACTGGGATCGATTGCCGCCCCTGATACCGCGCTGGCTTCGCGCTGAGGTCAAAGAACGGATCCTCGGTGACGGTTCAGTCGAGCAGCCGCTTGATCTTGACGAGGCTCGCGCCATTATTGAGCGATTGATCGCCAATGACCTCGAAGCGATGGCCATCTGTCTGATCAATTCGTATCTGAATCCAGTTCACGAACGGCAATTAGCCAGCTTGATTGCGCGGCTAGCGCCACGGCTGGTCGTTTGCCTTTCATCGGATATCCATCCTGAGATCAAAGAATACGAGCGTGGCAGCACCACCGCGATTAACGCCTCACTGATACCAGTGGTTGATCGCTACCTCGATCGGCTGGAGCAGACGCTGGTGCCGCTCAGCAATCGGATACTGGTGATGCAATCGAACGGCGGCATCATGTCGGCCCAGGCCGCACGCAAGCGCCCCGCCTATATCATCGAATCTGGTCCCGCCGCGGGTGTCCTCGCAGCCGCGCGGCTTGCCACCGAATGCGGCTTCGGCCAGGTTTTGTCGTTCGATATGGGTGGCACCACCGTCAAAGCCTGCTTGATCGAAAACGGCAAGCCGCTAGAAAAGCCCGGCGGCGAAATCGGCGGGGGCGTCAACACAGGTACGCGCTTGTTTGGCGGTGGCGGTCACGTCGTGCGGGTGCCATCAATCGATATCGTCGAGGCGGGCGCGGGCGGTGGTAGTATCGCCTGGATTGACGACAGTGGTGCTCTGCGGGTCGGCCCGCGCAGCGCCGGAGCGGACCCCGGACCGGTTTGCTACGGGCGTGGCGGCGCTGATCCAACGGTGACTGACGCCAACGTCGCGCTCGGCTACATGAATCCCGATGCGATTGCGGGTTCAAAACTCGCCATCAACCGCAATGCCGCAGTTGACGCGATTGCCCGCAAGCTCGCCCTACCACTCGAGCTTGAGGCTATGAACATCGCCTACGGGATAACGCAGGTCGCCAACTCTGCGATGACCAGGGTACTACGCGCCGTAACCACTGAACGCGGCCGTGACCCGCGCCAATCCATCTTGATGGCATTTGGAGGAGCCGGCCCGATCCATGCCGCGCTGCTGGCCGAAAGTATGGGGATTACGAAGCTGATCGTGCCGCTTTATCCAGGACTCTTCAGCGCCCTTGGACTGCTAATGGCGGATTACCGCCACGACTATATCGCCACGATTGCCGCGCCGCTGGCCTCTGTTCTGCCGAATGAGATTTTCAGCCGCTATGAGCAACTGCGTGAAACCGCCCGCGCGGAAATGATCGCAGAGGGCGCTAATCCTGATGCGATCCGTTTCGAACAACACATCGACCTCAAGTACAGCTACCAGATGTACGAAATGACCTTGCTGTTCCCGAATGATGCCGATCCCTTGAATCTGATCGCCGCACTCGCCCGATTATTCACGCATGCTCACGATCAAACCTATAGCTACCATCGCGACGATCCGATTGAACTCGTCAGCCTGCGGCTGCGCGCCCTGGCTTCGGCGGGTTCGATTACCTTCGCCGATTTGGCCGAACTAGCAAATGAGGATAGGCAAGGAGCTGCCGCAACGACAACGGCGCGCGAAGCGTTTTTCGGCCCAGCGCACGGCACGATGCTGACGCCCTTGCGCAATCGCTTCGCTATCACAGCACCGGAACGCGGTCCCGTTATAATCGAGGAGCCCGACACGACTATCGTCGTGCCTCCCGGCTGGACAGTTCAGCGCGACGCCTTCGCCAATCTCGTCTTGGCCAGGGTATGAATGCCAAGTGCTATATCATACCTTTTCGCATTTGGTGATCGGCAAGGAATCGATGCGGCGAACTGTTACACCACGGGCCGGTATCCCGCCGCCCAGGGCAGCCGCGGCGAAAATCATGATCGGTGCTTTAGAATGGATGTGTTGCGAAAGCGTTCGTTCCGCAGCTATTTATCTACGCGCTCACTGGCTGCCTTGGCGATAAGGTCGGCGTCTTCGGCGGGTAATAGCCGCTTGTTCTGTAGTTCTTCAACTGCTCGTGCGATCGCTTTCACATAATGATCGCGAGTTGGATAACGTTCTTCAAGCGAAGGTCTCGGATCGCCCGCGGCAACCCGCTCTTGCTCTGTCGCCGCGAACGGAAAGTACGAGCCGAGCAGCAGCAACTCTCCTTCGCCGAACCCGTGCCGCCGCAGATTCCATCCGGTATGAGTACCGCGTGGTACTCTGATATCGGGGACTCGCACACCAGCGATGTCGTCAACTTTGGGCACGTGGATCAAATATTCGCGCCCCTCAATCGGTCTGGGCGGTTGGGTGCTGTAATCCATCACGCTGAGTTCGTTCACCAGTCCTGGATAAATCACGCCGGGGATCGCTGGAAAGCCATAGTTCTCAGGTGACGCTATGACGAATCTGCCATCCCTAATTCTTGGGAAATGGCTTGGTGGCGGCGGCACTGCCGCGCTCACCCGTTGGTCCAGCGCCACTACGAGCGCCCGATGCACGGCCCCATACTCCGCCGGATTCGCCGGATAGTGATTGAATGGGAATTTCGCTGCGACCGCTCCCCCGCCGTGCTGGATGCTCGCGAACAGGTACAGGCGAACGTTCTCAGGAATCGGTATTTCACCGCCTTTGCCATCGGTGATGAGGAGGCTGGCGCCCGTGCCAGAAATCAGTACTGCCCTCCGCTTGCATGATCTTTGGACTGATGCCGGAAGCTTCACAGCGAGCCAGTATCCCATCGGTGCGACCAATCACCGGGTCAGTAGTGACCGCATAGAAAAAGGGAACTGGACCCCCGGGAAGAGACGATCTTCATGTTGGCGCGAAAATCGCCGGGGTTGCGCGAAGGCGAAGTTGATAAAAGTCTTGCGCGAACCGGCAACGCTCGCGAGCACTCCCTCAAAGACTTTGCGCCCCTACAGTGAGGTGGACCCAATCATTCAGACCACGATCAGGGATTCTTAAGGTGAAAACCTACCCGTGTTTACGCCTCAATTGTACCGTCTGGTCGCGGCCCCCTCCTACTAGCCATTTTCCCACGCGCCTAACCAGACGTGCTACAAATCCTTTGGAAGACTTGGCGCGTGGCGCGGTAACCAAGTGCCTGGTGTAACCTTTCATTATTGTAAAACTGGAAGTGGGACGCGATGCCCTGACGGGCTTCGGCAACGCTCTCGTAGGCTCTGAGATAGGCGCGTAGCGCGGCGTTTCAGCCCCACGCCCTCCCAGAACTGGACGTGAACCTCCCGGTTCATCCAGCTCCCATCATCCAGCCGCAGGTTCAAGTCCACTCCAATGCGCGAACAGGTTGGGAGTACGCCTTTTGAGCGCACGCAACCACGCCCAGACCGCTTCAGTATGGCCCCGGAACCTTTTGTACTTGCGAACCGCCCAGCGCGCGATGAAGGCATCAATCGTGCGGAGTTCCGCCCGAAGCTTCGAGGGATAGAACCGGCCGTAGTAGCGCACCCATCCGGTCAGGACGGGTCTTACCCAGCTGGCTATATCTTGCAGCTCCAAGTCGTTGCGCCGATGCAGTCGCCAACGTCGCACGCTTCGGCGCATCCTCTTGGCGGCTGTACTACTGACCGCTGGAAGAAAACTGACGAAGCGCTTGCCGGTGCGGTTACTCGCTGCTCTTGGCCTGAACGTATAGCCGAGAAAGTCGAAAGTGCGCGCCGGATTTTCTCCAGGGCGATTTGCATCTTTGCGGTAAACGATCTTGGTCTTTTGTGGGTGCAGTCGTAACCGGCACTCCGCAAATCTCTGTTCCAGCGCCTGCGGTAACTCAAGCGCCTGAGCCTCGCTGCGACAGTGGCAGATAACATCATCAGCGTAGCGCTCGAATGGGATGTCCGGGTGTTCCCGCTGCATCCAACGGTCGAACGCGTAGTGAAGAAAAAGGTTAGCCAGCGCAGGACTGATAACCGAACCCTGCGGAGTCCCTCTTTCCCGGCTGACCAAGGTCCCGTCCGGCATGCTCACGGGCGCCCTGAGCCATCGCTCAATATATAACAGCACCCATTTGCAGTCCGTGTGTCGGATCGCGGTATTCTCTCATCCATTTTGTTTGCCAGATTTCGCGTCTTTGAATGCCTTCCGGAACGCCTGATAAGCCGCCTCAACCCGCTCGTGATCCAGATCGCCCTTAACGTCGCTTGGCATCCTGCCGGCGTGGTAGAAGAGGATGTCTGCCGAAATTCCGATGATCTTCGCAAGCTGTTCGATCAAATGGTTCGTTGGGGGTAGGCGACGGTCATGCTCAACGGCGTTCAGATACGGCGCGTCGACCCTTCTTCCGTCTTCGCGCCTGAGACGCTCGGCAACCTCCTTTTGTGCTAAACCTGCCCGCTTACGGGCCTCAGTCAGAACCTGGCCGAAGGTCTTCATACAGCCGGGTCGATCTTGTTCATTCCACCTTCCCCCTTGGTCAGCAGTGCCCGACCCAGCGCAAGCCCCGCCAGGTGCGGACGACGAGGCGCCTTTGACCAAGGCGATTATCCAGCTGACCAGTGCCTATGGCCGCAATGGCTGCCGCCGCGTCGCCCCGCTACTAGAATCCATCTGCTTAGTAGGATCGTGGCATTCCGAGCAGGTGTTCACCAACGAAGCTCAAAATGAGATTGTTGGAAATCGGGGCAGTACGGTAGAGGCGCGCCTCACGCCATTTGCGCTCAACATGATATTGCTTCGCGAAGCCATACCCGCCGAATGCGTTCATTGCCGCTTCAGCCGCTTCCCACGCTGCCTCGGAGGCGAGATATTTGGTCATATTTGCTTCGGCACCGCATGGTAGGCCGGCATCGAATAGCGCCGCCGCCTTGAGCTTCATAAGTCCAGCTGCCTGCACAGCAACGTGGGCCTTGGCGATCGGAAACTGGACACCCTGATTCATACCGATGGGCCGATTGAATACGCGCCGTTCGCCAGAATACTTTACCGCATATTCGACGAACCAGTGGCCATCACCGACTGACTCGCTGCCAACCAGAATGCGTTCCGCGTTGAGCGAACTTAGTACGTAGGAAAAGCCCTTGCCCTCTTCGCCGATCAACGCCTCGCGCGGTAAGATCAGATTCTCGATGAAGACCTGGTTAGTCCCGTGATTCACCATCGTGGCAATCGGAACCGCATTGATCGCTTCACCAGCTTCCTTGAGGTTCACGAGAAACAAGCTCATGCCGTCAGTCTTCTTCGTGACTTGCTCGAAGGGCGTGGTGCGGGTGAGCAGCAGGAGCATGTCCGAATGCTGGAAGCGTGACGTGAAGATTTTCTGACCATTGACCACGTAATGATCACCCTCGCGGCGAGCGAAAGTTTTGATCCGCGGCGTCTCAGAACCCGCGTCCGGTTCGGTAATCCCGAACGATTGCAGCCGCAACTCGCCCGACGCGATGAGGGGCAAATAGCGCTGCTTCTGTTCGGCGCTGCCGTGCTTGAGGATCGACGCCATTGTGTACATTTGTGCGTGACAGGCAACCGCGTTACCACCACTGTGATTGATCTCTTCGAGGATCAGCGAGGCTTCCATCATCCCAAGCCCCGCGCCCCCGTATTCCTGAGGAATCAATGCCGATAGCCAGCCAGCCTCGCTCAAGGTCCTGACGAATTCTTCAGGATAGGCTCCTTGCTCGTCGCAGCGATGCCAATACTCATTGCCAAAGCGCGCACATAGTGTGGCCACGGCATCCCGGATTTCTTTCTGGCTATCGGACAATTCGAAGTCCATTCCATTACTCCTCGACTAAAGCGGAGCCCTGCCCAGCGTGGCCGACGCGGATCCGCAAACCGATTAGCCTACTAACGATTTTTCCATACGGGCTTTCGCTTCTCGTTGAAGGCTGCGATTCCTTCGAGCCGGTCGGCGCTGCCAATAAGCTGATTGTAGGCAGCTAGATCCAGTGCATACGCTGTGCGCGAATCGCAGTCCTGCCCGCGGCTGAGTGCGACCTTTGCCGCGCGAACTGCCATCGGTGCGCTATCCGCGATTTCACGTGCAATTACCAATGCAGTTTCCAGCGCACGTCCGGCGGGCACCACGCGATTAATTAGTCCCCACGCATAAGCTTGGTCCGCCTTGATCGCACGACCTGTATAGATCAATTCGCTCGCCCGACGCGTCCCGATACTGCGAGCAAGACGCTGCATGCCCCCGCCGCCGGGCATGATCCCGCGAGTTACCTCTTTGAGCGCAAACTCGGCCGTCTCGGAAGCAACGATGAAATCAGTCCCCAGCGCCAATTCGCAGCCGCCCGCATACGCGAACCCTTCGACCGCCGCGATAGCCGGCACCGGAAAACTCCACAGGGCTTCGAACATGTCTTCGATCAAGTGATGCTGATGGCGCCATTGCTCGTTGCTCATCCCGTTTCGCTCTTTAAGGTCGCCACCGGTCGAGAACGATCGGTCCCCGGCTCCGGTAATAAGCATGCATCGAAGCGATTCGTTATAGGCCTGCTCACGTAAAAGGCTCAGGAACTCCTTGAACATCTGCGTGTTCATTGCATTGAGCGCGCCCGGACGATTTAACGTCACGATCGCCAGGTTGCCCGCCCCACCGTCCCAATCCAGTTTCAAAGTTTCCATCGCAGTACCCGCGCTGCACTGATCCACTAGGCGATAAGTGAACTGTACGGTCGCCCTAAAGTTTTTGTCAGGTTCGGCAAATAATTCATGATGTTAACTCGAGGGCGAATGGAGACCGCCGCATAAGAGCGACAACTCCGCAGTATCTTTTATGAATGCGCGCAAGCCCTCCGAAGATAAAGTGTAGAACCCGTCGAGGATCCAACCTGCTTGCCGCAGATCAGCTTACGATCAAAAGCCTCACGCGAGCGGCGGCGGTGAATCCCAGCACGGTCCCGCCTTCGGCAGCATCGCTGGCAGGGGGTGCTCCAGGATTTTCTCGACCAACGCGACGCATCGAGCAATTGGTCCAGGTCAACGCCGGTCTTGACGCCCATCGCTTCGAGCATGAAGACCAGATCGTCCATCGGGATATTGCCGGTAGCCTTGGGAGCGAAAGGGCATCCTCCGGCGCCGCCCGTCGATGCATCAAGCACATCTGCTCCCGCGCTGACCGCTGCGTAGGCATTGGCGAGTCCCAGATTGCGCGTGTTGTGGACATGAATACCGATCCGCACCGCCGTAAATTGCCGCCGCGCACGCTTCAGTATCCGTTCGATTTGCGGCGGGACCGCCATTCCAACCGTATCCGCGAAGTCGACCTCTGCGGCCCCAGCCTCGACAAATTTCGCTGCGAGTCGCAGCACCCGATCTGGATCAACCGCACCCTCGAAAGGACAGCCGAAGGCGGTTGCAATGGTGCCGGTTAGCTCGACACCGTCACCGGGCGCCCGAACGAAAATCGGCTTGTACGAGTCCATCGTCGCATCAGGCAGCGCATGGGCATTCTTACGGTTCATTGTATCGGTCGCTGCGACGACCAGCCGGATATAGCGGGCTCCGGCGGCGACCGCGCGCTCATAGCCGCGGTCGTTTAGAACGAGCACGATCGGCCGGATGCCGGGAATCTTCGATGCGACGCGAAATACCTCTTCGGCGTCCGCCATTTGGGGCACCCACTTAGGGCTGGCGAAGGAAGCGACCTCGATCCAGGGCACTCCGGCGGCGGCGATTCGGCGGATCAATCCGAGCTTTAGCGCTGGCGATAGCGTTATTTTTTCATTCTGGATGCCGTCGCGTGGCGCCACATCGCACAAAATGATCCGATCGCTCATGTTGGTTGCCTCCATCGGTTGGCCTCGCGGCTGAAACGTCCTCGCGCCTTCCGTGGCTGCGAATTAGACCGCGGGGATTATCGCTCAACCGTCGCAGCAATCAAGAGCGGCGTCGGAGGTCAAATTGTAGCCTCGGAGGTTTCGATCAAAGCGAAAATGAGTAAGGGACGCGTTCTTTCGCGCGCTGGTGGGTCATTGCGTATGGCCGTCCAGAGGCGATGTTCGGCTTTATTAGCGGCAGGAATCTCCGCGAAAAACCAAGACTGCTGATTCGATTGAACGCAACAGGGTTTAAGTAGCGAACTTCGGCCACCCATTAAGAAGCGCAATAAAGACGCGGGCTAAGGAGTCAGGCACATCAGTTACTCATTAATTGGGTTTGGTTACCAAACGCCAACCACGCATCTGCAATGATTATCCTATCGGTAATGATTGACAGAAATCTCAATACGATGGTACCTGTCGGCGTGGATGACTGGGACTCGTTCTAGAAGGCGCCGCGCAAATCCACTGGACCCTGCCGAGCGGCGCGCAATGCTGCTAGGCTGCGCAATCCGGGTCTTTGCCCGCCAGGGTATCGGCGCTGCACGTCACGCCGAAATCGCGCACCGAGCCAAAGTGTCGGTGCCAACGGTGTTTATTTATTTTCCGACCCGCAAGGCACTGGTTAACGATGTACTGGAAGAGGTTGCGCGGCTCTTTACGGAAATGGCGGAGCAGGTCTACGCGAAAGGAGGACCCGCATCAGGGCTAATCCTGGAGCACTTGCGGGTGTTTGCGGACAGCGTAGATACGCATCCTGACCATATGCGCGTACTGCTCGAGTGGAGCACCGCATTGCGCGATGAGGTTTGGCCCCTGTTCCTGCGCTTTCAGGAGAAAATCATTGCCACCGTGTCACGGATCATACGGCGCTGGCGGATGGAGATTGGGAGTGGCAGAGACGTCGAAGCCGAAGATGATGCCCGAGTCATCGCCGCCACTGGGTACGTGCTGGTGCAGATGAAAGTGGCGAAGTTGACCAGTGTACGTATAGAACGATTTCTTCAAACTGTGATCCGAGACACCCTGGGCGAGGATGACACGCTGGCGAGTGGTAAGCGTCATATATCCGAATTCAACGTAGCGGTGGGATAGAGTAAGCCTGTAGGGGAACGAAAAGGAGAATGGAATGCGTGTTGGAGCGTGTATTTTCAATCAAAACTACACGGACTGGGACCGTTATGAAGCAGAAGAATGTGGCAAGGCAGTGCCGAAGCATCCAGCGCGCTCGGATCGCGAGATCTTCAACGAAGAAATCAATATCGCGCGAATCGCCGATGAAACCGGGTTCGATTCCGTATGGACTATCGAGCATCACTTCACGCCTTACACGATGGTGACCAATCCGCTGCAGTATCTAACTTACATCGCGGGAATTACGCAGCGCGTTGATCTCGGCACAATGGTTGTCGTGCTGCCCTGGCATAATCCGGTACGGGTTGCCGAGGACGTCAATATGCTCGACTCCTTCCTGGGCCCCGAGCGCGAGATTATTTGCGGCGTTGGACGCGGGCTAGGCCGTCGAGAGTACGAGGGCATGGGCGTCGATCAGAATGAAGGTCGGGCTCGGTTCGACGAAGCGCTCCAGATAGTTCAACAGTTGTTGCGGACGGCCCAATGTGATTTTGAGGGCGAATACTACAAAATTCATGGCCTGCATTTGCGGCCTCAACCCGACCGCGATCTGAGCGAAAACTTGTGGTGTGCCGGTGGCACCCCGGACACCGTGCAAGTGATTGCGAAGCATGGCGTACGGCCACTAACGATACCAACTACGAGCTTGGAGCTGGCCCTTTCCAACATGCGCAATTACTCCGCGCTGCGCCATGAGGCGGGCCACGGACCCAGCCACACGAAGCTCGCGCTGTGGACCTATGTAGCTGATAGTGCCGCGCAAGCCGAAAGTGGCGCGCAGCAGTATATGTGCGAATATGCCGATTCGGCGTTACGCCATTATGAGCTGCTGGGCAGTCATCTTGAGAGCGTGCGCGGGTATAAAGAGTATGGTCAACTGCAAAAGGCGTTGCGTCAGGACGCCGATCCCTTTCGCCAAGCCTTCTATCGGAGCCATCCCTGGGGCACGCCCGATCAAGTGATCAACCGCGCCGGCGAACTAGCCGAGGCCTTCGGCACTGACGAGATCATGTTCATCTTCAAGTATGGATCGATGCCGATGGCCGCCACCGAAAAGAGCATGAAGCTTTTTGCCAGGGAGGTCATGCCCGCGCTGAAAGACCTGAACCCTGAGCCTATTAGCGCTGGCCGCCCTGCGGCACAGACGAGGCCGAGTGAGCAATCGGCCGCCAAATAACGAATCCAGGTAAAAGATACTCGCCTCAGTGGCGAGAGGTTGGGGAGGACAACACATGAGTACCCACAACAGTAGCGGTTTTGTAGCGCGTCCCCGCTTCGAGGAGTACAGGGAAAAGTTCGCTGATTTTTTTAAGATGGAGCGCCGCAATGGGGTCATCCAGGTGCAGATGCACAGCGATGGAGGCTCAGTCACCTATGGGCTGCCTCTTCACAATGCCTGGTCGCAGCTTTGGATGACGATCGGTAACGATCCCGAGAATGAGGTGCTTATCTTCGGAGGCACCGGCGATAAGTGGATTGCCAAGCTCGATCCGGAAATGGCTAAACGCCCGTTGTCCTCGCTGCCGGGGGATGACTTCTACGATCAGATCTACTTGGACGCGACGAAGCTGCTGGAAGCGTTCATCTTCAATATCGAGATTCCTACTATAGCGTGCATCAACGGCCCCGGGCTGCATACAGAGTTTGCCCTGCTGTGCGATATCACACTTTGCGCAGAGCATGCAGAGCTATTTGATCCGCATTTCCAATTTAACCTGGTGCCCGGAGATGGCCAGGGACTGACCTTTCAAGAGCTGATGGGCTTGAAACGCGCCGCCTACTTTCTTTACACCAGCGACAAGATAGACGCGCAGACGGCGAAGGAGATGGGTTTGGTCAATGAAGTGTTGCCGCTCGCACAACTGCTGCCGCGTGCACAAGCAATCGCTGAGAAAATTATGCAAAAGCCACGGAGCATACGGCGCTTGACGAGCGCCGTGCTGCGGCGGCAATGGAAGCGCCGTCTGGTTCAAGATCTGGGCTTCCACATCTCGCATGAGCTGTTGGGAATGCACCTTAGCAAGACGGCTCTGAAGTAGGCTGCGGCCACAAGGCCACCGGTTGAGGCCCGCATCGATTGCTACGCTGGAGCATTGCTCGGGAGCATAATCCATGAACTCTCTTACCAGCGGGGCCGTTTCTTCGGTTTTGCAACGGCTCTTTCGCGAAGCCGAAATCACTGACCGGCCACTGGTTGACGATTTTCTCAGGAACGCGACTAAAGACCCGTGGAGCAAACTGCTGGAGGAAGAGGCCAAGGACTACTACGCCTTGTATCGCAAGTATGCGAACAACTTCCTGAGCGTCGCTCCCGATTTTGGCCGCTTTCTCTACATGTCTGCCCGGGCTTGCAGGGCTAAGAGAGTAATTGAATTTGGCACTTCCTTTGGCGTGTCCACAATTCATCTCGCTTGCGGCCTTCGTGACAATGGCGGTGGCTATCTGATCGGGACGGAGCTGGAGCCGGAGAAAGCTCGGCGTGCACGCGAAAACCTCACCGATGCGAATTTAGCCGATCTGGTTGAAATTCGAGTGGGCGACGCTCTTGAAACGCTGAAGAACGACATCGGTGGACAGGTTGATCTGTTGCTCCTGGACGGCGCCATCAGTCTTTATCTCCCGGTTTTGAAACTAGCGGAGCGCCATTTGCGCTCGGGCGCATTGGTGATCGGCGAGAATGCGATCGAACAATCGCCAGGATATTTGGATTATGTGCGCAATCCTCAGAATGGCTATCTGTCGATCGCGCTTCCGTTCCAGGCGGGCCGGGGCAATGAACTCACGGTCGTAACTAGGTAACGGTTGCTGAAAGATTCAAGTTCATGATTAGGGACTATTACCAGCTATGAGCTCGTGACAGCCTGAAAGGAGATGCGCCATGCCAGACTTCGGAATAATCACGATACCAACGCATTACACACTTCAGCCGGCGGAACTCGCCCAGTGGGCCGAAGCGCAAGGATTCGAGTCGCTCTGGTTCGGCGAACACTCGCATATTCCGACCAGCCGCAAATCACCGTTTCCCCTTGGAGGAGAACTACCTCAATACTACAAGGAATTTTTCGATCCCTTCATTGGCCTCGCGGCGGCAGCAGCGGTGACTACCAAGCTTAAAGTGGGTACTTCGGTGTGCCTGGTGCCGGAGCACAACACCATTAACTTGGCCAAGATGGTGTCGTGTCTTGATCGCGTATCGAACGGTCGATTTATTTTCGGGATCGGCGCCGGATGGAATGAAGAAGAAATGGCCGATCACGGCGTCAAATTCGCCGACCGCTGGAAGGTTACGCGCGAGTCGATTTATGCGATGAAGCAGATCTGGACTAACGACGTCGCACAGTACCATGGCAAATTCGTGGATTTCGATCCGCTGTGGTCTTGGCCGAAACCGGTCCGAGCCGGCGGACCGCCGATCCTTCTCGGTGCGTGGTCGAGGTTCGTTCCAAAGCGAGTGGTCGAGTATTGCGACGGTTGGATTCCAGGCGACGTCGGCATCGATCTCGCCGCTGGTGTCGAAGCGATCAGGATGGAAACGGCGAAACAGGGCAGGGCCTTCGATCAGCTGGATTTGACCGTCATGACAGCCGAGGAGATGGCGCGCGGCAGGCTTGAACTACGGATCAGAGAGCTGCTGAAAATCGGCTTTAAGCGCGTCGCCTTTTTGATTTCACCGGACCAACCTGACCGGCAACGGGCGGTACTGGATGGTTATGCCGCGCTCATCCGCAAATTCGTATGAAGGATATCTGCTAAATAGACATCGGCATCGTGATAATCGACAAGTTTGCCTATCCTGAAGAATTTCGGAGTGACCGAGCGCCCGGTGACTATTTGCACTTCGGGCGTGGGATGCACGAATGCTTCGGCACCTTCATCGCGAATGCCGTCTTTCCTACTACCGCCAAAGCTTTGCTCGGGCGAAAGAACTTGAGCCGTGCACGGGGACGCGACGGACGGATTCGCTACGATGGCGCCTACAGCGATCACTTATTCGTGGAATTCGACTAGTCCGAGGAGAGCTCACGGGGTCTTATCGCGAATACCCGCCAGCGGCCAGATGTCCGTGAACCGCGTCTCGATTCTCGGAAGCCAATAGAACCGTTTGCAGAATAGCTCGCTTTGGCCATCTTCTTGTCAACCGCCCATGGCGATCTGTCTGTCGGGTACATAAGCAATAACTCATTGTCGATTGTGCGGATTCGCCCCTCAGCCGGGTGTGCCGTGAAAAGCCAGTTTTCCTTGGATTACTGACCGTCTTAAAGGCGCCCTTTCAGACCGACGTCGAATTGAATCACCGAATTCGCGGCGGGTTTCGTGCCGGGCCCCTCGTGAGTCGGTTTATTATAAGAGGGCGTGAGGCTTGGTAAACGAGAGCCATTAACAGCTCGGATACGGTGGTATTAGTGGCGGCTCTTTGTTTGACATTGCCAGACGCTTGGCGCTAGCAGGAACATAGCGGGTCGTGAATCAGAGCTGCGCTTCGTTAGAGGCGTCCAGCACCAAGGCCTAACAGGAGACCTAAGATGGAATACGATCTGATTATTCGAAACGGGACCGTGGTCGACGGATCCGGATTGCCGCGCTATCGCGCTGATATAGCCACTTTGGGCGGACAGATAGCCGCAATCGGCGAGGTTAGTGGCTCAGCTAAAGAGGTTATCGACGCCGAAGGCCAGATCGTCGCTCCTGGTTTCATCGACGGGCATACGCATATGGATGCGCAGGTCTTTTGGGATCCAATAGGAACCTGCTCCTGCTGGCATGGCGTTACCACCGTAGTAATGGGCAACTGCGGCTTTTCGCTCGCCCCATGCGCCGAAAAAGACAAGCTGATGGTAATGCGCAATCTTGAACGAGCCGAAGACATCTCGCCCAAGGCTATGGAAGCCGGCATCAAATGGTCGTGGGACAATTTCCCGCAATACCTCGATGCGGTCGCGCTGCTCCCGAAAGGGATCAATTACGCTGCCTATGTCGGCCATTCCGCGCTTCGCACCTACGTGATGGGCGAGCGGGCGTTCAGCGAAGAGGCCACCTCCGAAGATGTGGCTGCCATGAAGCGCGAGCTACGCATCGCAATTCGCGCCGGTGCAATCGGCTTCAGCACCTCGCGCAACCGTAACCATGAAACGCCTGACAACCGTCCTGTCGCGAGCCGCTTAGCGAACTGGGAGGAAGTGCGGCAATTGGTTGGCGTCCTTGGCGAGTTGCAGGCCGGCGTCTTCGAAATCGCGCAGGAAGATATCGATCGAAGTCCAGCCGTCCTGAACGATTTTCATCTCCGTCTAGGCGCCCTCGCGCTCGAAACCAAAGTGCCGATCACGTTCGGCGGCGCGTATTCCAGGAAGTCCCCGTCCCCCACGATGTGGCGCACGTTCTTTGAATTGGCCGATGATGTCGGCTCGAAGGGCGGCAAGATGCTCGTGCAGACGTCGAGCCGCTGGATCAGTTCATTACTCTCGTTCGAAAGTGCGATGCCCTTCGACAAGGCCCCCGTGTGGCGTGAGTTCCGCAAGCTGCCCTTGGCGGCTCAGGAAGCTGCGCTGTGCAACCCTGACAGCCGCCATAATTTGGTCGAGGCCGCGCGCGAGCACATGAAGAATCCTCATCGAGCGATTGGCGCCGAAGCGCGGCCCCCGGAGTTCGATTGGCTCTTCGTCCTCGACAAACCGTTACCGCCGTACAAGTCGATTGCGCAGGTGGCCGGCGAAAGGAACAAGGATCCGCTCGACACCTTTATTGACCTCGCGCTGGACAAGCATCTGAAGCAATTCTTCATCCAGCCACTTGTCAATGAAGATCAAGATCTGGTGCTGGCGATGATTCGCCATCCGCGTTCGGTCGTCACTTTCTCAGACTCGGGCGCGCACGTCTCGCAGATCATGGATTCTTCGATCCAGACGCATCTGCTCGGCTATTGGGTCCGAGAAAAGCAGGCTCTGACGCTTGAACAGGCGATCCGCAAGATCACCTTCGACCTGGCTTCTTTCTGGGGCCTCAGCGGGCGAGGTCTACTGCGCGAAGGCAATGCCGCAGATTTGGTTATCTTCGATGCGGACACGATCGCTCCAGCGATGCCGACGCTCGAAAACGATTTGCCGGCCGGGGCACGCCGCCTGAAGCAGAAATCGACAGGCATTTTGGCCACGATCGTCGGCGGGGAAGTGCTTCTGCGCAACAATGAGCATACGGGAGCATTGCCAGGCCAGCTGCTGCGGGGTCCGTTGGCGAATTGACGAGAGGCTGAACTCGAGTCAATCAGCCGCTGCTTGGATCTCCGCGGCAACAGCCTTGGCCAGCATTGCTCTGAGTAAGCGGGGCGGCGATATGGGCAACTCCGTGATGCGGACGCCGATCGCATCGTAAATCGCATTGGCCACGGCGGCCAACGCCGGTACGATTGCGATCTCACCTGCACCTCGAATTCCGAGCGGATGAGCCGGGTTCGGCACTTCGACCAGGATAGTCTCGATTTGTGGCAGGTCGAGACACGTTGGCATTCGGTAGTCGAGTAGACCAGTATTGCGCAGTATGCCTTTCTGGTCGTAACAATATTCCTCGTTTAGCGCCCACCCGATTCCTTGCGCGAACCCACCCTGCGCCTGCCCCTCGGCGTAGCTCGGATGAATCGCGCGGCCAACATCCTGAGCGATAGTGCATCGAAGGATCTGAACTTTGCCGGTGTCAGGATCGACTTCGACATCGACGCATACGCTCGCGAAGGCATTGCCTACTTTGCCGGTCGCGTCCAGTGTTCCTAGCCCGACGATCGGGCCGCCGGTACGCGCGAGTTTCGTTGCAATCTCCTTGAGAGTCAGCCGTTCTGCACCGCCTTGAACAGTAAAGATTCCATCTTTGAATTCGATCTGGTCGGGCCTCTTCTCGAGTAGTTTGGCGGCGCGCTCTTTCAAT
>Ga0335074_10003105_pt1 | contig 22626 bp, 18 predicted proteins | sample Lox_Sample_23_FD_206715 | JGI IMG/M metagenome (GOLD analysis project Ga0335074, IMG submission 206715) | Soil microbial communities from Loxahatchee National Wildlife Refuge, Florida, United States - Lox_Sample_2.3 | ecosystem: Environmental > Terrestrial > Soil > Wetlands | place: USA...
TCGTCGCAGTGCCGCATCTCGGTTATCGGCGCGATGGCGTGGGAGCGCTGCCGTCGTTCGCCTTATCATCACCAAATGGCATCACGAGCGCGGGCTTTACAGTTGTTTAATCGATGGCGCATCCTATCTTCCTCCCTTGTGGCAAGCCCGGCGCGAACTTCCCCCGACCGGCGCCGAGGCGGTAGAGAAAGGCCCGCGGCGTGAACAATTTCGGCAAGAATTTAGCCCTGTGGATCGTCATCGGTCTGCTGCTTGTCGCGCTGTTCAACCTGTTCCAGACGTCTTCGACCCATGGGCCGCAGTCGACCCTGGCCTTCTCCGATTTCGTCAATGACGTGAGCAAGGGCCAGGTTACCGACGTGACGATCCAGGGCCACAGCATCAGCGGCCATTTCAGCGACGGGCGCGCCTTCAGCACCTATGCGCCGACCGACCCGAACCTTGTCAACCGGCTGATCGACAAGGGCGTGCGCATCACCGCCGCGCCGCTCGACGAGAACGTTCCATCGCTGTTCAGCGTCATCGTTTCCTGGTTTCCGATGCTGCTGCTCATTGGCGTGTGGATTTTCTTCATGCGCCAGATGCAGGGCGGCGGCGGCCGGGCAATGGGCTTTGGCAAGAGCCGGGCGCGCCTCTTAACCGAGAAGGTCGGCCGCATCACGTTCGAAGACGTCGCCGGCATCGACGAAGCCAAGCAGGAACTCGAGGAGATCGTCGAATATCTGAAGGACCCACAGAAATTCCAGCGCCTGGGCGGCAAGATCCCGAAAGGCGTGCTGCTCGTCGGCCCGCCGGGCACCGGCAAGACGCTGCTGGCGCGGGCGATCGCCGGCGAGGCCAATGTGCCGTTCTTCACGATCTCCGGCTCGGATTTCGTTGAGATGTTCGTCGGCGTCGGCGCCAGCCGGGTGCGCGACATGTTCGAGCAGGGCAAGAAGAACGCACCCTGCATCATCTTCATCGACGAGATCGATGCGGTCGGCCGGCATCGCGGCGCCGGGCTCGGCGGCGGCAATGACGAGCGCGAACAGACCTTGAACCAGCTGCTCGTCGAAATGGATGGGTTCGAGGCGAACGAAGGCGTCATCCTGATCGCGGCGACGAACCGTCCCGATGTGCTCGACCCGGCGCTGCTGCGGCCGGGCCGCTTCGACCGCCAGGTCGTCGTGCCCAATCCGGACGTCGTCGGGCGCGAGAAAATCCTCAAAGTCCATATGCGCAAGGTGCCGCTCGGCTCCGATGTCGATCCCAAGGTCATCGCGCGCGGTACGCCGGGGTTTTCCGGCGCCGATCTTGCCAATCTCGTCAACGAGGCGGCGCTGATGGCGGCGCGCCGCGGCAGGCGCTCGGTCGGCATGACCGAATTCGAACAAGCCAAGGACAAGGTCATGATGGGTGCCGAGCGGCGCTCGATGGTCATGACCGAGGACGAGAAGAAGCTGACGGCCTATCACGAGGCCGGCCATGCGCTCTGCATGCTCTATGCCGAGGCGCACGAACCGCTGCACAAGGTCACGATCATCCCGCGCGGCCGGGCATTGGGCGTCACGATGTTCCTGCCGGAGCGCGACAAATACAGCCAGTCGAAGATCGAGATAAAGGCGATGATGGCGAGCCTGTTCGGCGGCCGCGTCGCCGAGGAACTGATCTTCGGCGAGGACAAGGTCACGACCGGCGCCGCCGACGACATCCGCCGCGCGACGGGCCTCGCGCGACGGATGGTCACCGAGTTCGGGTTCAGCGAGAAACTCGGGCCGCTGCGCTATGCGGAAAACGAGGAGGAGGTGTTCCTCGGCCATTCGGTGACGCAGCGCAAGAACGTGTCGGACGCCACCGCCAAGCTGATCGACGATGAGATCCGCCGCATCGTCGACGAGGGCGAGCGCACCGCGCGCGAGATCCTGACCGGCCATCTCGACGAATTGCATGCGCTGGCCAAGGGGCTTCTCGAATACGAGACGCTGTCGGCCGATGAGATCCGCCGGGTCATCAAGGGCGAGCGTATCGTGCGTGATTCGGGGCCGCCGCCCGCTCCGGAAGAGCGGCCGCGGCGCAGTTCGGTGCCACCCTCCGGACGCCATTCCGGCCTCGAAGCCCCGGAGCCGCAACCGGGCGGGTAGTCTGCGCCGGCCGGCCGGGCCTTGTGGATCGTCAGCTTTTACGCCGGCGGTGGGCGTGGCACTTTCGCGGATTGTCCCTTCTCCGGCGCGGTTGACGGTGTTCGGTGAGCATGAAGGAGATCCGGCTCAACGCCTTTGCGATGAATTGCGTCGGGCACCAGTCGCCCGGGCTGTGGGCGCATCCGCGCGACCGATCGACCGCGTACAACGATCTCGGCTATTGGATCGAGTTGGCGACGACGCTGGAGTGCGGCTGCTTTGACGGGCTGTTTCTCGCCGATGTCCTCGGCATCTATGATGTCTATGGCGGCTCGCCTAACGCGGCGCTGCGCCACGCGGTGCAGGTGCCGGTCAACGACCCGCTGCTCTTGGTGCCGGCGATGGCCGCGGCGACCGAGCATCTGGGTTTCGGCGTCACCTGCACGCTGTCCTACGAGCCGCCCTATACGCTCGCCCGCCGGCTCTCGACGCTCGACCACCTGACGAAAGGCCGCGCCGGCTGGAACATCGTTACCGGCTATCTCGATAGCGCCGCCGCCGGCATGGGCCTTGGCGCTCAGGCGGGCCACGACCAGCGCTACGAGATCGCCGACGAATACATGCAGGTCATGTACAAATTGTGGGAGGGCAGCTGGGCCGATGATGCCGTGCAGCGCGACCGCGCCTCCGGCAGCTATGCCGATCCCGCAAGGGTGCGTCGGGTGCTGCATGACGGCCAATTCTACCGGCTCGACGCCATTCATCTGAGCGAACCGTCGCCGCAGCGCACGCCGGTGCTGTACCAGGCGGGCGCCTCGGGGCGCGGGCGCGCCTTCGCCGCGGCGCATGCCGAATGCGTGTTCATCAACGGCCCCTCGCCGCAGGTCGTCGCGCCGCAGGTCGACGATCTGCGTCGCCGCGCCGCCGAAAACGGCCGCGATCCGGGCGACTTGGTGATCTTTACGCTCGCCACCGTCATCACGGGAAGCAGCGCCGCGGAGGCGCGGAACAAGCACGCCGAATATCGCCGCTACGCCGACCCCGAGGCGGCGCTGACCCTGTTTTCCGGCTGGACCGGCGTTGATTTCTCGCGCTACCGGCCGGATCAGGAGCTGCGTTATATCGAAACGGAGGCGATGCGCTCCTCGCTCGCCTCGTTCACGCTGGACGATCCCGACCGCGTGTGGACCGTGCGCGAACTCGCCGAGCATGTCGCAATCGGCGGACGCGGCCCGTTGTTTGTCGGCGCGCCGGACGAAATCGCCGAGACGCTGATCCGCTGGGTCGCGCAGACCGGCATCGACGGCTTCAATCTCGCCTACGCCGTGACGCCGGAAAGCTTTGCCGATTTCGTCGATCTCGTCGTGCCCGAACTGCGGCGCCGCGGCGTCTACAAACGCGGTTACGCGCCCGGCACGCTGCGCGAGAAATTGTTTGGCGCCGGCCGCGGGCGCCTCGCACCGCCGCACCCGGCGGCGCAATACCGGGCTTGATCGCCGCCGGTATTCAGGCGGTCGGCGGCGCGACTTCGTCGAGCGCGAGCCCTCGCGACTCGGGGCCGACCCGCGTCACCGCAAAGGCGGCGATCGCCAGCAGGCCCGCCAGCAACGCGAACACGGTAGTCAGCCCGTAGGCGTGCTGGATGAGGAGGATCGACGGTATTGTGATGATCGCGCCGACCCGCCCGGCCGCTTGCGCGAGGCCGAAGCCCGAGGCGCGGGCATTGGTCGGAAACACCTCGGAGATGAAGGTCTGCGATGAATTTCCGGCGAGTTGGATAAAGAAGATCATGACGAACCCGACGACCAGGACCATCGTGTTCGACGTCGCGCTGGCGAAGGCGACGGCGAAGATGCCGGCCAACAGGAACGCCGCGACGGCGGTCGGCTTGCGGCCGAATTTCTCCAGCGCGTACATCATCAATGCGCTGGAGCACGGGAAGGCGAGCGTGATGCCGAAGGTGTAACTCAAGGATTTTGTGATCGTCAGGCCGCGTGCGATCAGGATGCTGGGCAGCCAGGCGCCGAGCCCCAGCGCGATGCCGAAAAACGTGAAAAAGCACACCATCGCGGCGGCGATCCGGCCGGGATATTGCCGGAACACGACGAGGAACGGGTCGCTGTGCGCGTCGCTCGCGGCGTCGACGCGCAGCGATGACAGCGGCACCGTCGGCAACCGCATTCGTTGCAGCAGGTCGAGCGCCTGCTGCCCGCGCCCATGCGTCGCCAGCCAGCGCGGCGAACCCGGCAGGGCAAAGCGCAGCACGAATATGATCAGCGCGGCGATTCCGACGACGACCCAGATGCCGCGCCAGCCGATCATGTCGCGAAAGCCGAGCGCGAACAGCGTGCCGATCGGCCACGGCCAGGCGCCGCCGATGAACTGCATGAAGGCGAGCATCCGACCGCGGATGCGCCGCGGCGAGAATTCCGCAACATAGGCGTAGCACAGCGGTGCTTCGGCGCCGAGGCCGACGCCGGCGAGAAACCGCCCGACCAGCAGCCACATATAGCTTGGCGCCAGCGCCGCGCCGATCGTGGCGAGGCCGAACAGCAGCAGGTTGAACTGGTACACCGCCTTGCGGCCGAACCGGTCGGTAAATTCGCCCTGACCCAACGCGCCGATCAACAGCCCCGCCGCGGTCGTGCTGCCGATCGAAGCAATCTGCGCCGGCGTCACAAAGCCGCTTTTCAGCATGTCGGGGACGAGAGCGCCGAGGATCGAAAAATCCATCACATCGACGAACAGCCCGGCCGTGACCAGCGCCAAAACCCGCCAGTGGATCGGACCCATCCGGGCCTCGTCCATCGTTTGGCCGACAAAATCCTCGATCGTCCGCGCCGCCGCGCCCGTTTGCGCCGATTGCGCCATTGCTTCCCCCCCTTGCTTCCGGCTGCGCGACACCGGCGCGCCCAAGCTGTGCGCAGAGTATCACGACCGGGCGGTGGGAATGCGGCTTTCGGCGCCCGAGTGGACGTGCGGCGGCCGCGGGCGCATATTGCCGGCCGTCGAGCGCCCGAGCCGAAAGGAGCCGCCATGTCCGTGCAAGACGTCGATTTCCGCAGCGGCGTCAATTGGCCATCGAACGGCATCAGCGAAGTGCCGTTCCGCCTCTATACCGACCCCGAGCAATACCGACTGGAGCAGGAGCGGATCTTCAAGGGAGCGACCTGGAGCTATCTGTGCCTCGCGGCGGAGATCGCCAACCCCGGCGACTGGGTTGCGACGACGGTCGGCGAAGTCGCCGTCATCGTTGCGCGCGGCCAGGACGGCGCCGTCAATGCGTTTGTCAACCGCTGCGCCCATCGCGGCAACCTGTTGTGCCTGACGAACAAGGGCCACGGCCGCGAGATCACCTGCATCTATCACGGCTGGAGCTACGATCTCGAAGGCCGTCTGACCGGCGTCGCGTTCGAGCGCGGCGTCCGCCGGCAGGGCGGCATGCCGCCGGAGTTCAGGAAGGACGAGCATCATCTGCAGCGGCTGCGCGTCGCCGAACTCTCCGGCCTCGTATTCGCCACGTTCAGCGACGAGGTCGCCGACCTCGAAACCTATCTCGGCCCGCTTGTCGTCGGCGGCATGCGGCGCGTGCTGAACCGTCCCTCGACGATCATCGGCCGCTCGACGCAGGTTCTGCCGAACAACTGGAAACTCTACGCCGAGAATGTCAAGGACACCTACCACGCCTCGATCCTGCACGCCTTCCTGACGACGTTCCGCATCAACCGCCTGTCGCAGCCCGGCAGCATCAATATCGACGACAGCGGCGGCAACCATTTCAGCCAGGCTAAGCTCGACTACGCCGCCGAGGATGCGGAATACAAGGCGGCCGCGCTGCGCTCGGACACCGACCTGAAACTGCAGGACAATTCGGTCGTCGAATCGATCGACGAATACGGCGACTCGGTGTCGGTGCAGATCCTGACCGTATTCCCGAACACGGTGTTGCAGCAGATCCGCAACACGATCGCGGTGCGTGTGTTGAGGCCGCGCGGCGTCGACCGCTCCGAACTCGAATGGATCCATCTCGGCTTTGCCGATGACGACGCGGCGATGACCGAGCGCCGTCTGCGCCAGGGCAACCTGGTCGGCCCGGCCGGCTATATCGCGCTCGAGGATGGCTGCGTCGGCGGGTTTGTGCAGCGCGCGCTGCACTACAACGATGCCGGCGAGGGCGTCGTCATGATGGGCGGGCACGAGGCGCAGTCGCAGAATTTCCGCGCCAGCGAGGCGGCGATCCGCGGCTTCTGGAAGAAATACCGCGCGTTGACGGGCGCGTGAGCGCGCGCATGGACAAGATCGCGCTGCGGTTCGGCATTGACGAACTGAACGCCGCCTATGCCGACTGCATCGACGATGACCGGCTCGAGGAATGGCCTCATTTTTTCGCCGCCGACTGCCGCTACCTGATCACCAGCCGCGACAGCCACGAGGCCGGGCTGCGCCACGGCATCATCTATTGCGCCTCGCACGGCATGCTCGTCGACCGGATCATGGCGTTGCGCCGCGCCAGCATGTTCGAGCCGCACCGCTACCGCCACCTGATCGGTCCGGCGCGCGTCGGCGCCGTTGAGGGCGGCATCGCCGAGGCGCGCGCCAATTTTTTCGCCGTGCGCATCATGCATGACGGCACAACGACGCTGTTCGCGATCGGCCGCTACCTCGACAGGATCGACGTGAGCCGCGAACCCTTCCGCTTCATCGAGCGCACCGTCGTGCTCGACGGCCAGAAAATCGACACGCTCCTGGTCATCCCGCTGTGAATATGAGTACGTCCATTGTCGGCTTCCCGACCGTGAGCGGTGCCGAGGTGATGGGTGGCAATAGCGGATGACATCCTGTTTGGGCGCATGGGCCGCCTGGCGACGGTGACATTGAACCGGCCAGCCGCGCTCAACGCCTTCACGCTGGCGATGTACCGCGCCTTCGACCCGATGCTGCGGCAATGGGCCGTCGATCCGACGATCCGCGGGGTGCTTATCGAGGGCGCGGCGGGACGCGCGTTCTGCGCCGGCGGCGACATCCGCGCGATCTACGAAGCGGGCCGCGGCATTTCCGCCGATGCGACGCTGACCTCCCGGTTTTTCCGGGAGGAGTACGAATTGATCCGCCGGATCCACCGCTATCCAAAACCGTATGTTGCGATCCTCAACGGCATCGCGATGGGCGGCGGCATGGGCGTGTCGGTCAACGGAGGCTGGCGCATCGCGACGGAAAACGCGCTGTTCGCGATGCCGGAGACCGGGATCGGCCTGTTTCCCGATGTCGGCGCGACGCGGTTTCTCAATCTGTGCCCCGGTCATGTCGGCCGCTGGCTCGGGCTGACCGGCGCGCGGATTGGTGCGGCGGACGCGCTCTATTGCGGCCTTGCGACGCATTTCGTGCGGCGCGAGCGCGTGCCGGCGCTGATCGCCGCGTTGGCGGCGGCGGACGGCATCGAAGAAGCGCTCGCCGCCTTCTGCGAGGATCCCGGCGAGCCGCCGCTCCGTGGCCGGCGCGCGGCAATCGACCGCGCCTTTGCCGGCGCGACGGTCGAGGCGATCCTCGATGCGCTCGCCGCGGAGGCGGCGGGTGCCGGCCCCGACGCCGAATGGGCGGCGGAGACGCGCGCCGGGCTGCTGGCCAAATCGCCGACCAGCCTGAAGATCACACTGCGCCAACTGATCCTCGGACGCGGCTTCGACATCGAGGCGGCGCTGGCGCTGGAATACCGGCTGACCCAGCACGTCATGCGCAATCACGATTTCTACGAGGGCGTGCGCGCCGCGCTGATCGACCGTGACCGACGGCCGCGCTGGCGACCGGCCAACCTCGCCGACATCGGCGACGACGTCGTCAACGGCTATTTTGCCCCGCTCGGCGACGCGGAATTGCGGTTTTGAATTCGGCACGCGACGAGCGCGGGCCGCGACAACCGACAGAGGAACGAAAATGCCGGCTTATTTTGTTGCCGAGGTCGATGTCACAAACCCGGCGGGCTACGAGCCTTACCGGCCGCTCGCCGCTGCCAGCATCGCGCAATACGGCGGCAGGTTTCTGGCGCGCGGCGGCCCCGCCGAACTGATCGAGGGCAGCCCAGCGCCGAAACGCATCGTCGTCATCGAGTTCTCCGACGCCGCCGCGGCGCGCCGTTGGTACAACTCGCCCGAATACCAGAAGGCGCTGCCGATCCGCCAGGCCAACGCGCAGGCCCGCGCCTTCATCGTCGAGGGCGCCTGACCCGCGGCTTCCGGTCGAACGGCCTCCGGCAATCGCGCTAACCGGCCGACGCGTCGGCGGCGATCGCCGGCAGCGGGCGCGGGATGTCGTCGCCAAGCCGCTTGTGAGCTTCCTCGCGGATGATGCGGGCGAGCTCGGGCTGGCGAGCCAGCAATTCGTGAAAATCGACGATGTCGAGCACCAGCAGCGTGCACGGCCGCGCGGCGGCGACCGTGGCGTTGCGCGGCTCGCCGGTCACCAGCGCCCGCTCGCCGAAGAATTGCCCTGGGCCGAGCAGAATCGACCCGGATTGCAGTTGCACTTCGACTTCGCCCTCGACGACGAAGTACATGCAGTCGCCGGGTTCGCCGCGACGCATGATGACGGTACCGTCGGTGTAATCGCTCGGCCGCAGCAGGCGCGCCACCTCGGCAATCAGCGTGGCGCCGATATTGTGGAAAAACGGCACCTTGGCAACAAGCTCCCAGGTCCGCAGAAAGTCGCGCCGACGCAGTTCCTCGGCATACCCGTTGACGAGAATGCCGGTCCACAGCGCGAAGATCAGGATGCCGCCGACCATGACGACCCCGGACAACGCGCGGCCGGCGACGGTCCGCGGCACAACGTCGCCATAGCCGGTCGTCGTCATCGTCACGATTCCCCACCACAGCGCCGCCGGGATCGAGGCGAAGGCTGCTGGATCGCCGGGATGGGCGTGCCGCTCCAGCAGGTAGGCCATGCTGGCGGCGGTCAGCAGCACGATGCAGAAGCCGAGCAGCACCGATAGCAACGCGTGCCGGGCGTGGCTGATGACCCGGCCGAGGCTCGCGAGGCCCGGCGAATAGCGGACGAATTTGAATGCCCAGATGAAGCCGAACAGCGTTGCGTCGGGGCCGTAGAGGAGCGCGATGACGCCGGGCAGCCCGGCGGCCAGGTCGAACAGGCCGCCGAGCGACAGCGCCCAATGGATCTGGGCGCCGAGCGCGCCGCGGTGCCCGCCGCCGGGCGATGCCGGCGCGGCGATCAGACGCAATATGTATTCGGCGAGAAAGAATGCCGCGACGACGTAGAAACCGCCGGCGAGCGCGTTGCCGTACGCCAATTCGATCGGGCGCACCGTCAGCGTCATCATGATCGCGATGCCGAGCGCCGCCATCGCATGATGCACGGCGCGAAAGATTCGTGCCGCGCCCGCCGGATTTTCCGGGCGCATCAGAAGGTAAAGGCGGCGACGGTCCATCACGCCAGTGTACGCGGCAGACGCGGCTGTCGAAATAGCCCCGGCGATTTCCCGCCGCTCCGTAATTTTGCTATAGAGGCGCGTCGCAACGCCAACCGCCGGGCTGTCGCGCTTGCCGCTCCTGCCGAAATCGAGCCGCGCCTTCTTCGCCTTTCTGCACGACATCGCGATGGCCGCGCTGTCGTTTGCGGTCGCGCTGACGCTTCGCCTCGGCGAGGGGGTGCTGGCGATCCATCCGCGGCTGACGTTGCTCTACGGCATCGTCTTCACGGCGATCGCCGCCATCGTCTTTCTGGTGACCGGGCTTTATCGCGGGGTCTGGCGCTACGCCTCGCTGCCCGACTTGTTCAACATCGCGCGTGCGGCAACCTTGACCGAGCTGATCTTTCTGCCGGTCATGTTTCTGTTCACCCGCCTCGATACGCTGCCGCGCTCGTTCCTGCTGATCGACTGGCTGGTGCTGGTCGCGTTGTTGGGCGGACCGCGGCTCGGCTACCGCGTATTCAAGGACCGCGGTCTCGATCACGTGCTGGAGCGGGCGCGCGGCGAGCGCATCCCGGTGCTGCTGATCAGCACGAAGGACGGTGCCGACACGTTCATCCGGGAAATGGTGCGCGACCGCAACGCGCTCTTCCGCGTCGTCGGCATGCTGTCGGACACGCACACGCGGGTTGGCCGCGAGATCTACGGCGTGCCGGTGCTCGGCACGATCGACGCGCTCGAGAGCGTCGTCACGGCGCTCGACCGCCGCGGCCGACGGCCGCAGAAGCTGATCATCACGCCGCAGGGCCTCGCCGGCGGCGAGGTGCGCCGGTTGCTCGATCGCGCCGACGCCCTGGCGATCCCACTGGCTCGTTTGCCGCGGCTGACCGAATTCCGCCAGACCCGCGCCGACATGCCGCGCGTCGTCGAGCCGATCGCGATCGAGGATCTGCTGGGGCGGCCGCAGGCGGTGCTCGACCGCGACGCAATGGCGCGGCTGATCCGCGGACGGCGGGTGCTGGTGACCGGCGCCGGCGGCACGATCGGCTCGGAATTGGTACGCCAGATTGCGGCATTGGCGCCGGCGCGGCTGACGCTCGTTGACAGCAGCGAGTTCCTGCTCTACTCGATCGACGGCGAACTGCGCGAGCGTCACCCGGCGCTTTCGGTCGAGCCGGTGCTCGCTGACGTGCGCGACCGTCGTCGGATCGATGCGGTGATGGCGCGCGAACAGCCGCAGATCGTGTTTCACGCCGCTGCGCTGAAGCATGTTCCAATGGTCGAAGCCCACCCGATCGAGGGGGTACTGACCAATGTCATCGGCAGCCGCAACGTCGCCGAAGCGTCGCGTGGCTTGGGCGTAGCGCTCGTTGTCCTGGTCTCGAGCGACAAGGCGGTCGATCCGGCGAGCGTCATGGGTGCGACGAAGCGGTTGGCGGAGGCGTTTTGCCAGGCGCTCGATCTGCATGAGGCGCGCCGCGGTGTCGCCGGCACCCGGTTTGTAACGGTACGGTTCGGCAATGTGCTGGGATCGACCGGCTCGGTGGTGCCGCTGTTCGCCCGCCAGCTTGCTGCCGGCGGCCCGTTGACCGTGACGCACCCCGATGTCAGCCGGTTCTTCATGACCGTTCGCGAGGCGGTCGAACTGGTGCTCGAAGCGTCGGCGGCGACCCAGGCCGCCGGCCAGCGCGAAGCCGAGCGGGGCAAGATTTTCGTCCTCGACATGGGCGAGCCGGTCAAGATCGTCGATCTGGCGCGCCAGATGATCCGCCTCGCCGGGCTGCGGCCCGAGCGCGACATCCGCATCGCCTATACCGGGCTGCGGCCGGGCGAGAAATTGCACGAGGCGCTGTTCCATGAGGCGGAAGCGCCGATCCCGACGCGCAACCCGGCGCTGCGGCTGGCGGCGCCGCGCACCGCCGATTATGCCGTGCTCGTCCGCTCGCTTGAGGAGCTCGAAGAACAGGCGCGGGCCGGCCACGAAGGCCGCGTCCTCGATCTGCTGCGCCGCGTCGTACCGGAATACCGCGCCGCGCCGGTCGCCGCGGCGGCAATCTCAGCGGTTGCAGGGTCGAGCTGATGGGCGCGATGGAGCACCGACAGTCGCATTGTCTGCGGCCGCCACGCTGCGCGCCACACCGCGCAGGCGCTGCGCGTTCGGCGCCGACTGCGGTTCGCAGCTGAAAGGGGCGCCCGTGCCGCCAGCAGATTTGCAATCCGCCCGGCCCATTCCTTCGGCGCAGGCGACATTGGCCCTGCTCAACTCAAATTTTCTTTCCACTCTTCAGTCGGTGCGGCAGCGCTACATCGATTATTTGAGCCGCGAAGTCTGCAGCGATGTCTCCGAGCATGACGACATGTTCGTCGCCGGCGGGCTCGAACATTATCTGTCTGTCGGCCGATCGGCGATCGACCTGATCGCTGCGGCGATGATCTCTGTGCAAAAGACCCGATTCGCCGCGATCCTCGATCTGCCGTGCGGCGGCGGCCGGGTGACCCGGCATTTGCAGGCTTTCCTGCCCGACTCGCAGCTGTTCGTCGGCGATCTGAACAAGCAGAAAGAAGCGTTTGTCGTTGCCAAATTCGCTGCGACTTCGATCAATCCTCAGGCCGATTTCAGCGTTGCCGCAAGCAACCGGTTCGACCTCATTTTTGTCGGTTCGCTGGTGACCCATGTCGGCGCCAACCAATACGAGCGGGCGATACGATGGTTTATCGACGCCCTGGCGCCTGATGGCCTGCTGGTCTTCACGACGCATGGGCGCAGAACGTTGCATCTCTTCCGCGCGACCTTCTATTCCGGCGAATGGCAGGAAAACATGCGCGGCTACAGCGACAGCGGCTTTGCCTACCGGCCGTACGATCCGGCGATGCCGCCTGACGGCGCGCAGTCCTACGGCACCAGCCTGTCGGCGCCGTCGTGGGTGGCGCGTCTTATCGAAAGCGAACCGGGCGTGCGCATCCTGAACCTCAGCGAAGGCGCCTGGGCAAACAACCAGGATGTCGTCGTGCTGCAGAAGCGGCCGATTGTATCGGGCTGACAAACTGGGGGAGGCGATTGGTGCCGCGCGTTCCTTGGCTGGCTGCGATCGGCTTCGGGCTGCTGGCCGCTGCCCGGCCGGCTGGCGCCGTCGATGTCGCGGCGCTCTATCAGGCCTACTGGGCCGGGTTGCCGGCCGGCGAGATTTGGCTGCAACTGCACGACGGTGCGACTGTCTACCGCGATACGATCGATATGCGCACCGAGGGCTTGCCGCGGCTCCTCACCCGGTTCAGCGGCACCGCCGTCAGTGAGGGGCGGGACGCGTCGACGCGCCCGCAGCCGCAGCAATACGAGGCACGTTATGCGCTGCGCAAAAAGCACGACAGGCGGCTCGTCATGCGGTTCGATCTGCGCGGCGGCGCCGTCATCGCCGATCGAGGGCCCGGCGACAGCAGCAAAAAACCCCCGTTGCCCGCCCGTTTTCGCACCAATGTCGTCGATCCGCTGAGCGCGCTGACCGCGATCCGCGACGTGCTGCGGCTGGGCAATCGCGGGCCGTTTTCGGTGCCGGTCTACGACGGCGCGCGGCGATTCGACATCGTCGCACGGGTGTTGCCGAAACAGCCCGGCGACGCCAATCTGCAGCTTCGGCTGACGCTGATGCCGGTCGCCGGCTTCAAGGGCGAGAGCAGCGACGACGGCGATCCCGACGATGCGCCGCGGCCGGCGCTGCTGACGATGACCGACGACCAACGGCTGATGCCCTTGTCGTTCAGCGTCTCGCTCGCCTATCTGCCGCTCGACATCGAGTTGAAACGCTGGTGCGGCAGCGCGGCCGCCTGCCGCTGGTGAAGGCATGCCGGTGCCGTCGGATAGGCGTCGAGGCCGGCTGCTCGGCCGCCGGAGGAGGATGCAGGTGAGGAGAGCGGCGGTTTTGGCGCTTGCCGTCGTGATGCCGCTGCTGGCCAGCGCCTGTTCCGACCATCCGCGAACTCCGGTGCCGGGCGACGCGCACGGCGAGCAGCATCTCAGGCAGGATTGCGACAACGCCACCTGGAAAGAGCAGAATCTCGGGCTGTGGTATTCGCTGTGCCGCAAGCCGGTGAACTTGTAGGCGGACCCTGGGCAGACACCGATGCAACCGCTCGAAGCAGCCGAACTGATCGACGAACGGCCAGACGAAGCTCTCGACACCGGCCGCCTCGAACCGTATCTGCGAACACGTCTGGCCGGTGCCGACGGGCCGCTCGAAGTGCGCCAGTTCGGCGGCGGCAAGGCCAACCTGACCTATCTGCTGCGCTTCGATACCGCCGGCGCGCCGGCGGAATTCGTGCTGCGTCGGCCGCCTTTGGGGCCCATTCCGCCGGGCGCGCATGATATGCGGCGCGAACATCGCGTGCTCTCCGTGCTGCATCAGCGCTTTCCGCTGGCGCCGCAGAGTCTGCTGCTGTGCGAAGACGAGAGCGTCATCGGCGCCGTGTTCATCGTCGAGGAGCGCCGCCGCGGCTTTGTCGTCCGCGACGATGTTCCGAGCGAATTCGCCGACCGGCCGGCACTCAACCGGCGGATCGGCGAGGCGCTGGTCGATGCGCTGGCCGATCTGCATCGGGTGCCGGCGGAAGCAATCGGACTTGGCGATCTCGGCCGGCCCGAGGGCTATGCGGAACGTCAGCTCGCCGGGTGGACACGGCGTTGGCACGCCGCGCAGGGCGGCGAGGCCGCCGAACGCTCGGCCGGCCTGTGGGCGCCGGTCGTCGATTGGCTCGGCCGTAAGCTGCCGCAGCTGCCGCCTACCGGCGGCGCGGCGGCCTTGCTGCATAACGATTACCGGCTCGACAACTGCCTGGTCGATGCCGCCGATCCCGGCCGGATCGAGGCGGTACTCGATTGGGACATGTGCACGCGAGGCGATCCGCTGGCCGATCTCGGCTATGTGCTGAACTATTGGGTCGAGCCGGACGATCCGCCGGAATGGCGCGAGATCGCAGCGATGCCGACCTGGCGTCCCGGCTTCCCGTCGCGCGCCCAGGCGATCGAGCGCTATGCCGCGCGCACCGCGTTCGATGTCGGTGCGATCGGCTGGCACCAGGTGTTCGCGGCGTTCAAGCTCGCTGTCATCATTCAGCAGATCTACATTCGCTACGTGCGCGGCCAGACGCAGGATCGGCGCTTCCAGCATTATTATCGCCGCGTCCTGGGCCTCGCCGACAAGGCGCGCGACCTGATGGATTTCAACGCCGATTGAGCAAGGGTTGGAGGCGGAGATGACCGAGATACAGGCACTGGTGCACGACGTGTTCGGCACAGTCGTCGATTGGCGCGCGGCGGTCACCGCGGACGGCGAAGCGCTTGCCGCGAGGAAGGTGATCACCGGTATCGACTGGCAGCGCTTCGCCGACGAATGGCGCGGCCTGTATGCGCCGTCGATGAACCGGGTGCGGACGGGCGAGCTGCCGTGGACCAATCTCGACGCGCTGCACCGCATGGCGCTCGACAACCTGCTCGACAAATTCGGCATCGCGGCAAGGTTCAACGAAGAAGACAAGGCGTGGCTGAATTTGACGTGGCACCGGCTGAAGCCGTGGCCTGACTCGGTGCCAGGTCTGACGCGCATCAAGAAGAAATACGTTATCGCAACATTGTCGAATGGCACGGTCCGTCTGCTGACCGACATGGCAAAGCATTGCGGGCTGCCGTGGGACACCGTGCTCGGCTCCGACCTCGTGCGGCATTACAAACCCGACGCCGAGATGTACCGGTCGGCGGTCGAATTTCTCGGCAACGGCGACCCGCAGGCGGTTATGATGGTCGCAGCGCACAACAACGACCTCGTCAACGCCGCCAAATACGGGCTGAAGACCGCCTTTATCAGCCGCCCCTACGAGCATGGCGCACAGCAAAGCCGCGATTTCAAGGCCGAGCACGCCTTCACCTATGTCGCAAACGGTTTTGAGGATCTCGCCGACCAGCTCGGGGCATAGCGGGAACCGGCGTGCAACGAAGTCCGTTTTGCCTGGAGGCACGGGACCCCGATGGCCCTCGAGGAATACCAGCGCAAGCGCGACTTCCGGAAAACCCCGGAGCCGGCCGGCGGAAAGAGGCGGCGCGGCAAGCCGGCGGCTGCGCCGCTCGCGTTCGTCATTCAAAAGCACCGCGCGCGGCGGCTGCACTACGACTTCCGGCTGGAACTCGACGGCGTGCTGCTGTCCTGGGCGGTGCCGAAAGGGCCGAGCCTCGATCCCGGCGAAAAGCGTCTCGCGGTGCATGTCGAAGACCACCCGATCGAATATGGCGGTTTCGAAGGCGTCATTCCGGCCGGCCAATACGGCGGCGGCACGGTCATGCTGTGGGACCGCGGCACCTGGACGCCGCTCGATGGCGATCCCGCAGCGGCCGTGAAGAAGGGCGCGCTGAAGTTCCGGCTCGACGGGCAGAAGCTGCACGGCGCCTGGGCGCTGGTGCGGATGGGCGGCAAGGCGGCCGGCGAACGGCATGAAAACTGGCTCCTGATCAAGGAACGCGATGCGGCGGCGCTGCCGGACAGCAATGCCGCCGTCGTCGAGGACAACCCGCTCAGCGCCGCGACCGGCCGCTCGATGGAGGCGATCGCGGCCGCGCGCGACCGGGTGTGGGATTCCGGAACGGGCGAGGTCGCCGGCGACCCCAAGCCCGCGCCGCCCGGCGAGGCGCGGCCGCGCGGCGCCCGCAAGCGCGGATTGCCCGATCGGCTCGCGCCGCAGCTCGCGACGCTCGCCGAGCGGCCGCCGGAGGGCGACGAATGGCTGCACGAGATAAAACATGATGGCTACCGCCTGTTGGCGCGGATCGATCGCGGGAACATCCGGCTGATCACCCGCGGCGGCCTCGACTGGACGGCCCGGTTCCCGACGCTGGCGCAGGCATTCTTGCGACTGCCGCTCGATCAGGCGCTGATCGACGGCGAGGTCGTCGCGCTGTTGCCCGACGGCACATCGAATTTCGCCGCGTTGCAGGCGGCTCTGTCGCAGGCCGACACCGGCGACCTCGTGTTCTACGCCTTCGATCTGCTCTATCTCGATGGCTACGATCTGACCGGCGCCGCGCTTGAAGACCGCAAGGCGGCGCTCGCCGCGATCGTGCCGCCGCGGGCGGGCGGCACGCTGCGCTACAGCGACCACCAGGACGGAAGCGGCCCGGCCTTTTTCGCGCAGGCTTGCCGGTACGCGCTTGAAGGCATTGTCTCGAAGCGGCGCGACCGCCCCTATCGTGCCGGTCGCGGCGCCGATTGGCTGAAGATCAAATGCCAGAACCAGGACGAATTTGTCGTCATCGGCTTTACCGAGCCGGCCGGCCAGCGCCACGGCTTCGGCGCACTCGTCGTCGGTTACTACGATCGAACGGGCCGGTTGCATTATGCCGGCCGCTGCGGCACCGGGTTCAGCGACGCGCAATTGGCCGAGCTGCGCCCGCGCTTGGATGCGATCGAGCGGCGTGACGCGCCCGCACCGGTGCCAAAGGGCGTTTCGACCAAGGGCGTGCACTGGACCGAGCCGCGACTTGTCGCCGCGGTGCGTTATACTGGGTGGACCGACGACAACATGCTGCGTCACTCTGCCTTTTTGGGGTTGCGCGAGGACAAGCCGCCGCAGGAGGTCATCTACGATCCGGCGGCGCTCGGGAAGAATCCTCGCCCGGCCGAACTCGACGAGGCCCCGAAGCGCACGCACAAGCGCGGCGCCGCGCATCCCAAGGACGAGGAGGGCGGCGCCGATCCGATCGCGGCGCGCGACGGCAGCCTCAATTTCGCCGGCGTGCGGCTGACCCATCCCGACCGCATGTTTTACCCGGAAGCCGGTATCACGAAACTGGCGCTGGCGCGCTATTACCAGACGGTCGGGCCGTGGGCTTTGCCGCATCTGGCGCATCGCCCGCTGAGCCTCGTCCGCTGTCCCGAAGGCTATGCCGGCCAGTGCTTCTACCAGAAGCATTTCGCGACCGGCGTTCCCGATGTTCTCGGCCGCATCTCGATCACCGAGAAGACAAAGACCGAGGATCATCTTGTGATCGAGAACGCCGCGGGGCTCGTCGCGATGGCGCAGATGGGCATCCTCGAAATCCATCCCTGGGGATCGACCGTCGACAAGCTGGAAACGCCGGACCGCATCACCTTCGACTTCGACCCCGACGAAGGGTTGCCGTGGCAGCGGGTAACCGAAGCGGCGATCGAGATGCGCGAGGCGCTGATCGGCATCGGTCTGCAAAGTTTTGTAAAGACCACCGGTGGCAAGGGTCTGCATGTCGTCGTGCCGGTGGTGCCGCGGCTGGAATGGGAGGCGATCAAGGAGTTCGCGAAATGGGTGGCCGAGCGATTCGTCAACGCCTACCCGGACCGCTTCACGGCGAACATGGCTAAACGGGCGCGCACCGGGCGCATCTTCATCGATTACCTGCGCAACGGCCGCGGCGCCACGGCGATCGGCGCCTATTCGCCGCGCGCGCGCGCCGGTGCCCCGGTCGCGACACCGCTGTCGTGGGACGAGGTGGAGCGCGGTGTCCGGCCCGACGCCTTCACCATTGCAACCGTGCCCGAGCGCCTGGTGAAGCTTAAAGCCGACCCGTGGGCCGATATCGGAACGCTGCGGCAGATGATCGGCGCCGACATCAGCAAGGAGGTCGGGATCTAATTTCTAGCGCGGCAGGCGGTGCGGTGCTAAACAGGCGACCGCCGAATGCACGCCCGCAGGAGAGGCCGCGCCGGGCTTGACGCCCGAGCGGCGGCGCCGAAGGAGCAACCGCCCCGGAAACTCTCAGGCAAAAGGACTGCGGGCGGAAGGGTGCTCTGGAAAGCGGCGGGCCGGCCGGAGTGGCGGGGCCGCTCACCGAAGGAGTAAGCCGCATCGCTGCCCCGGCCGGGTACAGCGGCGGTGAATCTCTCAGGGTAGAAGACAGAGGGGGCATCTCCAGGGACGCGATGCGCGTTCCCGAGTGGGAGGTGCGCCATTGGCTGACTCTGCCGATTCTCCCGCGCTGCGGCGGACGCCGCTCCATGACCTGCACGTGGCGCTTGGCGCCCGCATCGTCGCGTTTGCCGGCTACGAGATGCCGCTGCAATACAGACCCGGCATCATCGCCGAGCATCTCCATACCCGGTCAAAGGCCGGCCTGTTCGACGTTTCGCATATGGGCCAGATCCGCCTGCACGGCGGCGCGGCGGCGGCGTTGGAACGGCTGGTGCCGGGCGATCTCCAGGCACTGGCGCCGGGGCAGATGCGCTATACGCTGCTGCTGAGCGAACAGGGTGGCATCCTCGACGATCTGATGGCGACCCGCACCGGGGACGGGCTGCTGCTCGTCGTCAACGCCGCTCGCAAGGAGGCCGATCTCGCGCATCTCGAGGCGCACCTCGACCGTGCCATAACGATCGAGCCGCGATTCGAGCGCGCCTTGCTGGCGCTGCAGGGTCCGGCTGCCGCCGCCGTGCTGGCTCGCTTCGCCGCCGGCGTCGAACGGCTGCCGTTCATGACCGGGGCCGAAGTCTCGGTTTGCGGCATATCGTGCTTCGTGACGCGCTCCGGCTATACCGGGGAAGACGGATTTGAATTGTCGGTGGCCGGCGACGACGCTGTTGCTCTCGCGGACATCCTGCTCAACGAGGCGGAAGTCGCGCCGATCGGTCTCGGCGCCCGCGATTCGCTGCGCCTCGAAGCCGGGCTGTGCCTCTACGGACACGATATCGACGAGACGACGACGCCGGTGGAGGCCGCGCTGCCGTGGACGATCGGCAAGCGGCGACGCGCCGAAGGCGGCTTTCCCGGCGCCGCAATCATCGTGCAGCAGCTCGCCGATGGGCCGGGCAGGAGGCGCGTCGGATTGCGCCCCGACGGCCGCGCCCCGGCGCGCGAGGGCACCGCGATCCTCGATGCGGCAGGCGCGCCGCTGGGCCGGGTCACCAGCGGCGGCTTCGGGCCGTCGGTCGGTGCGCCCGTTGCAATGGGCTACGTTGCAGCGGCGCATACCGCGCCCGGCACGCCGTTGTCGCTCGTCGTGCGGGACGTGCCGCGGCCGGCGCGTGTCGCGGCGCTGCCGTTTGTGCCTGCCCGCTATTACCGCGCCTGATCCGCGGCAAAAATCCCCAGGAGGATGCCTATGAGCGTGACGCGATACACAAACGACCACGAGTGGGTCCGTCAGGACGCAGATGTCGCCGTGATCGGCATCACCGATTACGCGCAGCAACAGCTCGGCGACGTCGTTTACGTCGAGCTGCCCGATATCGGCCGCCAGCTCGAGCAGGGCAAAGAGGCCGCGATCGTCGAATCGGCGAAGGCGGCGAGCGAGCTTTACGCACCGGTCTCGGGCGAGGTCGTCGCGGTCAATGAGACGATCCTCGGCAACCCGGCGCTCGTCAACGAGGATGCGATGGGCGAAGGCTGGTTCATCAAGCTTCGCCTCGCCGACCCGAAACAGCTCGATGCGCTGATGGACGAAACCTCGTACCAAGCTTTCGTCGCGGAGCAGGGCTGATGCGTTACCTGCCGCTGACCGACGCCGACCGCGCCGAGATGCTGGCGGCGATCGGAGCGCCGTCGATCGACGCATTGTTCGCCGATGTGCCACGGCCGGCGCGCCGCGACGGGCTGTTGGATTTGCCGCGGGCGATGGGCGAACTCGAAGTCGAGCGCCGGCTTGCTGCGATGGCGGCCAAGAACCTGAGCGCCGGGGCGGCAGCCTGTTTCCTCGGCGGCGGCGCCTATCGCCACCATGTGCCCGCCGCCGTCGATCATCTGATCCAGCGCGGCGAGTTCCTGACTTCGTACACGCCGTATCAGCCTGAGGTGGCGCAGGGCACGCTGCAATACCTGTTCGAATTCCAGACGCAGGTCGCTCTGCTGACCGGAATGGACGTGGCCAACGCCTCCCTCTATGACGGCGCGACCGCCTGCGCCGAGGCCGTCGCGATGGCCGGCCGCCTGACGCGGCGGAAGAAGGCTGTGCTGTCGGGCGGGCTGCACCCGCATTACCGCGCGGTGTGCGAAACCTATGCCCGGTTTTCCGGCGAGACGATCGTCGCGCAGGACCCGGCGCCGGGCGGCGGCGAGGACCTTGGCGCCCTCATCGGTGACGATTGCGCCTGCATTGTCGTGCAGAATCCCGATTTCTACGGCGAGATCCGCGACTATACGGCACTGGCGGCGATCTGCCATCGCGCCGGCGCCTTGCTCGTCGTCGTCGTGAGCGAAATCTTGTCGCTGGGCGCCGTCCGGCCGCCGGGCGACATGGGCGCCGACATCGTCGCCGGCGAGGGGCAATCGCTCGGCAGCGCGCTGAATTTCGGCGGACCCTATCTCGGCCTTTTTGCCAGCCGCGACGCCTTTGTGCGGCAGATGCCGGGGCGGCTGGTCGGCGAAACGCGCGACGCCGACGGCCGCCGCGGCTGGGTGCTGACGCTGGCGACGCGCGAGCAACACATCCGACGCGACAAGGCGACGAGCAACATCTGCACAAATTCCGGGCTGTGTGCGCTCGCGTTCACGATCCACTTGGCGCTGCTCGGCGAAACGGGCTTTGCGCGTCTGGCGCGGCTCAACCATGCGACGGCGGTCATGACCGCCGAGCGGCTCGCCGCGATCTCCGGTGTCGAGCTGGTCAATCACAGCTTCTTCAACGAGTTCACGGTGCGTCTGCCGCGCCCGGCCGGGCCGATCGTCGAGGCGCTGGCGGCACGGGGCATCCTGGGCGGCATCCCGCTCAGCCGGTTCCATCCCGAGCGCGCGGATATGGCCGATCTGATGCTGGTCGCCGCGACCGAGATGGTGACGGAAGACGATATCGAGCGCCTCGCCGCGGCGCTCCGGGAGACCTTGCAATGAACGACTGGAGCCAAGCCGTCAGCGCCCACCCCGCCGCCGCGCCGCCGGAAATCCAGACGATCAGCGGCAATCGCGGCCTGCAGATCGAAGAGCCGCTGATCTTCGAGCAGGATTCGCCGGGCCGCTGCGGCGTCGATCTGCCGGAGCGGGGGCCGCTGGCGCCGCGCCTCAACGGTCTCGAACGCCGGCGCCCGATCGGTCTGCCCGGTCTCAGCGAGCCGCAGGTCGTGCGCCATTTCACGCGGCTGTCGCAGAAGAATTACGCGATCGACACGGGCCTCTACCCGCTCGGCTCGTGCACGATGAAGCACAACCCGCGGCTCAACGAAAAATTGGCGCGGCTGCCGGGGTTTGCCGATATCCACCCGCTGCAGCCGCTCTCGACCGTGCCCGGCGCGCGCGAATTGATCGACACGCTGGCGCATTGGCTGAAGACATTGACCGGCCTGCCGGCGATTGCATTGTCGCCGGCCGCCGGCGCGCAGGGCGAATTGTGCGGCGTCATGGCGATCCGTGCCGCGCTGGAGGCACGCGGCGATCCGCGCCGCAATATCCTGGTGCCGGAATCGGCGCATGGCACGAACCCGGCGACCGCCGCCACCTGCGGTTACGCGATCGAGGCGATCCCCAACAACCGGCGCGGCCGGGTTGAACTCGCTGCACTGAAGGCGCGCCTTGGCGGCGATGTCGCGGCGTTGATGCTGACCAACCCGAATACGTGCGGCCTGTTCGAGGACGAGATCCTGGAAATTGCGACCGCGCTGCACGCCGCCGGCGCCTTCTTTTATTGCGACGGCGCCAATTTCAACGCGCTCGTCGGGCGCGTGCGGCCGGCGGATCTCGGCATCGACGCGCTGCACATGAATTTGCACAAGACGTTCTCGACGCCGCACGGCGGCGGCGGGCCCGGCAGCGGCCCGGTGGCGCTGGCGGCGGCACTGGCGCCGTTTGCGCCGCTGCCATGGATCGTGCACGCGGCCGATGGCGCGCAGCTGGTCGAGCACGCCGCGGGACCGGCGGCGCAGGCGATCGGCCGGTTGAAAGGCTTCCATGGCCAGATGGGCATGTTTGTGCGGGCGCTCGCGTACATGATGAGCCACGGCTCCGACGGGCTGAAGCAGGTCGCAGAGGACGCAGTGCTGAACGCGAACTACGTAAGGGCCGGATTGCGCGACGCGCTGACCGTCGCCTATCCCGGCACCTGCATGCACGAGGTGCTGTTTGACGACGGTTTCCTCAGCGACACCGGCGTCACGACTCTCGATTTCGCGAAAG
>Ga0335074_10003106_pt1 | contig 22622 bp, 16 predicted proteins | sample Lox_Sample_23_FD_206715 | JGI IMG/M metagenome (GOLD analysis project Ga0335074, IMG submission 206715) | Soil microbial communities from Loxahatchee National Wildlife Refuge, Florida, United States - Lox_Sample_2.3 | ecosystem: Environmental > Terrestrial > Soil > Wetlands | place: USA...
TTATTGCAGTTTAAGGTCCTTCTAGCTAAAACCTTTAAGATATTAAGCTAGCAAAATACTCTTCTTAAACGTGCTAGCTTAACCCTTAAATTTCAAGTACCATTTTCAACCTTAAAGGCTTCTTATATAAGACTTTAACCCGCTTAGCTGCCTAATTGTTGTACGTACACTCTACTTCTAATAGGGCTATAGCAGATCAACTGCGCATTGCAAGATATTAAGTACGCTCCGATTATGTTGTTCTAAGCAGTAGTAGTAGCAGTAGCAGTAGCAAGGTTCTTTTATTTGCTAATTAAGAACTCTTAAACTAATATACATGTATAAGGTATCGTCAACTCCCAAACTCCCAAACTCCCTAACTCCTAACTCCACTGCCACTCCCTCTTACTTGGCGACTTCGTAGTAGTAGGAGAGCGCGCGTAAGAGCGCGGCCTAAAGTCGTTAGTACGTTATGCCTTAGTATAAGCTGACGAGAATGATATTGGCGTAGCTGGTGGTAGTAGCAGTAGGTCCTAGAACAGCACCCCCAGTAACACTCCAAGCGACAACGTGGAAGTTGAGGCGGCCGCGGCTATCAAGGCGCGCGATAACGGCGTTTCAAGGAGTAGCAGTAGATTTGGCCCACTCACCTACCACAATGTCTAAGTCGACATTGGGGTCTGCGGCGGCAGTAGCGCGAGCACTAGTTCTACTGCTTCTATTTACCGGCTTTTTAGCAGAGTTAGGAGCCAAGTTGGGAGCCGAGCTGGTAGTAACGCTAGCAGTAGCGCTGTCTTCATCGCTATCGTTTAAGGACTATAGGTTCTCCTAGCTTCCTTGACTACTAGGAGTAGTAGTAGTACGAGTTTTCTTAGGGGTGGCGCGGGGTACGTCCTAGGGGGGAGAGCGGCGAGCACGGGCGCTTGCACCTGCTAGGATTGGTGTTGGTCTAGCAGTAGTAGTAGTAGCAGTTGCAGTAAAGACATTCGCACCACCAAATTCGCGCTCGGCAAAGAAGGTTTGGGGTTCGTCGCGGTAGTCGGCGGCGACCTCAACTCTAATGGCAGTAGCGTTGCAGATGTAGTCGCGCGCAGCATTGATTTCAGCCGCAGTAGGGAATAGAGGAGTAGAGCTGGTAGCAGTAGCGCGGTAGAGGTGTTAGTGGGCTTAGCGCTAGGCGGCGGTAATCTGACCTAGCTCTATAAGGACAGCAGCAACGCTAAGGGCGTTAAAAGGATTAAAGGCAGTAGTAGTGGCTATAGAGGCAGTAGCAGTGTCGCCCTTGTTCTTAAGCTGCAAGCTGAAGATGTCAGACATGTTAGTTGTTTGGAATTGTAAAGCTTGTAGTAGCAGTAGTAGTAGTTTAAGAGTAGTAGCAGCAATAATGATGACGCAAGGAGAGAAAAGAGAAGGAGAGGAGTAGATGGAGTGGATGGAGTGGAAAAAGAGAAGGAATAGTAGGAGTAGAAGAGGATTTAAATAGCTAGGAGATATATTCCTAGCTTTGCAACTACTATAAGGCTAGTTTATAATTAGGTAAATAGGACAATAAGGTTAATAGGTAAATAGGACAATAGAGACAATAAGATTAATAGGTAAATAGGACAATAGAGACAATAAGATTAATAGGTAAATAGGACAATAAGGTTAATAGATAAATAGAGATTAAGCGAAAGGTATAAGAAAGCACAACAATCTGATATAAGGCGTAGCAAGCACTGTTGCGTAAAGGTTGGCAGTGGCAGTAGCAGTGGCAGTGGTAGTAGTAGTAGTAGTAGTAGGAGTAGCAAGTCTAACACTTCTCTCCTACTCTTCTGCCTCGACTTCTACCGCCTCGAATTCCTATTGCATGTACATGTCGAGCTAGTCGAGTGTTTTGTTGTATATGTCTATCACCATCTGCAGCACTAGTAGCTTCCCAAGCTCCCATACTAGAAGCAGTGTTGTGCCGTCCTGTTGGAAACTAAGCCTGAAAGGGTTTGCTTTCCCTAATCTAAGGGAGAGTCCATACTTGATGTACTCTTAGATTAAAGCTTCTAACTGCCACTCCCTACTCCCTCTCAAATTCGTGTCTCGTTGGATAAGTCTTGAAATATTAGAGAGGGTCCGAGGAAAGCTCCCAGGCCAGCTAGACGTCTAAAAGTCTAATGGCTCTTATAAGATGCTAGAAAACCAGATTATGCGTCCCTTCAACCCTTTTTTCTTATTTGTCTTAGTTAGCAGGAGAAAGGCAGTAGCAGTAGCATATGGTAATATCTAGTGTGTAAGGATAATAATAGTTAGGAACCGATCGTACCACCTCTAAGCCGTGCCCTCTCCTAACTTAGCTATAATTGTATCGTATGTCTTATAGAAGATAAGCTGGTATGTCTTATTCTGCCACCCTCTTTGTGGCTTAGTATCATCCCATCCAAAGAGCAGCTCTATAAGGTCCTAGGTAGAAGTAGTCTTAGCAGTATTACCCATAGTAGTATGTGGTAGTACGGCTTCCCCATCTACTTCAAACATCTCACACATGCCTTTAAAGCAGTAAGAGAGTTTGGCTAGGCGAGTGGCAGTGGTATTAGCAGACAACTTAGGATGCGTCTTGTAGCTGCCTAAGACATGCTGAATGATATCAGCTCGAAATTGTTGGATGTTAAGAGCAGTTAGGTATTCTAGTCAAACCTCTTAACGCTCTTTGCAGTCTTAGACTTTATGTGTCGCAAACCACCCCTCAGCTTGATGCAATCGAGTGTAAACGTCCCTGAGATCCCGTACGGCCCGCCACCGCTGTAGGTACTCAGAATGTAAGAGCATATTCCCAGCAAGGAAGTGGTTAGCATGTAGTAGCAGTAGCCGCATAGTTGTCCAGTTGATCTTAAGTAGAAACCAGCTAAAGCCACACTCAAGTATGGTCTTCTTCATGCCGATGCCTTCAACTACACGACCCTTTTTATTTTGCCACTAGTCCTTCTATAAAAGTAATTCTGCTGCTAAGATGCCTAACCTATAAGAGAAACGCAGTGCACGGAGCGCTAAGACCATTATAGTGAATTTAGGCAAGGAATAAGTCTTCCCTGTCCATGCGTGAATATGCTTAAACAAGAAGCAGTACCAATTGAGCTGTGCATGTAGGAATGCAAACATATCCAATAAGGAGAAGATGTAATATAGCAGTAGCAGTAGTAGTAGTGTGTGTAACTGTTGATTTGGTTTATCTGGTGTACTCATCTCATCTTCCACTTCATAGAAACCCTCTTCATCTTCCACTCCATAAAGATCCTCTTCCACGCTCTCCTCCCTCTCTTAATTCTGCTACTGCTGCTACTGCCAAACAATCTCTTCTATCGCTCTCATAGAAAGCTGGTGCTCTTCTCGCACTCCATACAACCGCTACTAGTTGTCTTGCAAGTTGACATTTGCACGGCTCTTGCTATAAAGATAGCTAATCTCACAGACCTTTTAAGAGAATGTTACTGCCCTACCTACATGTTGCAATGTCCGTACATAGCCTAGATCAAGTGCTAAGTTCTCTAAGGCCTTATTGTTGAAGATGTACACCTTAGCTGAATCAAATGGGATCTTAATTAAGCTGTAAAACTGGGAGTAGATAAGACCAGCCTTGTATGCTAGGCTCCCATATTTCGATGCAATAGTCATGCTACCAGCCTTACTAAATGTAGCAAATGGGTAATAGGATACCTCTAAGTTCCTATCCCCCTACTTTCTCTTATCCTGCTAGCAATAGCAGTAGCGCTAGTGTGAGCGGTAGCGCTAGTGTGGGCAGTAGCGCTAGCAATAACGTTGGTAAACAGCAAGATATTTCTTGAGACAGCATGTCTTCTATAAGTACACTTCAGCTTGCACGTTTAGTTGTAGTAGATCAAATGGGAGAGCACTATCTAGTAAGGTTGTCTGCTTAGCTAAGTCAAGAAAGGTGTCGTCCTTGTTATAAAACCTCTCATCCATTCTATTAGTCTAATCTTGAAGCCATATATCATATGCCTTAAGTAGTAGTTGCAACATATCCTTTGCTATTCTAAGTCTCATATACTATAGCTTGGAGTTCTTGTCTAAGATGAAGAGCAGCGGATTTGCAAAGCATGCCTCTAGTGCACCTACTGCTACTGCCTTATTAATCTTGTTACAAATTAGTGGCTATAACAGCTTAAAGTCCCTTTGCTAAATAGCATGGTAGAGGATCTAAGTTTGAAAGGGAAACTTGTATGCAAATCCCTTAGTGGCAGTAGCAGTAGCATCTTGATCAGCCACTCTCTTAGATGCAGGATAGTACTGCTTCTTGCTAGATGACGCTACTGCTATGTTCAAGCATAGGAGAAGAATGCCATCAAACCACATATCTTAATCGTATGTGCTTAAGAAGGTGTTGCTGCTTTCTACATCATACTTTCTTAGATCAGGAAAGCAGATGAAGATTATTATGTCATCCATGCTAATAATCCGACTAAAGCAATAATAAGGCAGCAGATGGATTAGGATAGTAGTTGAGGTTAATTCCTAGTTGGTATCCAGCCGACTTGCAGTAACAGCAAAGTGAATGCTAGCTTTAAGATTCAAAGCAGGATTGGCAGTAGCATTCATTCGTATCCCATTTCTAGCTACTGCTAGACTAGTAGGGAAACAGCAAGTGCTATTAATGTCAAAGCTGATTTCGGGCTTCTTGTTAGTAGTACTTGAGTAGTAGTAGGTGTCAAGGTAGAGGTTTCGTGATAGCGTACTACGGTTAGCAGTCCTATTGCTAGTAGAAGCGGTAGTAGCAGTAGCAGTGGTAGTAGCAGCAGTATTTGCTATAATACGTAATATAGAAGGAAAACTGCTTGCTCTACTGCTATTTGACGAGATGCTGCTATTCGTTGATAGTGTTGGGGATGGAGAACGCTCTAGCAGGCTAGGCGATTGTAGATTTAAGGTGTCATCTTCTAAGATGCGTCCTTTAAAGATTGCATGGAAGTCGGAGTTAGAGAGTAGCACTAGGGGCATCATCTTAGCATTCTTAAGAACGTCTGGGAGTGGAGTCGCTAATGAGGTAAAGGTTCCTTGAAGAATAGATGTAATGTCTAATAGCAAGTGGCAGTTAGGGTGGATGTAGCGCTAGCAGTAGTGGAGAGTGTGTTTCTGTGCTTGCTCTTTATGCTTAGCATCACTGCAGCCCTTAAACTCTCATAGTTGCTGTGCAAGATGCTGAATGATATCTCCTGCATCACTTTCCTCACTGTCGCTTTCTGTGTCTGTGCTCTCCTCGTTTATGCTCTCCTTGTCTATGCTTTCCTTATTTGTGCTCACTTCTTCTTGTATGCTCCTTGAAATATAACGCGATAGCAGTAGCAATAGCAGTAGCACTCCTTCGCTCTCTTCTCCTTCGCTTTCTTTATTATTGCTCTCCTCATCTGCGCTGTCTTCTTGTACACTCCTTAAAATATAATGCGACAGCAGTAACAGTAGCACATGTAATTGATCTTGTTGCATGTCGCTTGCTAGAGGGATTTGCGATGGGATAGAGGGATTGAGGAAATCATTGCTATTGTAATCATCAGCTTCGACTTTGGCTAGATGAGAAGTAGTAGGTGGATTAGGCGCTACCCGTTGTTTCTTCTTAGCGCTAGAATGGCCACTGCCACTGCTCTTCCAGCTATAGTATAATGACGCTTTATAACAAGGTTAACTTGAAGCCACTAAATCTGCATCATCAATCTCCACTAAGATTAAGGTTTTATACCTTTACGCTTCGGCCTTTCTGCTAGCCGCTTGCTCCTTCGCTAGCTGCTCCTACTGCTGCTTCTAGACCTCGTCCTCCTCTTCGTGTAGGTGGAAGGCTGGAGGTTGAAGTGCGAGTGGCAGTGGGAGTGACATTAGCTGTGGTTGCTTAGTTGAACTGCCTGGGCCATCTTGAACATAATTGCTTGGCATTGTCTGGGCTGTTAATAGTCCTATAGAATCAGAGCGTACGAGAAGATCTAGTGGGGTAATTGTAGGTACATTAGAAGGAACTAGCATATAAGCCACGTACCTAGGCATTCTATCTGCATGCTTCTTATATAGGTAGCGCTGTCAGTCACTTGTAGCTTTAGCTGCAGCAGCCTCTGTAAGAGTTGCATACTTTCTAGGGCGCCCTATGTTGCAAAGTTGCAAAGTTGCTGCTAATAATCCTAGCAGTAGTAGTCGCAGTAGCAGTCGCAGTAGCCATAATAGTAGGTCTTAGTGCTAGAAGAGCTATATCTAACAAACTAAGTTATATACAAGTGAGTAGTATAGTGTGCACCCCTTTATTTTTTGAGTTTTCAAAACAAACCTAAATGCGGAAAGGTGTTTATTTACCTGAAAAGTAACCACTAACACGCATAGCAATTGCTTGTTGCATAGCAACGCAATTGCTTGTTGCATAGCAACGCAATTGCCTGTCGCATAACAATTGCTTGTCGTATAGCAATACAATTGCCTGTCGCATAGCAATGCAATTGCCTGTCGCATAGCAATTGCTTGTCGCATAGCAATTGCCTGTCGCATAGCAATGCAATTGCCTGTCGCATAGCAATGCAATTGCCTAAAATTATGCCACTACCACTCGCTTAACCGTATTAGGGGTTTTTTCGGAGACGCACTGACCTATTTCGAAAAAACCCAAATGCGGCAGGGCGGTAAGCGAGTTTTAGTGAGGCGAGACCCTTCTGCCAACCTGACCCTAAACCCGTATTTGCATGTCTAAAGGTAGGGAGGGGCCTTTTTGGCGCTGTTAGACCTATAAGAGCACCTGCAAGGGCCGCAGCAGCCTCTATAATCCCCGCCTGGGGCCTACTATCGCCATCTAGGCCTACAGGCTCCGCCTTGAGCTTGTAGTGTTGCTCCTAGTTGTAGGCTAGCTTTGCAACGCGCTTCTCTTTAGCAGTTCGTGTGGCCGGCCGGCCTCAGCCCCTCTTAGGTGCATTAGACATAGTATGGTATCAATTACGATGATAGTTGGGCTGGTAGGACTAACTGCTGCTACTACTGCTACTACTACTGCTATAAGGATAGATGGATGGATGGATGGATAGCGTCTACCAGTGTGGACGACGACGACGTAAATAATGCAGTAGGGGGGATATTTACCTACGTTATAGGACTTGTCTTTAATTCAATTCCCAGCGTAGTCTTATAGTCATAGGACTTGTCTTTAATTCCCTATTAGCTCAATTAGCCGGGGCAGGCCCTAAATCTTGCTTAAAGCGGGTAGCTCCAACATTAATCCATAAAGACAATGCTAGTAGCAAGCCACCACGAACATCAACAATTCTACAACGAATTAACATATAACTCGACAACTACTAGTCGCATCGCTCCCAAACCAAGCCCGTTTGATTCGCCTGACCCTATTGCCCTTATAGCGAACGCGCTAGCCCCGTCGGCCGACGCGTGCCGCTGTGCCACCTGTTTGGAGACTGACACCCCGCCCCAAGCTCGAACCCGAATCGCGCCTGCTTATTCCTTAAACCGTCTTATTCCCCAAACTGCCTTATTTTTAAAACCGCCTTATTCCTTAAACCGTCTTATTCCCCAAACTGCCTTATTCTTAAAACCGCCTTATTCCTCAAACTACCTTATTTTTAAAACCGCCTTATTCCTCAAACCGCCTAACATCTATTATTTAATATCGTTTGTTATCTTAACTTTGCTATAAGCTCTAGCTGGCTTACTCTAACTATATTACTTCCCTTTTATATGCTTTACGTATGCTAGGTTTACTGCTATAATATGCTAATTATCTACCTTGCTATACTGTCCTCCTCCTTTAAACCCTTTACTAATTTGTAAAACATCTACACTAACCTTAACGCTTTAATGCCTCCCCAATCTACTTTCTAATTATACTACTTATACAATTACTCTTAATTTTCTACTTTGCAACCTTCTACCTAACTGTTAATCATCTTAATCATCTAATCTTAGCCTTCTAATATTACTGTTATTACTATTAGCATTATAATGTTATTAAATTAACAACTTGTATTACTCAAACGCTCCTATTTTCCTTGCTCCTTTTTTTGTACCTACTTCTAGCATATAGCTTAAAGCACATAACAATTAAAACAACATAAAAACAATTCAAACTAATAATTCTTTGCTATTAACTTCTTTATCTCTTACTAACCTTTCTAGATCTCACTTGAACCCCTTTAAATACAATTATTAATAGAATGTTAACTGTCTTTGTAACCTCTTATAAAATACAATGCGCACTAGCCACTCTACTCTTCTAACTGTCGTTCTAATTCTTATACTTTATACCCTTCTTGCTAATTTTGCCTTTATATGCTTTTACGTTGCTACTCTCATTCGGCTTGTTGCGCTTTATATTCATATTAATTAGTAATAGTAATTAAATCTGTTTCAAACTTAAAGTCTAAACCTGTAATGCTACTAGTTGGACTCTTTTATGATGTGTATAATAAGCTCTAATTAGCGAATCAACTTATATCTAGCAATTTTATACTACTAGGTGCATTAATGCTGCTACTAGGTAACACGTTTTTGCTGCCTTGCATTATAATGCTGCTAGATGGTATATTAATAGCACTATCTAACATTTGCTCTTATTCTGCAAATACTTGCTATAATTCTTCTGCTTCTACTACTACTTCGTTATCTTTCTAACACATATTACATCGTTCTTCTCCTTCCTTACATTAAATACAGTCTAACCGTCCATCTATTTCCTAATCTAAATGAATCTGTTAGCATTTTATACTACTAATAAATCGATCGACCTTCTCTTATTTTATTTGTGCTTTATCTATAAGGCTAATTATTTTGCATACAAGCTGCCATTTGGACTGTGCCTATAATACTTCTTGTCGTCCAGCCTTAATTAAAATGATTGCCTTACTTCGTTGTCTATCTCTCCTACTTCAACTACTTTCTTATTTATAATCCTACATCTAATAAATAGGCCTAACATGAATTACTACTTGCACATTAAGCTAATCGATCCTTAATCTAAATGTATTACTAGCTACAATTACTCTCCTATCTGCATTCCCCTACTACTACTAGATTTAATCCTTCTCTTTTATGCTTTTTATATTAGTATAATATGTATAGCAATTTAATGCCTCTTTACTTTCTAACTCCTTAATGGTTTTAATGCTACTATTATACATAATAATCTTTGTTAGAGCTAAATACTATTCCAATTTCTCTATTACTAACTAACAAACAGCTTCTATCTCTTTAACATTATACTCAACTACTAAATATATAATATTAGAACGACTTGTACAACCATAAAACTTGCAATCGTCTAGTATTTAGACTTTTACAATCTCTATAAACTCAGCTTTATCGACTAGTAACAATATAGCTGTTAAATATATTATTTGTACCCCCTTATCTATTATTAACGCTCCTACTTTTTTTATCTTTAACTAGAAATCGGGCTGGCTATCTAATACTATGTAACACTTATTAATAACAATCCTATCCAACTAGCTTAAACCTTATAATTTATTTAAATATTAAGCGAATTTCTTGCTAACAGCTAATTTGGGTTGTACTAATATAATTTGTGCTATACGTTCTATTTGCTAGCTATCCTACTAAATGTATAAAATGCTAGCTTCCTAGTATTATTAATATAAACTGCGTTCTAATAATTTTAATAGGACGATAACAACTATGGTTCTAGATTTCTAACTGTGCGCTAGCAACTAAAACAACAAACACTTACTTGCACTTATACTTATAATAACTAAAATGGGACTTTTATTGCTTATAATAGCTTCTAATGTTAACTTCTATAATCCATAGAATTCGGCTTTGTCTCCCAACATCTATCTTAATTCGTCTTAAATGTCGACTGTCCGCAATCGCTTCCATCTAGCTATTTGTGCATGCTGCATGTCATCTTCTAATAACTGCTACTTCCACTTTTATCTTATATCCATACTAGACCCTTATACTAACACAAACTATAAAAACTTATGCTATTTATTGCTAACATGCTAGAATTTCTCTTAACAGCTAATTACTATATTACTCCCTTCTATTAATTCTCTAGCATATATTATTCCTACAATATAAGTCTTATAACCTGTCTGCAAATCCTATAGGTTGTTATTTATGCTATCCTTATCTAATACGCTTTCTTAGTTGGAATCTTTGCTGTAAAATAGACTGTCTTTGCAATATTAATAGGAAATAACTATTGCAATTTGTCTTTATGCATTAATATTCAATTTAACTCCTATCTATTGCATACTTGCCTTTTGCATAATCTTCTACAACTACTTTAATGTCTATTCCTGCTTGTACTACTTAATGTCAATAGCTTCCTTACTTGCTAGACTGCTTTCTCTTTAGGGACTCTAGCTCGGACTCTAGCTTGGACTCTAACTTGGACTCTAGCTTGGACTCTAACTTGGACTTTGGCTATTTGGACTCTAACTCCTACACCCACTCCGTCCCCCACCTAGCCTGTCTTTCCACTTACACTTTAATCTAATCTATTAACAGTAATCAACCTTCCTACTGTCCCCCTATAAAAATGGGCTGCTACATCGCTCTCCCTTAGCTTGGAACTGCAACTTTTTGTAGAATAGTAAAACCAACTATAAATAATATACTAACAACTCTCCTATTTCCCTAAGTAAATATTAGTGGATGATCTTAATGTTATTGCTACTTCAATATCCTTTGTGATACCCTATAACAAACACAACTAATCCATCTTTAATGAATATATTCTAAATGCCACCCTGCTCTATATTCTTCTATTAAATTCCTAATATTTCTAGTGCTCGTCCTAGCTGTCCTAAACATATATGCATCAAAATTAATAACAACTCTTAAAATCAGTTGATTTGTTGCTAATATACTTCTACTACTTCTTTCTTGAACTTTAAGGTAGGTTGCTTGTCTATAAACTGCTCCCTCAACTTCTACTCTTTAAACATTCTCTTATACAACTACTACTATCCGTCTACTGCAAATTTGCTGCGCTTGTCATCTAAAAATGACCACCCTACTCGGCTTTCAAATGGATTGTCCACTATGAATTCCTAATTAATAGCTAGCTTTTGTCTATTTGCATCTACTATTATCAATTTGAACAACTCCTTTTTAGCCTCCTCTATTAACTCATACACTATAAAACGGACCTAGAACATTTTAAACTGAATCTGCTAGTATAAAACATCGTCTTTAATCTATTAGATACAACCCTCTACTATTATAGTGTATTAAATCTTGAATTCGTACGACTAGCTCTTAAAAATCTACTGCATTAGCATTAGATTTTAACTATTATAGCTTATAGTTATAAACTAATATGTCAATTAGCAGATGAAATAAAAATAACTGCGTGCTTGCTTGCTAGCTTCATTTGCTGTTAATCCACGCTCTTCTAACTGCTTGATAGCTTCCTGTTATTGCTTATATCCTTCTTGAACAACTATCAATCTAGCTAATTTGATAATAGCTAAATATTTTAGGGTGTAATCCTCTACATCCAACCAACTGCTATTATCGCGTATGCCTATTACTGCTAATATATTAATAATAACATTCTAGTATTTGTTGTCTTATAATAGATAGTTTAATAATTCAATGTACAACCGCAATATCTCTTGCTAAATCCAGTCTATAAATTCAATCTCTTCATTTGATTTATCATCTTCATTGGCTTTGTTAATGGGCTAGTCCTGCTTCTACTCTTAGAATTCCTAGATGATAGCTTGCACCTACTAAATGGCTATGCTTTGTCGACCTTGTAACTTGTATGCTAGTTGCTGCTTAACATCTTCATCCTCTACTTGGAATATGTAACACAATACTTGCTTCCACACTCGTATGTATTCTTGTACTATATGCGTCTCCATTCAACTGTCAAATGGCTTTTGTAGCTTATTGCTAACCTCTTTGCAGTTCACCTTGAATAATGCTGCTTGTCCAACAACCTCTTATACTATTATATATTGTGCATCTTAAATTATCTAATTGAATGCCTTGCATAATATCTGCAATTCAGCCTCTTTGTCGCTAGGTTTCTCAACCCATTTTCAAATTTCTTCTTGATCCAATCCTGCTAAATGCGCTGCCCACCTAACACAATGTAACTATAAATTTGGTTCTCTTAATTCTTCAGCTTTTTTGATGTAACGTCGTTCTTTCTCCTCTACTTTCCTTAATGCTGCTTCCAATTCCCGCTTGGCTACTTGAAACTGGTCTTCTCGACTTGCAATTCTTAGTGAACTGCCTGCTAGGCTTGCTTCTGTGTTTCAAACTTCGAAATATCCCGACTTTAGACCACTCTTGAAAAATCGCTAGCAATAGACACCCGTTCTCCATGGCACTTTCTGGTTTTGCTTCCTCTACTTCTTTGGCCGGCCGCCCTTGTTTTTGCTCTTCCATTTATGCTCTTCCCCACAATGTTCTTGCATTTGCTGAATGGAACAACATATATACAAACACAGACTACCTGCTATATTAAACGTGCATTACATACCATCCTTTTTTGGTTCGGCTAATGCTGTAATAGGCCTGGCTGTAGGTAGGGGAAATGGAAACTCACATTGGCTTAATGTCTCCTTATTGCTTATTAACTCATCAATCTCTGCTATTTCGTCTGCAATTCTCTGCCTCTCTTTCTTTTCTAACTCATACTAGGGCTTTTTCGCAAAATGCGCGTTAATATAGCATGGTAATACTGCATGCTGGCATTCCTTGCATACAATCACTTGAAATTGGGGTAAATGGGTAAAATACTCTATTGCGATAACGCTTTGTATAATACTTTACAACTACTAAACTGCCCTTAAGGTTTCCCTTTAATTTAATTGATCCTACCTTCTTCCCGTCTTGTTATTTACACGCTCTACGCGTTCCCCTCCCCCTTTTATTTTACGTGGTCGCGAATCCTAGGGTGCTAACTAATAACCCTAATACTAACGTGTAACCCTAAAAAACTTCAACTTGACTGTACAACACCAAACACTAGGAAAATGGGGATTTTAAAACTGGGAATGAACTTGGGATAGCAGTTTACCTTATATACTAAAGTTCTAGACTTAAATAGCAGTTGTATATTAATATATCAAAACCTCCAGGGAGCCCCCTCAAGAAACCTCCGGGGAGCCCCCTCGCGAATTCTGCCGCCTTTGTCCGCACTTTTCCTATTGGTCTAAAACCCCCGGGGAGCCCTCCCCGGAGCAACCCATTATGGATAGGCTACCAATTCATTGAGTCCGCTTGCTCCCCGCCGGCGATCCTACTCTACATTGACCGAGCCACCACATGTACCTTATAAAGGCCCACCAACTAGAAAGCGAAAGCACAATGGGACTCCTACCTTTAAGATAGTCGTGGCCCTATGCCCAGTCGTCCCAATCTTGCTAGGGGACTTTCTTGGGGTTATAGCAGGGCAACTGCAGTATACCCTAAAGGTCGGCGGTTCCAATAAAGCTATCCAAGGACCCTATCTGAAGCTATAGCTTGATTTCTTGAAGATCACTAGTAAACTTAGCTGCATGAGGTCGGCAGAATTAGATAACGAGGCTAACGTCACCTTAACCTGGAAAAGGTACAACGACAAACACAGTATGGATTGGCGGGTTGAGGTTGTAGCTACTAAAGAGATCTGTCCCTTTAAAGAACTTGTCCGGCCCAATTCTTACTCCATGAGAAACCATTTTTAATGGCAGCCAATATTAGAGCTAGGTCCATTTTTGCGCCTGGTTGAGATGCCATGGCATTAAGCTCGTATATCTCTTTTAAAGTGCAGGTTTTAGCGCAGATGTGTTTTGAGGAGTCAGTTTACAGTATACAGCTATAAGCGAAATCGGTTTCCGGCTCTTCAAACACTTAAAGAATAATTCAAGCGCACGGACCAGCCAAAGGCTGTGCGGATTAAGCTTTACCCACACATAATAAGCTTGCTTCATAGGACCCTAGTATACAATCTACCGCGCTCGAATCAGACAGTAAGGCAAAAATGGAAGGCAACCGCCTTAGTCATGATGCTACAACATACCGAGGCTTGACCACAATAGCGCCAATCTTGCGCTCTCCAAGTATGTTCTAATTCAGGATATAATTGTTAAAGTTGTAAGATAATTGGTGGATCGCTGGATTGGTGGAACTGCAGTCAGATGCGTTAGGAGTCTTAGCACCAACGTTGGGGTCAACACAACCATCATGAAGAAGAGAAGAGATCCTGAAGGGAACTCTACAGAACAATATACAGGATAGACTTTTATGTATTAGAGGCTAGATAACATTAAAAACTGGCTCTAATATATACATGAAATCCCAAATAACCTGCGCATTCCAACAATAATCAGTAGTAAGTTATAGCTATGAGCGAAATCGGTGTCTTTTGCTCTTTCTGAAACTGATAGTAAAGGGGATCAAGCGCCGCTAAGGAGTGCTAAGAAGGAATAACGAATAACAAAATAGATAGCTAACTATAGAATAAAGAATTATTGCCTCCAGGACATTTATTTTAACCCTGATTACTGCTATATGAACCTTCTCAACCCTCTTAGCAGTACGAACAAACCTAACTGGTAGAGCAGAGATCTTAGGCGCGGTAAATATACGGGGCTTCCCTAAGAACAGTAACCCGTCTACAGTATGAATACTATACTGTACTAAAATAATTGAAAATCCTCGTCCTTCCCCTCTAGTTCGAACAGACTTGGGGCTGCGAAGTCTGAATATAGTCAGTTAGACGTAAACTAAGATGATAGCGCTTGGAGCGGGAAACAATTGAGAAAACCTACTCGCGTCGCCTACCAGTAGGCAGCCACCCTTTTGCTTACGCAAGACATAAGGGTTATTTGCACCGTGGAGATGGACGATGATATCCCCCTCCTGGGCATCTTCAGGAAATAAGCCGACCTTTCCACGTCTGCAATGGCCAACGCGACGACCTACACCGTATCTGCGCATGCCGCCCTGGACTGACGGATTAGAGATTTGTCTCTCGATCCAGTTGTCTGGTACAAGGAACGATTTGGAATATATGACGTCCACCTGAGGCTGAGGCCGATTTCCAAATAATCCTTCGGTGGGCAAATTTACCAGAAGTAGCCGCGCTATAATCCTCTCCCCTGGAGACTTGAGGTCTCCTAAGTCGCTGAATCGCTCCTCAGGATTCGCCTGCCAGAGTGGCCCTGCGAATTCCTTCCAGGCGCAAAATACTTGGTGCAGCTCGTGATTAGAGTCAGTGCTTTTCGCGACCTGGTCACTCAAGCGCTGAATATAACCGTAAATGCGCCCCTTAACTGTAAGAACCTTACCACTGGCATTGATTTGCCAGCTGGCAGGCTTACGAACTAACAGATGTTTGGTCAAGTCGTCTATAGGAAACGGCTGAGCCTTCCAGGGATCTTTAAGGTTTGGCGCCCAAGATGGAAGGGAATGGACCCTGTCTATGTTCTGGGCTGCACTGAGAATGTCGAGCCTGCCAGTCTTCGAGATTATAGCAGTCGCTGCCTTTAAAAAGACATCTCTGATAGGAAGTCGATAATCCACGGCCAGCTCATAGACATTCGGATCCGCTAAGCCAAGAACGCCAAAAACTTTGTCTCTCAAGTCTGTAGCCCTGCAGGCTCGGGCGTGAAAGAGAAGCGTGCTGAGATCGATATAATTATCGCCTTTCCTTGACTTGTCCCTTAGCTCTAGGAGCCCCTCTGCCCTTCTAGTTTGTTTGGTCTGGATAATTTTCAATATATGGGGCACGTCTTCCTGCTCCAAATTCACTCGAAGTTGAAATAAACTGTCTTCTAAGGCTCGCTCAGCAGCAGTCAGCTCCTCTAAGGTGCAGCTTGCGTTCCCACAAAGGAAACTCAGGTTATATGCAAGAGCAACTTCCTGGCGTACCCAAACACGATCCCACCATGACCGCTGGAACAAGGACGAGACGCACGCTAAGTTTTTGAGTTTCGTTTCATCCGGAATGTCTGGGTATACCGTCTTTAGGTGCGCCGGTCCACGTCTTGGCGGATGAGCGAGCTTCTTGACAAGACCGATAGCGTCTGTACTGTCATCATACTCGTCGCCAAGCCATACCTGGACTTGCGTTGCGCTGCCGTAGATCCTACGCATGAGGGCGACCTGTGAATTGCGCTCCTCGACATCATCCTGATTGATACATATCGCGTCGATCCACCAGTATGAGGGCAGCTCCGTGGGTTTTATTTCGTTCCGTAGCTGCCGGAGGGCGTGGTCTAGGTTTTTAGTCACCCGGAGAGAGGCGCCCTCGATCAATATAGAGCTGCTCGGTCCGTCCGGATTAGGCTCGCCCCATGTGTAAGAGAGAGCACTGTATCTATGGGTTGATCGGGCTACGCCGAAGAAGGATGCCGCCTGAAAGGAAGACGGCGCGTCATTGCCTGTCGCGTCGTCCAGACTCACATGCAACAAATTTCCCTTGATGGGATCTGTGTGTTGCGGACTTGGGGTGAGACTAAGGATTCGGATCTCGTTTCTCGACGTATCGAGTGCGGAATATTGGTAGGATCCCTGAGAGACCGAGTCTGCTTCGGAGAATTCCCCGTCCTGTGACGATTTCTGTAGAACTGAAGACACTGGGGCTTTCGAAGACAGACCGCACAGATGGTTCATTGTAGGTCGAGAAGGGTTGGTGAAGGGCAATGCTAGCCTAGCGAGTGCTCCCTCAATCCGTTCCAGGTGCTGCTCGAACGCTTCCATTCGAGCTATAACGGGCTCGATCAGCTTGGAGAACGCCTTGACGTCAATCGAGGGACTCTCAGCCATTTTATATGTCCCAGTGCTTGAAACTGCAGGTTGATCCGATTCCTGGGGTCCTAGTGCTTTGCGAGGTCTTTGTATCGCGAATACTTTTCAAATCGATACGATTGGAACATGTTGTTTCAGGTAAGGCCACTTTTATTGTCCTATTCTAGTCAGGGGGTGTCCCCCCTGCCACCCGGGCCTGTATATATCGCTCCTATAGACCATAGTTATACTACAGTCATGCCTTGATCTCTGATTCAATAGAACGTCAACCATTAGCGCCAGACTATTAATAGGATTATTGTTACGGCCCCGCTACAGCCGTGCAAATAGCACGTGACCTAATTTCGCTTACTGCCATGCCTGATGCTTATAAGTCTAGGAAGCAGTTTAATCCGCGTTGCCTTTCACTGGTCCGTGCGCCTTAGTTATTCTTTTAAGTATTTTAAGAACAGGACACCGATTTCGCTCATAGCTGTACTGTACAGAATGCAATTTTGAAATGATGTCAATTGTCGCCTTGTCCATATTGTCAAAACAGTCAAAAAGAAGCCGTCAAATTAGTGAAAGTCCAAAATGGCTCCTGTTATGAAACACCGGCCTGCACAACACCTACTAATGGCTTAAAAACATATCTAGTAAGGGTACTATAGGTGGCCCTTTCAAGCTCCCTAAGCTATCGCCAATTTTGGATCCCCCTTCCCTCTTGTAATTCCCTAGATTATTCTGCGCAAGCGCCATAATGGCGTTGGAGAAGTGCGCATAAGGAATAGTAGCAGGAACTGCACCAAGTGTGGTAGAATGTACGAGCTACAAGCCGGATTCCGCGCACGTGATTCCTCGTCCACGCTAGTAAATGATGAATTGAGAACAGATTATCACATGAAACAATACTGTACTGTACAGTAAAATTCGAAATCGGCTTCACATCTGAACACTCAATTATTTTACGTTGACCTACAATTCCAAGGTACACTAGTACCATTATAGCTAGCTGAATTTAGACTAACCTTCAACTTCAGATTAGGATCGAGGTGTTTTATACCAATGTTCTATTTCGTTGACAAAGTCCCGCAATGTTGGGTCATCCTCCCACATGCTATAACCCTTATGCTTAGGGTCTTTTACCCAGACCTGAGAATCCTTCACAGAAATAACTTCTTTATAGGCAGCTAGAAATTCGTCTATTTTCTTGTCCTCGCAGATTACTTTTCCAAGTCCTACAACTTTATCCCTTACTTTAGTGTCAGGTAGAAATGACTTTCCATCGCAATATTTCGCAAACCTGTAATAGTTTGCATTACTATGCTAGTATGAAAGCAAAAGAAGTATACTAACCTGTCGATAATTGCTAGTATATCTTCAAAAACCATTCTGATTCGTACAAGTATGCAACTGGTATGCCCTGAGTGTATTCAGCTTAGGATTGACATGTTTTAACTTTTTACTAGGCAACACCTAGTCTATATACTACTTGCAGAGGGGCTGGGGGAACCAAGGTCTCCTTAATGACATCCTGCCGGCTTCCCCGAGCTGCAAAACGAACTATTATTAAGAGGCAAGCGGCTGGTAGTTGTCTACTATATATGCAAGCCTGCATGGACTAACTCGGACTGCATGCGACCCCGCTTTTGTCCACTTTTAATTGGAGGATTGTGCATAAGCTGGCCACCCCCCACTTTGGATTCCCTGCAAGGTACACAAATATCTGTGATGGTGAAATGTCTTCGGCCAGAGTCTAGGAGATGTGCTAAAGTAAATAGGGTGTGTATGTGGATACCTAAAGGTGGCCACCATGGTAAATACCCCCTATAGGGGTGGGTGGTTGGGGGAGCAGGGGGTGGATACGGTTAGTGATGCAAGTCCTACATTCAAGCCGCTCAGGGTGGCAGGCTAGGCTACAGACTTGTGCAACACGTTGGACAGCAGCCCCGCCAACAGTATTTTGCGATTGGTTTCTAGGTATAATGGGAGATCGGTGTTGCTAAGCCCCTATAAAGGCTTGCAATCAGACTTGCCACGTTAAACTCGCATTGTTCTTGGTCCAAATTTGTGGTTCCAATAACGTCTAATGTGGCAAGCATGTGAGTCTCAAATAGCAGCAAAGCCGAGACCAATAGCTTTTGTGACTAGCTGTATGAACTCACATTTGCTGGGCGGAACAGAAACGCATGAGCCTCTTTCTATAGGTCGGACTGGTGAGGTGTTAATGCATTTTTAATAGCACTCACTGTGCAGTTCAACTAAATCCTGCACCTACATGTCAACGACATATAGACAGGCCACTCTGGTGGAATAAGCCAGACTCTGATTCAGCAATTGACAAATACTGCGCCCTAAAAGCTATCAGCAGGCATAGATAGCCAATCCACCATTCTCGCTTGAAGTTTTTAGTGGATAAGTTTGAAGTACGACTCCAAGCACAATGTAGGCAACAGGGTGGGAAAGGCTGAGTGAGGCAGTCACCATTAAAGGCTGGCTGGCAAGCGCAGCAATTTTTTAGAATAGCCACCTTATATGGAGCGATAGAACATAAGGCTACTCAAAGTCAATACAGATTAGATGATAAGAGTAACTACACTTTGCCTCATACTTCGATTCCACTATTGCATCTCATCCTTTAGCTATTCCATTTCAATGCCATGCCAGTTCTCTTATTCAAGGTACACTGAGAGATATCAACTCGCTAATCATTTCATCATCATCTCCTAGATCCACTTAGAGTGATTGGATCTTTTAGAGCATCCCTAAATCCTCATCATTTATACTTACAATCATACTACAAACACACATTAGCAAATACACAACCAGCAACAGGAAACTTACTATGCGCGTTTATCCTTGTTCGGCCACATTAGAAGCTCATGCAAGTGTGGAGGCCCTCTCTCTTTCACTGAATTATATAGGCCTAAAACAATGTAAGTACTAATAATGGAATGTTAGCAGAGACTCACTAGAATTGATCTTGTGAATAAAATCGTTCTTGGAGTCGACAGGAATATGATGCCCCTAATGGAATTGAAGCTCCCCCTCCTAAAAGGTGTTCAAGATCCTGTAATCTTCCTTATCGTTGACGGCAACTATATGAAGTACAACGGCATCTCCCTGTTTGACTTTGATTTCTTGAGGGACTCTAAGAGCAGCTTCACCCATATTGCCCAAACACACCTTCTAACACTGAATAACTCTAATAAATTTAGTTATTTCCCTTTTGTTTGCAGTAGGAGATTTACTGTGCATAATCTTGTCTACATTTCACAATTAGTTGGTGTTCCAACATCACTAATTTTCTCACATTGGGTTCCATAAATTTTATACACTCTTCTATGCCACTAACGTCCCACTCTCTTAGATCTTTTATTGCATCTTCAAACCATTCCGCCTGCTCTTAAAGACTACGCGCTGCAGTGTGTAGTTCCAATAAAATAGGGATTTTTTTGGCTTGCAGCTCTATAGCTACAACTCGCATAGAAACCAACGCAGTGCGAAGATCCCTTCCAGTTCAGTCTAGGTTTTCCTCTTCCATTATAATAACGTGAAAGCTGAAAGAGTTCTTAAATTGATAATCTCCTATAACTGTTAGACATAGTCTTGCTCTGCAACTACTAAAACCTTACAATATTACTATTGTTCGATAAGAGGCAACGGGTTTCAATAGCAAAATTTTTTAGACTGAACTGGAATGGAAGTTTACGCTTTATAATCCTTCTTTCTTAGCTAAACCTATAACACCTAAGAAACGGCACGAGCAAGTAGTATAAGATGTTTGCCCAGCTAAAGGCAAAATCGGTTTACAAGCAACGTATTGGCAGTAGCCCATTTAGGTGTAGGAAAATGTGCAAGTGCTACAAAACTTCTCTAAACCGCCTAATAGAAGAGGCTCATGCGTATCTGTCCCGCCTTTAAGGATCTATCAAGTTACTGCATCTAGATATAGCTGCAGCAATAGCAGGCAACAAACATTCCGCATCTACATATAGAGTTTCAGGTGCCATTTTTGGCTTCCCTGCTGCAACATTTAATTTTTAGCGCTTGCTTAGGTTATAATCTCTATAGTCGACATTGTGCGTAATGATGGTCAGCTATTTTTGGCCCTTGCAGAACTCTTACACCAACCTATATATCATGCTGTTTTAGATGTTCTTTCCATCTAATAGTCAGACGGCTTAAGGTCTGCAGGGAAAGCAAATAAATAAGTTGTATAAATGGATTGCAGAGTATGTAATATTAATATTATAGTTTTAGTGCATTTTTTTGTGTTGTAAGTGCGTTTTTAATGATCTTTGCCTATTTTTTTACACTATAAGCGAATTGTTGACTGTCTTAGCGCATTTTTTGCACTATAAGCGACTTTTTGACTGTCTTAGCGCATTTTTTTGCATTATAAGCGGATTTTTTTTGCAAGCACCCCCCTTTTCATTTTGCTTTACAGTGTCATATTAGGAACTACCGCCCCGTTGCAATTAGCTGAGCCATCTTCAATTACCATTAACTTACTTAGGGATCTAGATCCAAAATCAGGCGAATACTGTGAACTCTTTGAGGTGCTGCGCTGTAAGTCAGAGAAATTGCGGGCTTAGCTTGCTAATAGCCTCTAAGTGCTCGAGATAGAGAAGCAAGCTGCAGAGTCGCTGAGATTAATAGCGAAGACAATAGATGAGTCCAAAAGCACTAAGTCCTAGGCTCCATCATATTATATTCGGACTGAACTGCTCTGCTCTCCCAAAAAAGACCCTAAGAAGTGGGAGTGAAACCCTGACTATTTGTACTTCGCCCAACATGGAAGCATTAAAGCACGGTTAATCCTCCATCTACTTCTACAAGAATATCGAAGAAGGGTAAAAGAGCTAGATCCTGCCTGGTTCGACCTTTTAATTGAGATCTTTGATAACCTGACTGCCCACTCTCAAATAGAGGCGTAGATCAGCCTGGTTTCTTCCTTAAAGTCGGAAAATGATGGATATAGGCAAGGTTCTCCTATAGAGCTGGAAAATGATGGACATCAGCAAGGTTCGTACTGCCAATATCCTTATTAGGCAGGGCAATGCTAAAGGGTTTAATAGCAGTAAGATACAAGTGCAAGAAAAGGTCAACATATAAACTTTCTCGTCCTCCAACGAAACGAATTGTCAATCCAGTTTCTTCTCTACCTATATGAGAGCTGCAAATTTTAGGTCTACAGTTCGCGCAATACCAGACAACTCCCTCTATGCAAAGCAGTCAGGCTCCACATGATCTATATAGGTGGGTGACGGTATCTGACTAGTACAATTATCTGAACAGGCACCTTTTAGGTGAGTTGCAAACCACAAAAGAAAATCTAGAGCTTAGTGCTTATACATTTCTTGTTTTTCATAGCATCTCCACTAGTCTTTCAACAACTGCAATTACCTCCACTACAATTTCAACTACAGCAATTACAGCAATTACAGCAACTACAGCATTAGCAGCATCAGCAGCATTAGCAGCATCAACCGCATCAACAGCACCTGCAACAGCAACAGTTGCAACAGCAACAACCGCTACCGCTACAGCAACAACCACCACCACCACCACTACCACCACTACTGCTACAGCAACAACTAGAACAACAGTCACCCCAATTAGAGCAGCAGTATGATCAACAGATATTATTCAATCAGCAAATGCAGATAGAGGTAGCAGGTGGTTGGAACCCATTATCTTAAGACAACTTAATGTATTATCTGGATTGATAAGAAGGCAGACTGGCATATATTACAACTGTTTCCAATCCCAAAGTTATCTGTGTTACTTTGTCCACAATGTACCCTAATCCCAACGTGTTTATAATTGTGCCGCTATTAATTGTGACTTCGCCATTAATGATGAAGACAAGACTTATGCCTCCTATAAGACTAATGGGTTTTGTCTTATAGGAGGCATAAGTCTTG
>Ga0335074_10003107_pt1 | contig 22613 bp, 34 predicted proteins | sample Lox_Sample_23_FD_206715 | JGI IMG/M metagenome (GOLD analysis project Ga0335074, IMG submission 206715) | Soil microbial communities from Loxahatchee National Wildlife Refuge, Florida, United States - Lox_Sample_2.3 | ecosystem: Environmental > Terrestrial > Soil > Wetlands | place: USA...
AAAACATTTTCGAACGGGTGGAGGCGGCGGGTTGAATCGGTCGCTGACAAAACGGGGACGGAGACGCCTTCCGCCGGAAGCTTATCTCGAGCTGTGGAAGGAAGTCTTACGTCGCGATGGCTGGCGCTGCCAATCGTGTGGACGCTCGGAAGATTTGCAGGTCCATCATCTCGAGGCACGAAGCCATCTTGGTGGAGACACGGAAGAAAATTTGATAACGCTTTGTGCGGACTGTCACCGAAGAGCACATCGAAGCGGAAATTCCAGTAGTTTGCGCAGGCACAACGAAGGAATTCTTGATGAATAAGGCAGTTTCTCCCGGTGCAGCACTCGAGGCGATGGATAGCCGCCCGCTGGCGACACGAGAAGAGTAAGGGTAGTGACTCTAAGTGAGGGTATTGGTGAGGGTAGTGTCGAATTTAAGTTTACCAACACCCCGGGTTTCCTTCTGTGGTTCGTGACATCCGACTGTTCGCTGTTAGAATCGAAACATTATAGTGAACTCCACTTTGGTTACCGTTCTTGCGGTCTCGTACACCGCTCTCTAGCAGCTCTCGCCCGCAAAATATATGGACTTTACACCATAATGTATTCCATGCCATATTTGTAGGCGTGAAATGGGCCGTTGAGATGGCCGATGAATTCGAACCGGAATTTCAGATGCTGCACGAGGATGTGCGGACAGAGATTCTGGCCCTTGCGATTGTTTTAGAACAGTTTGGGCCGCAGTTGGGTCGGCCACGGGTTGACACACTGAAGGGTTCGCGACACGCGAACATGAAGGAATTGCGATTCAGCGCGGCAGATGGTGAATGGCGAGTGGCCTTCGCCTTTGATCGCAGGCGTGCGGCGATTCTGCTGGTAGCGGGAGATAAATCGGGCGGGAGCCAAAAGCGCTTCTACCGCGAACTGCTACGGAAGGCAGATGAGCGTTTTGACGCGTATCTTGCTCGGATCGGAAAGGGGACGTAACTATGTCCGTGAACGTGAATAAAGTAATTCGGAAACTGAATCCAGCCGAGCGCAAGAAGGTCGAGGACCGCGCGGCTGAGATAGTCGCGGAGGAAATGAGCCTGCGTGATCTCCGAAAGGCACGCAAACTCACGCAGGCCCGTGTCGCCAAGACTCTCGGAATCACTCAAGACAGCGTTTCACGACTTGAGAAACGCAGCGACCTGTTGATCTCAACACTTCGAAAGACGGTCAAAGCCATGGGCGGCGACGTCCGCATTGTTGCTGAGTTCCCGGATCGCGCGCCAGTCGTGCTTTCGGAACTATCCGAGGACGACCCCCCGCGCAAATCACCTCGGAAGCATGCGCACGCCGAAGTCTAAGGCTCCGCTGCTCCCGGTACTGTCAAGAGGTCAGGCCCGCTACCACGGCTCCTGTGTCTCGGAGAAATAAGCAATGACGTTGACACGAGATTGCAAGGAAACGATCCAGGCGCGTGTTCAACGCGACCCTGGCTTCCGTGAGGCGCTCTTACGGGAAGGGATTGAAAGCTTTCTCTCTGGTGATATCGAAACCGGGAAGATCATTCTTCGCGATTTCATTAAGCGACGGCGGATCTGCGAGGCTGAAAGACCCGAGCATCATCGCGCAGCCAGGGGTAGTTCTCTGCCCGTCTGAACCGGATGTAAATGCCAGTGTCAAACAGAAGCGGACCAGTCGGGAGTGAAATCATCTCTTAAGGACTTGGAAACCTTCAGAGCGTCGTTTAAGCAGGAGGTCGAGAAGTACTGACACCTACTTCTTGGAAGGCAGGAGATTCCTGAGGACTGCGGCCAGTTGTTCGGCGAGACGGCCCGTTTTGGCGACGGATTCTAGTTGCCTGTAGATATCCTCCGCATCCCCCTGCTTCCGAATGCCGACACTGCAAACGACGACCACGTGATGCTGCGGATAAATTCGGTAGACGACGCGGTGGTTGCCAAATTGATGCTTCCAATAACCGGCCAGCGAGCCGCGCAGCGGTAGACCGTATCCTTCGGGGTTGATGGCGAGCTTCTTCTCTAAGACTTTTCGGAGTTGATTGCGCACACTGCCGTCGAGAGCTTTGATGTCCTGTGCGGTATCTGACGTGTATCTGAGTTCGAAGGGAGACTTGGAGGGCAGCCCTTCTGGTGCTGGACCGGGGAGAGAAGGCTGTTTTCGCCCTTTGCTCATTTGCCAAAAACATCTGTTGTCGTAAGCAACCGACTAGCGGAAACGTCATCGTCGATAGTCTTCGATAGGGTTAGCAAGCGGTCAGTGAGTTCGCGGTCCGTGAGTATCTCCAAAGTCGCAAGGATTGATTCACGCTCGTTGACCAGGGAGTCCAAAAACTCTTTGTCCACCAAGTACTTCGGCGGTTGGCGACGGTTCTCCACCAACACAACCCGGTTTGCCGTGGCCTCTTTCAAGTAGGTCTTCAGCTTGCCTCGAAGGTCGGTTGCTGTCACTTTCTTGACTGCAATGGAAGCTCTTGCCATTGGCACCCCTCTGATGTACGCTACGCAAATCTAAATGTACATTTGATGGTATTGTTTTGTCAAGCGGTACGGCAAAGAGCGCAGAATGGAAAAGCGGATATCTGCGTCTGATTTGGCCAGAGGACGCACTCGGGAAGAGATAGGGAGCCAAATAAAACACATCCAACGCAGAGAAATAGCGCATCTTCGTGTCCTCGAAAAACATCGAACTCTAGAGTCCGTGTTTTTCCGAAATTCTCTCATGGCAAACACTTACAACCCTCTTGGTATCGATGAGTATTTACGCGAGCGGCTCATGCCGGTCGAAGGCGCTATTCCTCACCTGCAAGGAATCGAGATGTACGGCAATTCGATTCCCGCCGGAGCGGTCGGCGGCGACCTCTTTGAATACATAAATTTTCAGCAAAGATACGACATCGACGCGCGCATCCAGCGGGCACTGAAGCTATCGAAGGAGTACCTCATGCCGCTTCCGGCCGGTGCCGCGCCACGTAATACGGTGGACGACCATGCGGAATGGCTGAAATCGAAACCAGGCTATAGACCTGAACTGGAATCCGAATATAGGCGCGCTCGAAGTTCGGAGCAGGTGCGGGTCGCCGAAGACTTGCATGAGCTTTACACAACAGCGGGCGTCCTGGTAGTTGATGCCCAAGGACACGGAATCATTTCAGCGAAAATCGCATCCACAGTTCACGACACTTTTCATGCCCTTATGCTTGCCGAACTCGATCATCGGGGGAAAACGACCCCGGAATTGTTCGAGAGAATCAACTTGCGATTGGCACAGGCAATGACCGCTCGAAATGCCCTTGGCCGGAACGAGAAAGAGGACGCGCAGGAGATTGCGACCATGCTTTACGGTGAAGTGCGCCCTTTTGGCCATTTTCGGTTCGTGAATTTCGGGCATCCAGCACCGCTGGTATTCTCTCTTGAATACCGCAAGTTCATGGACATTGATAAAAGCGGGATGGTGCAATTTCTGCCGCTCGGTTTGCAAATCCCCGAAGATCATCCGGATCGTAACAGGTACTTTTCCTTGGAATCCCGACAGCGGCGCGCGAGTTCCCCGGATGTGGCAGAGCTGACGCTGATGAGTCCGGGGGACATTCTTTTTCTTTACACCGACGGGGTTTATGACGGCAGCGACATGGGAGAACGAAAGCAGCTTCAAACCGTTATGCGCGAGTACTGCCTACGATCCGCAAAAGACATGTGCAATGCGTTGCTCGAATACGCTGTCAAAAGAGATTCTCGACTGCGACAGGTCGGCGAGGAAGTCCGTATTGACGACAAGACAGCCTTTATTATCAGGCGAAATTGACGAAGGCTCCGAAAACGGTCAACTCCTGGCTTCGAACGCGGAAGCTACGGACGAACTGCCCAACAATCCAGACCATGATGCCAAGTCCTACAACGAACAACCCTATTTTCAGAGGCACCGACCGCATTGCGGCGATCAGCGAAGGTTGGCCGCCTCTACCGTGGCTCCCAATCCCCGAAGGCCGGTTAGAAAAGCACGCCAACAAACACGAAACGGACACTCAGTGAGGAGACCGCGCGGCATCGGCGATGGCTGAATGGGCTAAGACGTTGTCGTAAAATGAGCTGACCCAAGCCGGATGAGGCCCTATGCCACTTGAAAAGAAGCAGGTTTTACCGGATCTGTTTCGATACGTGTGTGATTCCTGTTCTTTCGACTGGCCGAGGACGCCAGTGAAAGAAAGTGAGTTGCCGCCTCCACCGGCGCACTCGTGCCGGGATCAGAATCGAGCTGAAACGAACGCCGTCGTCGAAGAACCAGAAACGAGAGACACCGGAAGCGCGAGACTTAAGCCCGTGGCCGTCTGCACACGATGTGGCAGCGTTTCGTACGAAACAAAACTCATCAACGGTCAGTGCGGACAGATCGTCGCTGGGAAGAGATGCGCGGGAGTCAATGGAAGCGCTCTCAACGCTGACGATTGGAAACAATGCGAAGGGTGTGCGGGTACGGGGAATATAGGAACGACTCGTTGCGGGCGTTGCGACGGCGCAGGCTGGTTATACACTGGCGACAAGGAACGCGGCTAGGAGTACGTCAAAACCAACGGAGTCTAATGAACACAAGCGGAGGCCTGATTCACACCTAACTCCGACCCTTCGTTTAGTCGGCTACTTTCTTACGCTAGAACGTGGCCATGCAAGTTTCGATTTTAGTTCCTCAAAAGCGTTGAACGCAATCGGGCAAATGGCAACATTCTCGATCACGCCTATCAGTCGGGATGTGAATTCGGGTTGCTCTAGGTGAGGGAACGACCTGCAAACGTCTGGTCTATTCTCGTAAATGGAACAGAGCTTTCCGTTAAGCATCGGGCAGGGCGGATTCACCTTGCCTGCTGACATACATTGTCTCTGGAACGCTTCTATGGACTGGCCGAGTGTCTGTGCAATAGCGTGAAGCTCACTTTTCTTGAATTCGACGTGCAGTGATCGGCAGCAATTTGCGCACTGGGTGCAGTCGATGAGGGCAAAGTACTTCCGGCTCAAGGTCTTGACAAGGCCATCGATGTCAGCTGGAGCGTACTGCTTTAGCCACGATCGGAATTCCCAGTTTTCGTCGTCGCGTTCTTGTGAAAGCCGTTGGATTCTTGAGAGATCGATCTCAGTTTTCCGAACCGTGACCTGCTTCTGCACTTTCATTCCGGCCTCGCGTCGCGAGCCTAGCCAAAGCTTAAGCGATAATATGCGGATTGCTTGGCGACGAGGAAATTATCTCCAGTAAGGCGCCCAGTGAAAATCGCGAAATCCGAGCATCTGGGTACTAAGCCGAAGTTAACTGTCCGGTAATTAAACTTATCTTGCTGCTGCCAAGACGGATTCCCTGAATAGGTGGTGGTAGATTGAACAAAGTGAGTTGACCTTCGCATCTTCTATATATAGAATAACCATATATGAGGTCCGTTGATGAACGATCGTGAGCTCAAGAAAGGGTCGGCGCCGCTGCTGATCCTCAGCCTGCTGGAAGAGAAGCCCTGCCACGGATATTCCATTGCTAAATTAATTGAGGAAAGATCCGGGGGGAAGTTGCGTTTTCATGTTGCTTCGTTATACCCAGCGCTTTATGGGTTGGAGAAGCAGGGCATGATTCGAGGTGTCTGGGAGCAAGGGCCGAATCGGAGACGCAAATGCTACAAAATCACCGCGGCGGGGCGCAAGGTTCTTCAGGAGCAAAAGCAGACCTGGGCTGTTTTCTGCTCCTCCGTGGAACGCGTGACGGGGGTGCGCTATGCATGATTGGGATCGCATCGTAGAGCAAAGGCTTCCAAAACTGAAACTGCCGGAAGCCAGGGAAGCGGAGATTCGCGAGGAGCTGGCTGAGCACTTTGCCGAAATGCACGTGGACCTTCTGGCGAAAACCGGTTCGGCAGAAGAAGCAATGCGGCAAGCACTGGAGGAGATCGGCGATTGGCACTCACTGGCCCGCAAGATTCGCATATCGGAGATGCTCGGGAAGTTAAGTCTGCGCGTCCGCACCTTCTGGCTCCCGGGCCTGATGGGCTTTGCGGCGGCAATGCTGAGCGGTATTGCCCTGTCCATGATGTGGCGCAGCATGCCCGACGGAGGCAGGGCCTTACGTAGCGCGATCAACGATTCGGGGCTCGGTTTGGCGTTTCTTGGACTTTTACAGTTGCCGGCCGGGTTTGTCGCTTCCGGCGTCGCTTGGTACCTGGGCGCTTCGGGCGTCCGGCGTGCTTGCGTCGCGCTCTTTCCGTTGCTGGTTATCGAGATGGCATTTACACTAACTCGATTACTGGGTGGGGCATCGCTACACGCAGTCTTAACGCCGGAGCCTGGGATTATTCTTTATGTGGGCACAGGTCTCATCGCGGGAGGACTCCCATTCTTTTTTCGGCGCCAGCGGCTCAGCGTTTTCACCTGCAGATGGCTGGCTCAATAAAAAGTTGCCGGTAGGGATTGGCGAGCCTCCTCACCCGGCGTTTCCGGGGGAGCCAGTTAGACTTGCACAAGCCTAGAGTAAAAACAATTGCAAGACCGGGTTGAATGCCACTGCCTAATAAACGCGCTAACCAGAGATGTGGAGTCCTAGGACTGGACTTGCCTGGCACGACAAATCAGGCGCTACTTGGAGGATTCATGAGATCTGCGTCCGACACTTTGCAGCTAATCGCTGAGCGATTGCGGGAAAACATAGAAGTGAAAAGGGCAATCTTGGCGAACGATGAATTATTGAAGCTCATTCATGAAGTGGCGGTTGCGTGCGTTCATGCTCTGGAGTCAGGCGGAAAGATCATCCTCTTTGGAAATGGAGGGAGCGCGGCAGATGCGCAACATATCGCTGCCGAACTGGTCGGCAGATACCTGCGAAACCGGCGGGCGCTTGGGGCGATTGCCCTTACAACAAACACTTCTAGCCTTACGGCAATTGGGAACGACTATTCTTTCGAAAGGTTATTTTCCAGACAGATCGAAGCGATTGGCAACAGGGGAGACCTGGCCATTGGCATTTCTACCAGCGGCAATTCGGAGAACGTTCTCCGCGCCTTAACGGCGGCGAAGGAGAAAGGGATGGTCGCTGTAGGATTGACGGGGAGCAGCGGCGGCAAATTGCGGGACGAAACGAATTACTGCCTTTGTATTCCGTCTGAACAAACTCCGCGAATCCAAGAGGCGCACATCGCTGTAGGACACATTCTGTGCGAAATCATCGAAGAACACTTCTCGCATGAACAGAATATTTCTTGAGCTAGACGGATTCGTTAACCCGCGAGCGGTTACTCCGAAGCTGCCGCTCACCCTGACTGCTGTTGCCATCCGGTTAGAATCACTCCGTGAGAGGATGTCGCTAGCTCCTGTCGGGCCACAAGTCGACGATGTTTTCGGGTTTCTTCGTGGGAAGATTTACGGGTCAAGCTGTTGTTCGGCTGCCAGCATGTTGATGCCCATAAGATAAAGGCTCCGAGATTCCTCGGAGCCCGGTGTACCGCCAACAAAGCACTCGTTGCAAAGCAGTCTAATCTGCGATTCGCTTGGCAAAGGATTTGATCCATTCAACAATCCGGCGGAAGCGGTCCTCTTTCTGGGTGGCAAAGCCGGCGATGAATGCGTGCGCTGCGTCCGGGTCTACCTCGAGAAACCACCCGTTGGCTCGAAGCATGATATCCGTTAGCAGGAAACTAACCCGCTTGTTTCCGTCTACGAATGCTTGGTTCTGTGCCAAGGATTGCATCAGAGCGGCAGCTTCCTCAAAGATGTCCTGGTAGTAACCATTCTGAGGTCTAAAAATGGCGGACGCCAAGAGGGCCTTGTCCCGAATACCGTGGAGTCCGCCGTACTCATCAATCGCCAGTCGATGTACCTCAATTGCCTCAGCCACGGTCGGAAAAATTCTCACTTCGCCAGCAGTCGAAGCAGCTTATCATTCTTGCGAATGGTCTGCCGAGCGAGAGCCATGATCTCTGGCCGGACAGTCTCCTGTGTCGGCTGAACAAACTGAATGTAGTGTTCTGCGGCCTGCTCGAGAACATAGGTGGTGGTCTGACCGTTATCCTCGGCCAGTTTCTTAAGCTTGTTGTAAAGCGACGTTTTCATGTTAAGCCCGACCTGTCTTGTTGTGGCCATACAAACCCTTTCTCCTAAACGAATGATACCAGATCGAATTCTGATGTCAAGATAGATCTAGACCGGTCTTGACTATTATCGAGATGATGCGCCAATCTGCTGCAGGCGACCTTTCAAAGCGCCGCGGTTTTCCCTCGGTGGCGCGCCCAGCACCTTTTCCAGCCACTGGGCTACGACTAACCAGCCGAAGAAGACCGCATGCTCACTCGCCGTAAACCGAAGAACGCGAACGGGTCGCCGCCGAAGCACTAACGCGATCACCAGACCTTTTCAAGATTCTTGAGTCCCTGGAGGTAGTCTTCTTTTTCCAGCCGGCTTGCGACTCCGAATTCAGTCAGGATCGTCATCATCTGTCCGACCGGAACCCCCGCCAATTCCGCAGCCCTGCCGAGCGAGGCCTCTCCCTTTTTGTACCTCTCGACCGCGAGCAGAATTCTTCCGCGCGTCACCATGTCCCGAACAGCTTTGGATAGACCACTCCCCTCCTTTTTGGTTATCTCATGTAGGAAATCATAGTTTTCGCGATCCATGCGAACGCTCATCGTCTTGCTCATGGCTTTGCCTCCAATTTCCTTCTCGCGTCCTCGATAATTGAATCCTTGTACCGACCGTACTTCGCCAGTAGCGCGAGTTTCTCAAGAGCCTCAGACTCTTGCACCAAGCACTTTTCCCGGCTTCTAATCAGGATGCCCACCGCCGGGGTGAACGGGATTCCCAACAACTTGCACGCGTTGATCCCATTTTTGTCGTCAATGCCAAGCAGTTGAGCCTTCTCGTTGAGCGCAAGCGCGATGGCCTCTGCTTCGCCCTTCCCTAGGCTGAAGTCTGCCTGGAACTTGGCGACTAGCCGGCGGTTCTTACCCACGACCGTTTCGATGCGCGACTCATCGAGGGCTCGTTGAATGATGACCGCATCCAGCGCCTTCTTGGAGCCGCAACATTCCCTCTCAACCTCATTGGGAATCGTTACCCGTACGCTGACGTTAGCAAGGAAGGTCTCGAGCAGCTCGGCTTTGGCGATCAAGATCAGCGTGGATGCGTCGAAGGAAATCATTATGACACAATATTACAAACGTAATTCTACCATAGACTTCAGATTGATGGCGCCGAATCTTCAACCCCGACACCTCGGCTGGCGTGCGCGGTACGCCTACCCGAATTTCTTCGTCGTCCCGGCGAACATGGTCCCGTTCGACATGACACTAGCGCAGCAGCGCCTCGCGATGCTGGTCGAGTTCGAGGTCGACAGTCGGCCGCCATCGAAGCGCTGCTGTACTCCTCGCACGAAGCGAGGAAAGAGAGCCTGGGCGTCGCCGAAATCACAAGCAAAGTAAACAAGGTTCTCGGAAGCCGCGGCGAGTTATTGACGCTGAAACCCCGCGCCATCGGCAGCATCTTGCGGTCACTGGGTTTTACCGCCCAGCGTCTCAGCGCCGCAGGGAGGGGAACGACGCTGCTGAATTCCGTACGTCAGCGCATCCATGACCTGGCATGGAGTTACGACCTCTTGGAGCGCGATCTTCGACCTGGGGATTGCGAGCAGTGCCGACGTCTGGACCCGGAGGTGACCAAGTACCTGGACGGAAAGTTGAGTCGGCGGATCGCTGGGGCGACCCCGGGAGAGCTCGAAAATCCCCTTAAGTACGACTCTCCCTATGATGATGTCGATTAGGACTGAGGTGCTGTAACAACAAGATGGTGCTTAGCTATTGCCAGACCAGCGGGTAGCCAACGCGGAGACCTACAGCTACCCGGCGTTTCGGGAATCTTTTCGGGAGCTACGACGTGAAGCTCGAAAATCAAAGATGGAATTGGTGATTGCGCTTTTTCACTTCGAAAGGGCAATGAATAAGGCTATGCAAGAGTCCAAATCTTGAAGTGCCCGGACGGCCCTATCTCAACGCTTGGTGCCCATGCCGGTCTGGATGACTGCGGAGCCGCCTTGGAGCGGCTTCGTGGTCTTCTGGATAGTGTGAAAGACTACCCGAAGCACGCCTACTACGAGAGCATAGCAATCCTGCATTTGGAACTCGCACAAGCCATGGAGCGCACGTGGAATGAGTTCGAGCAAATCTTGGATGACCTTGATGGGTAAGAGCGTGCTCCAACAAATCTACGAAGACACGGGCATCTATCTCGGCCCGATTGAAGTCGCCCGCGACCGCAAGCTGAGGTTGTTTTATGAGACATGGATAGAGGCAAAAGGCGACCCGGAGAAAGAGAAGACCGCTTACGAAGTGTTCATCAAATTCATCAGGGAGGAATACCCGTGAACAACACCCCCCGATTCAGCAATGGATTTCGGAAGGCAAGCGAGTCACGGTCAACATGGGCACCTCACTCCATGACAGAATTTGCAGGCCCACGATTTTTGCAAGTTTCTGCTGGCGGTCGACGAAGCTCCAAAATCGCTCCGCCTTGAGTTCGAGAGCGGTGGCCACATGGAGACTGTCAAGGGTGCGGACACCAAGTTTTGGCCCGTAACGGCGGCCCAAATCCTCGCATGTGTCGAAGGCGTTTTCGGGTATGCCCGCTGGCATCCAAATCCCGTTGGACTGATCCTGCTCCAGTTGGCGGTGCATCTGGTTGGCCTCCCGAGCGGACAACTCTCCGCGGAAGACGTGCTGGGCAATGGCGTGTGCCCATTCGGCTCGGTGCAATGCTGTTAGCCATAGGCTCGGAGCCATCAGGACGCGCTGCCGGGAGACAGTGGAATGTTGGTCGGTCACGTACAAGGAAACAAGAAAACTAGAATCCACATAAAAACTCAATAGCGTCCTCGTTCCTCGATGACAAGATCGGCGCCTGGCAAAATGCGGTCGCCAAAAACCTTTTTAGCGCGAGCCGCAAAATCAGGAAACTTGACGGGCCGCTCGCTTCCTCGAGCGGCTGGAATGATCCGGGCGATAACTTTGTTGCGTTCTCGAAGTTCAACGGTCTTCCCGGCGCGTAGCCAGGCCTTGAGTTTGCGAGTGTCGCGAAGTTGGCGTATGTTCACGTTCGGCATGTCACAATCGTGACACAATATGTGCCACATTGTCAAACGCTACGTGTTATGTGCCGCGGAGTGTCGTGTGCACTGACCAGCGCACCTTGAGGGACGGCCGTGACAGGGGTTTGCCGGCTCTTTCTCGTGCAGACATTCGCGAATTCCCCGGTAAACATTTGGCGACCGGAGGAGTTGTCTCCGACAACGCAGTTTGGGGAACCCGACGTCGCCAAGCAGAGAACCCTTGTCAACGACAGTTCGGGAATGACATAAGGCGTGCTTGGATTTTCAACCAGCTTTCCAGCTTGGACCCGATGGATCGGACCTGTTGACGTTATCCGTCAAGCATGGAAAAGCTACTCTTCGTTCCAATCCACATTGGATGTTTACACCCAGGCGAATACACCAGCCAAGTAAGTAGCATAAGCAGTACTACTTTCATTGGTATTCTGCTCGACGAGGAGCGACGCATCGATTTCCGATGTTGCGGAGAGCAGGGCATAGCGGAAAGTAGAGCAGGGAACTGACAGCAATTAGCGATAAGGACACAAAAGGGTGCAGATTTGTGGCTTTTTGCACCCTCGCTGGTTTCCGGGACGTGAACGCGAAGTCTTTATTTAGAATGGCGGGGACGACGAGTCTCGAACTCGCGACCTCTGCCGTGACAGTCCAGCGTCCAGAGGTAACTAGTTGTAATTTCGCGGCGCCGATCGCCACGCTTGGCGCTCTAAGGAATCCTTTGGAACTCTTATTGCACCCTAACTGCACCCAGATTCTGCATAAATTCCTTGTCGCTCCCGTACTACTTGACATTTAACGCGACGCAGTATAGTGTCGGATTGTGATTCAGTCCTTCCGCTGCGCCGACACCGAGCGCCTATTTCATCGAGAGTCTGTCCGCCGGTTCAAGGCTATCGAGCGCCAGGCTCTTAGGAAGCTGGACATGCTAGATGCGGCGCTGGACATCCGGACGCTCTCAACGCTGCCAGGAAACAGACTAGAGCGCCTAAGAGGGGACCGGAAAGGGCAGTACAGCATTCGCGTCAATGACCAATGGCGCGTCTGTTTTGAATGGCGCGATGGGCATGCCTATGAAGTTGAGATCGTGGATTATCACTAGGAGATAGCAGGATGACAAAGAAACTTAAGCCGGTGCATCCAGGAGAAATTCTCCGAGAAGAGTTTATGGTCCCTCTGGGACTGAGTATGAACAGAGTTGCTATGGACTTGCGCGTCCCGGTAACGCGGATCGCCGATATCGTCAACGAGAAACGCGCAATTACTGCTGACACGGCCCTGCGTTTCGCGCGCTACTTCAACAACAGTCCGACGTTCTGGATGAATCTCCAAACGCGTTATGACCTGGAAGTCGCCGAAGACGAGATTGCCGATAAGGTTGAACGCGATGTCCGTCCTTTGGAGGCAGCGCCTGCAAGGTAGTTCAAACCAATGCTTGGCCTGCCAAAAATGCAAGCGGCAGCGTTCGCGAGTCTTTGTGTGAAACGGCGCTTCACTCGCAGACACACCAGGGCGTGACGTGAGTCACAAAGAAGAGTTCGGAGCGCCGGAAGAAAAGGGAATCGGAGCAACTCTTTTGAAGAGAACGGCGGGGACGACGAGACTCGAACTCGCGACCCCTGCCGTGACAGGGCAGTGTTTTGATGTAATCGCTTGAAATCAAACGGTGTCGGCGGACACTCTTTGATACCACAGGGGACTGTATGTCACTTCTTATCGTCCCCTTAATGTACCCAGATTGTTAGACTCCCGCAACTATCCTTGGATCCTATGGATGACGTAACAGCGCACTGTTGATTTGGGAATGGATTGAAATAGCTCGCCAAGGATGGCTACCAAAACCACGATTTGGAACCCCAAGTAACAATTATTGGACCATGAATGGACTAAGAAACTGACTCTACCAAGAAGGGCAGAATTTGGCTTGAGGGACCTGGAACTTGAACATCCGGACCATAATCAGCTGATGGCATCAGCGACGGATGGCTCTTCACGACCTGAACAGGTGCTTGACGTTCGTCTTGTGGTCGACACTTTTCCCGCGCTTGCGTGGTCCAGCGCTCCGGACGGTTCGGTAGACTTCGTTAATCAGCGATGGCTCAAGTACACGGGCCTTTCTCCTGAATCGTCGTATGGCTGGGGATGGCAAACGGCGATTCACTCCCAAGACTTTTCTGAACTGATGGCAAGGTGGGACGCCCGCCTAAATTCTGATAACGCAGGCGAATGCGAGGTACGGTTACGGCGCTTTGATGGTGTATTCCGATGGTTTCTATTTCGGCGTGAACCCCTTCGTGACGAATCTCATTCGGTGATCCGATGGTACGGAACCGGGATCGATATCCACGACGCAAAGCAGACCCAAACGCTACGGGCCGCCGAAAACAGAACGCTTGAGATGATCGCGAATGGGGCAAACCTCTCCGACGTTCTAAACGATTTGTGCTCTGCCATCGATGGCCACGCCTCTGCGACTTCGTTTGTTTGATGGACGGAGACGGCAATCAGCTTTTGCCGATTGCTGGTCCTCATGTCCCGCCCACATTTGCGACGGCGATCACACCTTGGCCGATCGGTCCGAACAGAGGCTCTTGCGGCACCGCGGCGTTTACGAAAAACCGAGTGGTCATTCCGGATATTTCAAACGATCCGCTCTGGCCTGATGAGGCTCGGGGCTTGGCTTTGAGTCATGGGTTTTGCGCGGCATGGTCAGAACCTCTCATTTCGCAAGATGGGGAGGTTCTCGGCACTTTCGGCATCTCCTATCCGGAGCGACGAACCCCAAATCGGCAAGATCTTGAATTGATCGAAGCGGCGGGGGGACCTTAATATGGGTTGACTGGGAAGGCCCATCGCTATATCATGGCCATGGTAATTAACGTGGCCATGATACCTACCATGGCCGTGGTAAATCTATGCCAGGCCATCACCCAAATCCATCGCTCGACAACGAGGCCCAATTCGGGCGGATCGTGGCCAACCTGTTTCGTGAGGACGGCTGGAAGGTCCTCGAAGAGCCCCGCAAGAAGAATGTTGCGCCCGACTTCCTCGTGTCGGGGCACGGAAAGAAATTAGTCGTAGAACTGAAACGGGCTTCGGAAGGACGCAAGGACCGGGTGATTCCGTTGCTGTCGCAGGCCGCACTGGAAGCAGTCCATTATTCCCGAGTCATCCCCGGTCATCCAGTCCCCCTCGCGATTGTGGGCGCAAACCGTATTCCGGATTCCGTTGCCGAGGAAGCGAAGCAATTTGTACGGGAACGTGCGCCCGAAGTCGCAATTGGAGTGTTGGATCTGGAAGGTCTTCGGTTGTTCGCAGGCCATGGGCTGGAGTCGCTGAGTTCGGCGAGGCGTCCGCAGAGCGATCTCCGCCCGCCGAAAGTATGCGCGCCGCAGCTCTTTTCCGATTTGAATCAATGGATGCTCAAGGTCCTTCTCGCGCCTCGAATTCCCGATGTCTATCTGTCGGCCCCGAGAGGCCGCTATCAGGGAGCATCGCAACTGGCGGAAGCAGCTGGTGTTTCAGTGATGAGTGCATTTCGTTTCGTCGAGGAATTCTCGAAAGAGGGCTTTCTCGAGTCTGGACCAGGAGTATTGCGACTAGTTCGATTGAGAAAATTGATGAACCGGTGGGTTGCAGCGAGCCAGCGACGTGTTCTGGAAATCCCGATGCGTTGGATGCTTCACAGGGGCAAAAAGGCACTCGGAAGCGCACTTCGTTCCTATCAGTCTGACCAACGGATGCCCTTTTCGAATCTGGCCGATCAGCTTTCGTCGCCGCGGCCGCGATTGTGCCTCGGACTGTTCGAAGCGGCCGAGGCGCTCGGCATCGGGTTTGTGCACGGGGTGAAACCATATCTTTATCTGGAGCGTTTGAACGCGGAAGTTCTGAAGGACCTGGGCCTTTCGGGGAACGCCGAGGAAAAAGAAGCGGATCTCTTCGTGCGCATTCCAGGGAACCGCGAGAGCGTTTTTCGTGGAGCTGTCAGGAAAGACGATGTGCCGGTGAGTGATATTCTCCAGGTCTGGCTTGATGTCGGACAGCATCCGTCCCGAGGTAAGGAGCAGGCGGATCTTATTTGGAGAAAAATTCTGTCTTCCGCATTTGAGTCGTCCGAACCATGATCGAACAGGATCTCGAACTCGAAGCGTTTTCGAAATTCATTGCTGCGCTTGATCCCTAGCTCGGCGAGGTCGTTCTCGTCGGGGGATGGGCACATCGCTTGTATCGCCTCGACTCCCACGCGAGAAAGCTCGATTATCTTCCGCTGACGACACTCGATGGAGATGTCGCCGTACCGCCCAAATTGAAGAAAGAAGAATCGACCGTACGGAAACGCCTGCTGGAAGCCGGGTTTGAAGAGGAGTTCATCGGGGAAGATCGTCCGCCGACTACCCATTACCACTACGGAAAAGGCGGTGGATTCTACGCGGAATTTCTCGCGCCACTCGAAGGGAGCGAATACGATCGGCACGGAAAGCATAAGGCAACGAAGGAAGTGGGCGGCGTTTCGTCCCAGTTGCTTCGTTACATCGAAATCTTGCTGCTCTCTCCGTGGAAAGTCGAGTTAGGCCAGGAAAATGGATATGCGCTGTTACCGAAACGGACGGTGCAGATTGCCAACCCAGCAAGTTTCCTCGCGCAAAAAATCCTCATCCACGAGCAACGCCACTACAAGGACAAGGCCAAAGACCTGCTGTACATGCATGATACGATCGAGGTGTTCTCCGAAAAACTGGACGAATTGCAAAAACTATTCCGAAACGAAGTTGCGCCGAAACTCCATGCGCGACGGGTAGCGGAACTGGAAGGAGCGCCTGAGAGGCTCTTCGGAAAGGTCGAGGACACGATTCGGGAAGCCGCGCTCATGGCCGCGGGACGAAAGCTCACTCCGGAAAGACTCGCCGAAACCGCGCAAGCCGGATTGAAAGAAATTTTTGGAAGGAAGGCTGCGTAAGGTACCGGTGCCAGCAAATCACAGGAGAGACACGTTGCCGAGAAACTCCTCTGCGTTGAGGTGAAGTCCAGCACAGATTTTTGGAGATTACGATGGCCAAACGGTTTTCCCGGAAGGAGCTGTACGAGCTTGTCTGGTCGGAGCCGTTGAAAATTCTGGCCCCGCAATTCGGAATTTCCGATGTCGCTCTAAAGATGGCATGCGCCCGGGCGGAAGTTCCCACACCCGGTCTGGGACATTGGGCGAAAAAGACGGCAGGAAAAAGCATGTCGCAAGTAGGGCTACCCGAGCGTCCGCCTGGCATGGACGACGCAGTCCTTATTGGCGCGGGGCACGGTTATTGGCATTCCGGTTGGAGCGAAGAGGAACTGCTAGGCCCTCTTCCGCCGCCTCCCGAATTTGGGGAACCCATCGAGGGCGTGCGCGAACGCATTGCCAAAACGGTTGGCAAGGTAACTGTGCCACGTGAGGCGCGGATATGGCATCCGATGATCGAGAGACTTCTGAAGGAAGACGAGCAACGACGGGAACGGCAGCGCGCCAGTTCCTTCCCGTCGTCTTGGGACGCACCTCGGTTCGACACTCCCTTCGAGCGAAGGAGGCTGCGGGTGTTGAACACGCTGGTTCTGGCGGCGGGAATGATGAGCGGCAAGCCTTCGATTAATGATCACGAGGGGCGGAGTATTCATCTCAGCTTCCATCAGAGGCACATCGCTATCCAATTGGACCGGCTCAAGCAGGCAAGGCGCCGGAGAAATGCGGCAAATTCAGCGGAGGCCGATGAAGCGAAGCTTTCGTTGTCGATTCTCCAGAGTCCCGGCTCGGAAAACATCCGCATGGCCTGGCATGACGATGAGCAGGGCAAGCTTGAAACGCGCGTTACGGAGATTGCGGTCCAAATCATTTTGACCGCAGAGCTGCAATACCGCGAAGGCGCCGTACGCGGTTACGAATGGCGCGTGCAGCGCAAAGCCGAATTGGAAGAGGAAGAGCGGGAAAGGAAGCGCCAGGCAGAACGGGCGGAACGGGAGCGGCAGAAGCGGCTCGAACAAGCCCGCATTGATCGCTTGGTAAAGAGCGCCGCCGCGTTTCAGCAAGCCGGAGCAATCAGAAAATACGTGGAAGCGATTCGTGCGACACAGACGGACAATGCGGCTTGCTCAGGCGAAGAGTTGGAACGTTGGAGCCAGTGGGCACTGGCGGAAGCGCAGAGGATTGATCCTGTGGTCGGGGAGAAGTTCTTACTAACCATGCGAGACGAATAGCAACCGAGAGACTCGCGTGCTTGCTTCGCTGGTGAGGACCGAAGGAATTCCGTTTCGTTTATGAGAGGAGACAGCAATGGAAAAAGTGGAGCGCCAACAGGCTAAAGTCGGGAAACGGAAGTCAGGTGCGACGGGGCAAGGGAAGTCGGGTGAGTCAGTGGGCGGTGCCGACGAGCGTGACGAAGTGGTTGTCCTGAAGAAACGAATCGCCCGACTGGAGTCTGAAAACGGGCAGTAGCGTAAGCAGATTGCGGTCTTGACGGACAGCATGGGTCGGTCGTCGCAATCTCTTTCGGATTCTGTCCTCGAGCAACAACACAATTTCTTCAAGTACAGCAACGGGCGCCGGTATTAGAGTGAAAGCCGGATGGGGGATAGCGATCTGGGGGAGAATTTCTGCTCAACAGTTGCTGAACAATAGACTGCAAATGAGGGGTTCGAGCGCAACTGGGAGGCTTGCAACGCTAACAAAACAAACGAAAATCGGTCCGTGCGAACAGGTCAGGGTGAATTAGCAAACCGCCGCCGAGATCTTGCGCTTCCCAAATTCGACCAACTAATGCGAAGGCAATTGAGAGGGACACGGCGAAGCGCGAACTGAGCCTAGCGCGTGATTTGCTGATTCGCGTTTCCGAACATCAATGAAACGAGAAATGCGCACGGAGGGCCGAATTCTCCCCACACTTGCCAGATCACGGGCGCTTAACTTTCGTCAGTTCAATAGCTTCTGAATAGCACTCCTGCCTCCCCGTGTTTTTGCAAATTCGTCGTGTCGCGAACTCTCGGAAACTAAACGACTTGGGAATCGAGAACTCCTGCCTGCCAGAATTCCGCAGACGAGTTTTGAGTGAAAGAAACCTTCAGTAACCTAAAGAAAACACGCGAGATGTTTTGGTCGGGGCGCCGAGATTTGAACTCGAGACCCCCTGCGCCCAAGAGCGTACTATGCCACTCCGGCGATAAAAGCTGTTGCGGTTTTCCATACCTCATTGTATGGTGAGTGTATGGCGCGAATGATCTCAACGACAGTTCGCTTGAACGAAGAGGATGTCCGAGCCCTGAAGCGCGCAAGAGCCGCTGGACATTCCACCTCAGAGCTCGTTCGCAAGGGTTTGCGCGTGGTGGCCTCCCGTTACTATACCGGTCGTCGACCCCCCTCTACCTTGCTGTTTGAGTCCACGGATACGAAGCTCGGAGACGAATCCGAGCTGTTCCGGAATGTCGAAGATTGACTCGCCCACTCGTCGCCGACACGGGTGGCCTCCTAAAAGCGGTCGCGTGCACGCGGGATGGCAAACCCAGCTTTCCGGAATACAAAACCATCCTGACCACTGCGAGTGTCGTGATCGTGCCGTCGCTCGTACTCGCCGAAGTGGACTACTTCCTGAGAGATCACCGAGCCGCCATGCGCAAGCTGGTTGCCGAAATCTTCGATCCGCGAACTCGTTACGAATACGAATTGCCATTGCCTTCTGACCTTGTTCGCGCCCTAGAATTCGACGCCAAGTTCAATGAGCTCGATCTCGGATTGGTCGACGGGACGGTTGCCGCCGTTTGCGAACGGCGCGGAGTGTATCGAGTACTGACTTCTGACGGGCGCGATTTCGTCGCGATTCGTGTTGGTCCGCGTTTCTCACGAGCGCTCGAGCCGTTGCCGTGATGGCGTGGAGAACGGCGGCGGCGCATGGGGAAAGGAACTTCCGTCGCTTTCTGCCGTGAGCACTCAGATGATCATCCCCAAACAAGCGGTTGTGTTGGTTACGAGACCGACCGCCCGGTTGACCGCGGAACAGCAGAGAGAAGTCCAGCGACTATTAGTCAAGGTTGGGAAGGATTGCGAGAGCTGGATTGCTGGTCCAAGCAGCGGTTCTTGAATTTTTTGGCTCTACCCCAGGCGCATAGATCATTCCTCCCAGGCTCGGAATTCGCGCCGCGCTATTTCCTGGACGGCAACAATCCATTGAGCGGCGGCGCTCCGTCCCGCTCTGGGAATGGTCATTGCGGGCATATCGAAGTCACCCGAACTGAACAGGTTGCGAGCCGGCCGGCAGCGGAACGGGCCCTGCCGGTAGAATACGGCCCGAACGATGATGAAGGTGGTGAGCGTAAAATGGAGGCGGATGGGAACGGCGCATCATCCCTTCCTGACTCGGGCGAAGAAGGCAACGGAAATCACAGGCCCGCGGCCACGCTCCCACATGGAGGATTTGTCAGTCAACCGGGAGTGGGTGACCCTCCCATCGCAGAATCCGGCCCGAACGATGGTGTAGTCCAGAAACCCGCGCATGGGTCGTCTCATGAATTAGACCACGGCGGCACGCAGCCTCCTCAAGCTCTTGAGGACCCGGGCGAAGTCGCTTTGACTCACGAGCATCTGTCGGAAGTGCTCGCCAACTCTTACGAATCGATCCTGCGGAAGCAGCGAGAGCGCGACAACAAGTCGGCCGCCCGTGAAAAGAAAGACCCCCAGCAGGCGAGTGGCTGAGCTGTTGCCACTAGACAGAAACAGGCAGCGTACTTCGAACGTTTGTCAGACCGAAGAAGTGGCCGGGCGCTGTGCTGGCGCTGTCCTGGATGGGGGAAACGCACTGTGTATGGGACAGTTTTCAACGTGATGGCAGCTTGGCAGGCTTTGACGTACTTCGAAGAAGGCAAGGCGAAAAATCATTTTCTATCCTCTGTTCTGGACCAAAAAAAGCTCTTTGTGATGAAAAACGAGAATGAGCTTCGGAGATGGGGTTAAGAACGGTTGGCTCGTCGCACACAAAAGCAGCCGCGAAGAAGTCCGGATTTTGCTGGGGACTGTGGAACGAGATCTCAAAGGCTGCCGGGCGAAAGATGTATCGACCGATTGGCGGTTTGCAATTGGCTACAATGCGGCCTTCCATGCCGCGACCGCGGCCTCCCCGCCGCAGGATATCGAGCGTCCCAGGACAAGCACCACGACCATGTCATGCAATCCCTCGGACTCACGACCGGCAAAGACTCTAAATTCATCCGCAACTCCGGTGCATTCCGCCAGAAACGCAAGGTGAGCAAGTACGACATTGGCGGGGGAATTTCGGACCGGGAAGTCCTAGAAATGACCGCCACCGCAGAATCTTTGCGCAACGATGTGGAACGCTGGATTCGCAGGAATCACGCGGAGCTGCTGTAAGCCTCCCCAGGGTCTTAGTCTCTCTTCCATCCACTCCATTTCACCCAGGAAGGTTTGTAACATCATGGCACGTTTGGCATCGGAGTCAGGTCGGCTTACTTGAGCACCCCGCAATTCCAAAGAATTTCGATTAGCTCTTCGGGGGTTGCGCGGTTCCAGCCCTTGTCCGATGACTCTTGGCACATCTCGATGGGGAGGAGCGTCCATGCGGTCTCGTCCCGCCATTCGAGGACCAAGTCCGGCGTGTCTCCAACGACGATCCAGCCAAGGCCCTCGATTCGGGCGGTGAGCTCGTTGCCGCCGTCCGGCCCGCGTCTGACGTTGATCTCCGGCAGGAAAACCCCATTCAGCCGAAACCTGAATTCGGGTGTCGATGGCCGAGGCTCCAATTCGATTCCTCGTCCTAAGTATACAGAGGCGAACGGGGAATCGACTATTCTCCAGTAAGTAATTTTTTTTCAAAAGGTTACAAATAGCTAATTTCGGACATCGCTGTGTATACTGGGTGGAGAGGGAGCCTCAAAGCATTTGCTGCCAGAAAAGCCATCCGTTGCCGAACTGTTCGAGTACATGAGGAAGCTGGCGGCGTCGCACGACCTGCTCGAACGGCTTAAGGTACTTTGGGTCGCCACGCAACTCCGAACGCGTCTGGAACGTTGCTCCGATGCCGAGATGGCCGAACTGCTGTCCATGGTGCAGGAAGGGCAGGGGGTCTTCGACCCAGACTTTGCCGAGTGCGAGCACACCAAGAGGAGATTGCTCAGATCTTCGGGGGAGATTGCGAAGAGGAATTGGTGAGTGATTCGGGACGCTGGCGTCGAACTCCTGAATGACGCAGCCGCCCTGTTTCGGTCAGGCATACCGAGTCAATCGAGCCAGTGTTGTGCGCGTCGTGAGAGATGCGGAGCAGAGCCAAATGGTCTCAGCGGCGTGAGGGGCACATTAGGAGAAAGATGAGCCACCGACATTTCTGTGATTACATAGGGCATGACTGGCAGTGCAGCCGAAACTGCAACTGTATTTGCGGTCTCCCTATGGAAGGAAGCGACCATAGTAAATGCCCTGTCGAGCTTCGCGCTTGCCCCGAGCACGCCGCCGAGCAGCAACGGAGTATTGCGGAGGCGATTGCTTCCGAGCCCGATCCTGCGTTCGTCCAGAGGTGGCACGAGCGGCCCAGTTGCGAATGCGGATGCGCCGAAGCCGAGTTAAGTAACGTGGTCGGCTGGTGCTTCCATTGTGATCACGTCTATGTGAATTACAACTCACTGATCGAAGCCCAGCACTTCGCCAACCATTGCCCCGGAGTTCCCGAAGTACTCAAGAAATCTGGTCGGGAGAGGCTAGTAAAGCACTGAGCAATCAAATAGAAGAATCCTAATGCAGATCGGCAAACAGATTCGCAAGTTCATTGTCGAGCCTCTGGAATCCCCGGTTCCCGTCACCGCTCCTGATCCCGAACCCGGCGAGCGTGAGCCAGTTGCACCAACACGCAAGCCCCAGACAGAACTTGTGCAAGATCCCGTAACGCCATGACAGCGCCAGATTATATCTCGCCCATGGTGGGCTACCGTGCCTGGCAGTGGGACACGGCGGGATTGAAGTCGCTGAACGGGATTCGGTGGCATCCCGGAAGAGCGTTCAGTGCCGAATGCAAATCTCGGGGCCGCCACGAAGCTCCCCGATCCGAATGCACATGCGGCGTCTACGCAAGCAAAAGCTTCGATCACCTGAGCCGAATCGGTTATGCGCAGCAGCCCATCCATGGCGAGGTCTGCTTGTGGGGCACGGTCGTCGAGCATGAGGAAGGGTGGCGTGCCCAATTCGCTTATCCAAAGAAGTTCCTCGTGCCACTTTCAACAGTGCCCTTTGGAATGAGCCGCGTCGAATCGTGGCTTACGAGCTTGGCTGCGTACGGCTGCGACATCTCTATCCTTGGCGAAACCGGAACGGTGCCGTTGTGGGGCGCGGGCTCCGGCGTTGGGGCGGACGGGATCGACGTGCTCGTAAGGCGATGCAGCACATGGTACGCCCGGCGAGCCGAGCAACGGCGGATCAAACAGGGCGACCGGGTGGCTGTTCTCGGGGACGGCATTGCCGTCGTCGAGCATGCAGACAACAAACTAGTTCGGGCCGT
>Ga0335074_10003109_pt1 | contig 22609 bp, 17 predicted proteins | sample Lox_Sample_23_FD_206715 | JGI IMG/M metagenome (GOLD analysis project Ga0335074, IMG submission 206715) | Soil microbial communities from Loxahatchee National Wildlife Refuge, Florida, United States - Lox_Sample_2.3 | ecosystem: Environmental > Terrestrial > Soil > Wetlands | place: USA...
TGCGGACCGCTACCGGTGAAGTGAAGACAACGTCGTCGGTGAAGTGCTCCAGCAGGGCGTCAACTTGGTGTGCGTTCCAGTCCGTGACCCATTGCCGGGCGAATGCCTGCGCTTCCGCGTGATCCATAAGGCAATGCTTGCATCGCAGGGTGGGGCGTCGGCGCAATGCTCGCGGGAGCAGGCTCGTCACTCACGACCCCGAAATGTGGATGGCGTGTGGGTGTGCCGCACTGGCCCGGCTCGATCACCGTGACGCCGGTCTGATGCCTTTGTGTAGGCGAAAGCGGACCGTGGTGTAGGCCGAGGCGCCCCTTCGCCAGGCGGGCACCCAGAGTCCTGGCCGGCACGCGTTCCCGTCATTCCGGCCCGTGCGAGACGTCGGGGAGTATCGGCCGAGGAGAATCCATAACCGACTGCCGCCCGGTTCGGTCATGCTTCCGTCGACGGCCGCCACCGGACGGCGCACTTGCCTACCCAGCCCTGGCCGCTTGCCTGATCGACCGCAGCCGGACCTGCAAAAACCCTGCGGAGCGGTCTTGGATAACCGCGGCGAAACCCTCAGTGGGCGATTTCGATCCGCCGACAGCGCCGACCGTCGCGAGTTGTGAAGCGCGGCGCCCTAGTGGCCACGGAAGGCCTCTTCGAGCCACCAGGACGCCCGATTGGAACTGATCTTCGCGTCTATGAGCAGCGGGCGCTCACGTGGGCCATCTAGCCACTGCCGGACTGCGGCAAGGTCGGCGTCAGTTCGCACCGTGACCCCGGCAAAGCCGTATCCGCGGCCAATCGCGGCGATATCGGCTGGTGGGAACCTCACGATGTCGAGCGGGTCTGCGTGCGGCCCGAAATGATGCACCTCCGCGCCATATGCGTCATCGTTGTAAACGACCACGACCAGCGGAATGCCAAGCCGTACAACGGTCTCAAGCTCGGACGCCGCCATAAGCGTGCCCCCATCCCCCAGCGCTGCGACTGTCAGCCTGTCAGGCCGCGCGACTGCGGCCCCAATAGCCGACGCGAGGCCGAGGCCGACTGACTGGAATGCCTGGGTGAAGCAGAACGCGGTCTCGTCAGGTACCGACAGATACATGCTCGGGTACCCCATGAAGTTTCCTGAGTCGACGGCCACGGTCCGCTCGGCCGGCAGCAGGTCGTCAAGCCTTCTTGACAGCGTGCGCGGATCGATGTGCTGGCTGTCGCCATCGTCCTGGTAATGGACATCACGCCAGCGCACCTCGCGCGCGATCCGCTCCCTGAGCTGAGTGGAGCGGTAGCCGGTGCCGACACCGTCGGCTCCACCTCTTCTGCCAGTGGGCCCAGAGCTGTCGGCAAGCGCTGTTACGAGGGCTCGGGCAGTCTCCGCAACATCACCGACCACGCCCAGCTCTACGTGGAGGTGTGCGCCGATCGCGTTGGGGTCGTCATCGACTTGGACAACCACCGCGTCCGGGTTAACAAGCTTGCTGTCGCGCGTGGTCCACATGTTGAGTGCGCAACCCCAACTGACGATCACGTCTGCGCCAAGGATCAGCTCGGCAGCCAACGGCGATGCGAACCCACCGCTGACATCCAGGTCCCACGGGCTGGCGCGGAACAGCCCTTTGGCCGCTGCCGACGTAGCCAGCAGCGCCCCACACTCCTCGGCTGCACGTTCTATTTCAACGCGGGAAGAGAAAGTAATGTCACTATCCGCGAAGGTTGCGGTCAGACATCGCCGCGCGCCGCGGCCCGCGATGAACACAGGTCGCTTAGCGCTCCGTAGTAGCTCGGCCAGCGCCTCAACGGCCGAAGGCGCCGGGGCTGCCGGATACGTCCGCGGCAAGGGCTCTACCTCGAGGCGTTCACACTCGCCGGCTTGCACGTCGAGCGGCAGGCTGAGGATCACGGCTCGGCGCCCCGCTGCCGCCCTGTATGCTCGGCAGGCGTCGGCCTGCGCAGAGGCCGATGAGTGCAGTCGAACGTGTTCGGCGCCGACAGCTGCGGCGAGACCGGCCACGTCCACGTAAAAGTTGGACCTGACCTGTGTCGCTTCCGCCGCCAGCACCAGGAACGGGGTGCGGCTCTTCGCCGCCTCTGCGATTCCCGTCATCGCATTGGTGAGGCCAGGGCCCTGGTGGACGGAGACGACGCCTGGCCTGCCTGTGGTCCGGGCCCAAGCGTCAGCCATGACGGCTGCCCCGCTTTCGTGCCTGGCAGCCACGAACCGCGCGCCACGACCGATCAGAGCGTTGGTCACGTGGAAATTACCGCTGCCCGCGACTCCGAATACAGTGTCGGCGCCGAGCTCGGCGATTGCGCTGCCGACCGCGTCAGCGACTCGCACGCTCAGGAACGTTCAACGAGGGCCAGCGCACGGCAGGGACTCCCTGAACCACTTACGATGGGCAGCGGGCTGACCACCATGAGGGAGCCGTGGGCGGGAAGCCTGGCCAGATTGCGCAGCTGGGTCAGACCGTACTTGCCGGCCCCGAGCATGGCGGAGTGGCACGGGAAGGGCGGATTGAAGGAATGCGCCGCTCCAGCGTCTGTGCCCACGGTCTCTACGCCGAGGCCTATCACGGGAGACTCTTCTGCAAGCCACTTGGCACAGGAGATACTGATCCCTGGCGTGTGGGGTCCGGTCTCGTCGGCATTGAGGAAGGTGCTCTGCTCGTGAGACCGGGCGTCCCACCCGGTTCGGTACAGCAGCCAGCCGCCAGCCGGAAGTGGCCCGTTCGCGGCTTCCCACTGCCTGATGTGATCGATTTCCAGGAGGAAGTCTGGATCCGCATCCGCCTCTGCACTGAAGTCGAGAACGGCGGCCGGGGCGATCAGGCGCGTTACTGGGACTTGCGCTACGTCCTCGCCGCCCTTGCCGGTCACCCAGTGCACCGGGGCATCGAAGTGAGTGCCTGTGTGCTCGCCCGTCACGATGTCGTTCCAGTACCAGGCCGGCCCCCGCTCGTCGTAGCGGCTGATCTCGGTCAGTCCGAACCTCGCCGTATTGCCGAACGGCTCGGGCAGCTGGATGATCGGCGTCTGCGCCGTCAGCGGCGCCGTGAGATCTATGACCTCGACCGAGGTGTTACTGATAGCAGCGGCTAGGTCCGTCAGCAACGACATGGACACTCCTTAGTCACAGGTTCAGCAGGGCGAGTTGGCGTCACGCTCAGCTGGCCGCGCTGAGCTGTTTTGAGGCTGGGCTGCCTGCCGGGTAGAAGACGCCGAGCACGACAAGCGGGCCTGACCCGGTGTTCTCGAGACAGTGCGGCTGATGCGGCGGCAGGTAGATCGAGGTTCCCGGAGAGATCGCCGCCTCGGTGGCGCCGAGATGTACAACACCACGCCCGCCGAGCACGTGCACGAGCTCGTCGTAGGTGTGTTCGTGCGCAGGGGCACGGCCCGGTGGGATGATTCCAACGAATTGAGTGATTGCGAGGCCGGCACTGAGCAGCACCCGGAACTCCCGGTCGCCTGTGCGCTCCGGCTCGCATTCGTCCAGGCTCGCCACGCGCACTACCGGGCCGGCGTCGTCATCGGGCGATCCCGCGTGCAGGCTGATGGCCAGGATCTCCAGGCCAGAACCGGGGCTGCTCTGACAGCGGTACAACGCCGACTGCCGCAGCCAGACCGCTGTTCCCGGCAGGAGGGTTGTCGTCTCGGAGTCCGCTACCTCGAGTGATCCAGCTCCGCTGATGACGTACCAGGACTCGCCAAGGCCGCCTGCCACACCTGTGAGGACCGCTCCGCCCAGTCCTGCATGCGCCTCGGCGAAGTGGAGCCGCCGCTGATGGAGATTGCAGCATCCGTGAGAGTCGGTCAGGAGTTCCGACACCGTGATCCCAGGGGACACAGTGCGTGCCGGGACATCTGCAAGTGTGCGAACTGCGGGCTTGGAGTTCATTTGCTGCCCTCTGTGGCCGCAAGTTTTGCTCCTGCGGTCAGAACGTCCGCGACGTTAGCGATGACGTCTTCGACCTCCCAGACCTGGCTGACGTGACCGGAGCGGTCGAGCAAGAAGGTGACCCTGCCCGCAAGGGTGCCGTACTCCCCGTAGTCCCGCAGCACTCCGGCCGCAGCGGCAAGGCGCTGATCCTCATCACTCAGCAACGTGAACGACAGACCGTGTTCTTCTGCGAACTCTCGATGTGAGTCAGCAGTATCGACGCTGGCGCCGACAAGAGCCAGGCCAGCCTCGAAGAACTGCGGGGCCCTCCGACTGAACTCAACAGCCTGCCGGGTGCAGGTGTCCGTACCGTCCTTCGGATAGAAGTAGACGACCGCAGGTCGCTCGAGAGCTCCTGCGTTGTCTTTAAGATCGTCTGGTAGCAGGTCGAGAGGGAACATGTCACCCGGCCCTAGCTGTGGGCTCTGCGACTTACGGCCCGGCGCGTGACGGGCCAGGCTCGTGAGCACCTCGGTGAGCTTGTCGATCTCGTCCAGCGTGTTGTAGTGGGCAATGCCGACCCTGATTGCTTCTCCCCAAGCCAGCCGCTCGTATAGGCCCAGAGAGTAATAGTTCGTCCCGCTCCAGACGCCGATTCCGTGCTCGGCCAGCCGGAGAACGGCATCAGCGGGTGGTACGCCGGGAAGGTTCAGCAGGAAGATCGGGACCCGCCCTTCCGTGCTGGCGAGCCCGTATCTGATCGTCTCCTCAGGGAGCCCGGCCAGGAACCGGCTGGCCAGTTCCTTCTCCCATGCAGCGATAGCGTTCATGCCACCGATCGACGTCAGGTAGCGGATCGCCGCGGAGAACCCGCCGAGTGTCTCGATTGGCATCGACCCGGTCTCGAACCGTGCACCCGCCGGGTGCAGCGGGGCCGGCCTGGCTTTGTAAGGCGCCCAGGATTCCAGCAGGTCGCGGCGACCGTAGCCGATGCCGAGGTGCGGGCCACAGAACTTGTATGCAGAGAACAGCACTACGTCCACGCCGACGGCGGGCAAATCCATCGGCAGATGCGGTGCGTACTGGACGGCGTCTGCCCATGCGATGGCTCCCACTTGATGGGCGAGATCCGCGACCCGCCGCGCATCGGTGATCGTGCCCACCGAGTTGGCCGCCCATGGGAAGGCGACGGCGCGGGTCCGGTCGGAGAGCTTGGCCTGCAGGTCATCGAAGTCGAGAGTGGTGTCAGACAGCACGTCGACGTGCCGGACCATCAGGTTCTTGTCTTTGGCGAGTTCAAGCCATGGCGCGACGTTGGCATCGTGATCAAGCCTGGTCACCAGGATCTCGTCACCCGCCTTCAGGGTGCGCCCGAATGTGCGTGACAGCGTGAAGTTGAGCGAGGTCATGTTCGCGCCGAAGATGACTTCGTCAACGCTCGCGCCTGCGAACTGCGCTGCCAGCTGCCTAGCCTCGTTTGCGACGGCTTCCACCGCCTTGCTCGCGGGGTAGACCGCGCCGACGTTGCCGCTTGCCTGCCGCATTGTCCTCGCGATGGCGTCACCCACCTCGTCGGGCACCTGTGTACCGCCTGGCGCGTCGAAGAAGGCGAATGACCCATTAAGAGCGCTGAAACGGGCCCGCACTGCGTCGACATCTACTCCTGTCAAGAGCGTCTCCTGAACAGTCGAGTTTGATGACAATGAACGTTTTTAATGTAACTGAACCGCTGCGAGCGGTCAACGGCGGTAGTCACGGATGGCATCGCACGCCGTGATCACGTCGGACTCGTTGTTGTAGTAATGGAACGACATCCGCACCAGCTCACCGCGCGGGCTGACGATGACACGACGACGGGCAAGGAACGCCGCAAGCGACGGGGCGTCGTCATCTACCATCGCCACCTGGGGTCCGGTCACTTGCAGTTCCCGCTGCGGGAAAATTCTCTCGCCCGCGTCGGCGAGCCGTTGCCGTGCTAGCGCAGCCAGGCCGCTTACATGCAGTTCGACCGCCGCGAAATCGACGCAGGCCAGCGTCGCTAGGCCTGCAGCCGCTCCGTACGCGGCGGGTATAGCAGGCGTGCCGGTCTCGAATCGCCGGGCAGTCGGATGGAAGTCCAGAGTCCGCGGGTCAAAGGCAAAAGGGTTCACGCGCCCGAACCACCCTGTCAGCGCCGGCGGCAGCTGGTCGGTGAGCCCCCCGCGGACATAGAGAAAGGCGATCCCAGGAACGCCGAGTAGGTACTTCAGCGCCCCGGCCACCAGGTAATCGCAGTCGAGAGTTCGCACGTCGACGGGAAGCACGCCGACTGCCTGGTAGGCATCGATGAAGACACGGGCTCCTGCTGCGCGCGCAGCCGACACGGCTTCGGTGACCGGCAACCGCGCGCCGCCGCGGTACGAGACGAGCGGTACCGATACCAGCCCGACAGACTCATCGATAGCGCCGACGTAGTCTTCCGTCGCGACCATGCCGTCATCAGCGGAAACAAAACGCACGGTTGCATCACTTCGGGCCTGTGCTAGCCAGACGTGCGCGATAGAAGGGAACTCCAGGTCGGTCGAGACGATCACTGGGCGACGACGCCAGTCGATCGTCGATGCGACCTGATAGGCGCCCTCCGACGCGCAGCTTACGACTGCGATCTCGTCAGGACTGGCGCCGATGAGCCTGGCGAACCCGTGCCGCGCGATCTCCACCTCCGCCATCCACCGGTCCCAGGGCGCGCCATGCGAGCGCATGCTCCACTGGAATTCCTCCAGCGCCGCGATGAGCCGGAGCGATGCTGCGCCCTGACTGCAGCTGGCCAGGTGCACGGTGTCCGTAAGCGCTGGGAACTGGCTACGGAACGCCGCTGGCGTGATCACGTCAGTCTTCTGCATTGGGTGGGCCCGACTCCTTTAGTCAAATTAAAGCGATATAATGGGAGTGAAATATCGAGCTGCGGTTCAGGGGGCCGATCGCGAGTTACGGGATGCCCGCCTGGCCCGGCGCCAGCGCGCGTAGGGTTTGGGTAGATTCTGCGAGGATGTGTGCCGTGCGAACCGATGACATCTCGGCGAGCCCGCTGGGTCAGCGGATACGCGAACTGAGGTCGAGCCGAGGGCTCACGCTGACCGCGCTCGCCGACGAGGCGGGCTTGTCGACAGGGCTCATCAGCCAGGTCGAGCGAGGTCTCGCTGACCCGAGTCTGGAGACGCTGCGCCGCATCGCCAAGGTACTTGAGGTCCCGATCTTCAGCCTGTTCCAGCAGGATTCTGGCGCAGTCGTCTCCGTAGTGCGCAAAGACCGCAGGATGCGAGTCCAATCTCCGGACCACGACATCGTCTACAGCCGGGTCTCGCCAGGCCGCGGACGGCTGGAAGTGCTGCATGGCCGCCTTGGTCCGCACAGCGCGTCGGCCGCCGAGCCCTGGTCGCACCCTTCCGAGGAGTGCCTGGTCGTGCTCTCCGGCGCGCTCATCGTCGAGGTCAGCGGCACAGAGTACACGCTCGAAGAGGGTGACAGTTGTTACTTCGACTCGAGCCTGCCGCATCGCTACCGGAACCCTCACGCCGAGTCGGCCGAGTTCATCGTAACTGTCACACCACCGAGCTACTGACCTCTGGCCGCGGTGCCGGGCGAGCTCCGGGCAAGTTGAGCGCGGCCCTGTCGATCGGCTCGCCAGCCTTATACACCTTCCAGATCGCGGCTACGTTCCTGACATCGACCGCGGCATCAGCCTCGAGCAAGACAAGGTCAGCGGCATGCCCTTCGGCAATCCGGCCGAGCTCGCCAGCCTTTCCGAGGTAGTCTGCCGCGTTGACGGTCGCGCAGCGCAGTACGTCCCACGGGCCGATCCCGGCGTCCTGGAGAAGCTCTAGTTCCCGGTGGTACTCAGGGCCGAGCGACAAGTCCGTCCCGGTAACGACTGTGCCGCCCGCCGCGGATAGCCGACGAAGGTTCTCCTGCGCAACCGGAGTCATCACGCGCATCCAGTCCGCCCACCGGTTCTCCTGCTGCCGCTCGCTTTCCGTGGTTCGTAGTTCCTGCCGCTCGGCTTCGGTCAGGCAGTAGGCGTAGAGCGGCTCGTCGACATAGTCCGGGTGGTCGGCGAGCCGCGGATACCGCTCGCCTATCGCGAGCGTGCTCACCACGGGGATCCGCTTCGCCGCGAGCAGCCAGCAGAACTCGTCGGTGACGGGAGACTGTATAACCGGGTGGGCGAGTGCGTCAGCGCCTGCCTCAACGGCCTCCCTGGCGCGGACCTCGTTGGACACATGAACGGTGACGCGCCGCATGTTGGCGTGGCAGAACTGAATTATCTGCCGAAGCGTCTCGGCCGACAGGATCGGGATGAGAGGCCGTATCCCCCAGTTGTGCTCGTCATATGTAATCTTCACAAGATCCGGCTTGGCAGCCAGGAAGTCCGCCAGGATCTGAGTATCGGCCGGGAGCGAACGTACGTGTGTTGCGATCCCGCTGCCTGATCCGTGACCGCCTGGGCACGTCAACAGCGACCCCGTGCAAAATATGCGCGGGGCCGCAATCTGCGAGGCGCGCTCTGCCTGGCGCAGTGACAGGATGACGCTGGGGTCGTTGCCGGCGTCGTAGATGGCCGTCACGCCGCTATAGAGGAAGCTGTGCAAACGAGAGACCACACCGTCCTCGTCGGCTCCGTCAGCCAGTTCCCGAGACGGCACCGGTACGCGCGTGGTCGGTCCGATCCGGCCCGACGCGCGCAGGTGGATATGACCGTCGATCATTCCAGGGATCGCGAAGCGGCCCTCGCACTCGACGACCTGCCCGCCATTAGCGGCTAGGCCGGGGCCGATTTCTGAGATCTTGCCATCCTCAATACGGATATCGGTACGGACCCACCGGCATGCCGATACGTCGGCGGCAGCGACATCCCGCAAAAGTGTCATCAGGCCTCCACACACTCGCCCGGCGGGACAATTGCCTGCCCGCCCTTCATCACCCAGCGCACCCGCGAGTATGCGCGGGGATCGGTGAGCGGATCACCGCTGAGAGCCACCATGTCGGCCGGCACTCCCGGCCGGATCTCGCCAGCGGCGTCCGCACGCTGGATCGCCGCGGCGGCGGCGCTTGTCGCCGAGGCGAGTATGTCCTTGGGGTCCATGCCGACTTCCGCGAAGACCTTCAGGCCTTCGGCATAGAGCTCCGGGGTCGTCGTCGGGATGCCCATGTCGGTCCCCGCGACCAGCCGCACGCCGAGGTCGTACAGGCGGCGGAGGTTGGCAAGGGCGATTTCCTGAGGAGCCCACGGCACGCCGACGGTCAGCCAGTAGTTGTTGACCGTGGGCACCACATACCTTCCGCTCTCGGCGATCTCGGTCGCCAGCCGCTCGTCCACGCTCGCGTGCGGCCTGGCCGCGAAGGTGGCATGCTCGATTGTGTCCACGCCAGCCCGGAACGCGATTTCGATGCTCTCCTTGTTCTGGCAGTGCGCGGCGACCGGCATACCGTATGCATGCGCCTCGTCAACGATGACTGTCATCTCCTCGGCGCTGAAAAGCGGCCGGTATACGGCGGCACCCTCAGAGCGCTTCGGGTTCACAAATCCTCCAGAAGCCATAACCTTGATCCAGTCTGAGCCCTGGGCCGCGTGACTGCGGACTGCCCGTCGCAAGTCCGTCACGCTGTCGCAGGCCATGCCGATGAACGCGCCGTGTCCGCCCGTGATAGTGATCGGCTGGTTCGCGGTCACGATCCTGGCGACTGGGACGCCAGGGTCCCTGTCCCGGACCAGGCCGGCCAGACCGCATTCGGTGCCGAGGTCCCGCACAGTGGTCACGCCCGCCATCAGGAACCTATGCGCGTTGCCAACGATCCTCAGCACGGCCTCGGCCTCAGGCTGGTCGGCCGCGACTCGGCCCATGGCCGGCCCACAGTCACTCGACAGGTGGACGTGCGCGTCGATCATTCCCGGGATGACAGTGACGTCGCCCAAGTCGACGTCAACGGAAGGAAAGTCAGGCCGCCTTCCCACAGCCGTTATCAGGCCGTCCCCGACGGATACCGCACCGAACTCGATAGGCTCGGCGCTCGCACTGGTGATCACCCGCCGTGCTCCGATCACAACCGGCTTTGCAGCTACCACGTCTCACCCTGTTCGCTCAGATAGAAAGGCCTTGATCCCGTCACCCAGCATGTTGATCCCGACTACGAGGATCATCAGCGCAACTCCGGGGTAGACCGCGAGCAACGGGTAGCGGGTAATGCTTGTCAGGCCATCGGAAATCATGCCGCCGAGCGTCGGGGTGGGCGGCTGCAGGCCGAGACCCAGGAAGTCCAGGCCAGCCTCGAGAAGGATGACCGTCGGCACGTTGAGCGTGGCGACGACAAGCGCGCTCGGCAGGACATGAGGCACGATGTGCCGGAACAGGATTCGCCGCGGCCGGGCGCCGAGTGCCCGCTGCGCGGTGACAAACTGCTGCTCCCTGAGCACCAGCGTCTCACCTCTGGCCACGCGCGCGAATAGCATCCACTGGGTTCCGGCGAGCACGATGATCAGCGCGGCTAGCGACGGTCCGGCCGCGCCGATGAAGCCAATAGCAAGCAGAACCACCGGGATCGCCAGGAAGCCGTCCGCGACGCGCATGACCACGTCATCCAGCCAGCCGCCCAAGAAGCCCGCGCTGACCCCGATGATGACACCCACGGCGCCCGCAACCAGCACACTTGCCGCGGCGATCTCCACCGACTCACGGATGCCGAACAGCATCCTGGCGGCGACGTCCCTACCGAGGGCGTCGGTGCCGAGCAAGTGGGCCACGCTGCCTCCGGCACTCCAGGCTGGCGGCAGGTAGGCACTGGCCGGCTGCGCTACGTAGGCCCCGTTGTGAAACCACGAAGCGGCGACCGCCAGCGCGATGAAGACACCGACGATGGCCCCGCCAGCCCACAGTTCCCTGGAGGCTCGGCGAGCGGGGGGCGTGACGAGCGCGACCGCAGTGTCGGTCATCGACGCTCACCCGCCGCGTCGCGGACTCGAGGGTCGAGCGCCAGGTACGCCAGATCGACCAGCAGGTTCAGCACGATGATGACCGTCGCAGAGAACATGGTGATGACCTCGACCACGCCGTAATCTCCGTTCTGGATAGCGAAGATGGAGAGCTGGCCGATGCCAGGCCAGGCGAAGATCTGCTCCGTAATAACAGCGCCGGAGATGAGCTGGCCGAGCAGCATCCCGCCGTAGGTGAGCACCGGGATAATGGAGTTGCGCAGCGCGTGCCTTATGACTACGACCCGCCACGGTATGCCCCGCGAGCGCGCCGCCTTCACGTAATCGGTGGCCAGCGCTGCGAAGACTGCCGACTTCGTCAGCCTGATGATCGCGACGAGCGGCACGAGTGCAAGCGAAGCTGCGGGCAGCACTATCGAGCTGAAGCCTGCGTCGCCGAGTACAGGGAACATGTGCAGCCGGACCGCGAAAAGGAACACCAGGATGACGGCCAGCCAGAACGACGCGACGCCCTGCGCGAGCCCGATCACGACACCGGCGATCCGGTCCAGCCATGAGTCTGCCCGTACCGCGAGCAGCACGCCAATGGGCACCCCGAGCAGCACAGCGATCAGCATCGCGGCCACCGCCAGCCGCAGCGTTGCTAGTGAGCGGCTCAGCACCAGCGGCAGTATCGGCACGTGAAAGAGGGTGGAGTCGCCGAAATGGCCTGTGACAGTGTTCTTCAGGAAGATTAGGTATTGCTCCGCCAGCGGCTTGTTCAGGCCGAGCAACTGCGTCTCGACAGCGCGCTGTTGCGCCGTGGCGCCAGGCGGCAGCAGGATGTCGACCGGGTTGGCGGCCATGTGGCTCAGTCCGAACACAATGGTCACCACGAGGAACAAGATGATGATGGCCTGAAGGATCCGTCGCGCGAAATACTGGCCGACGCCGTGCCGGGCGGCGGGCTGCCGCCGCCCGGACGGTGCCGCCGCCGGCACTTCGGTGATGGGTACAGCTGCCATTACCAGCTCGCGGCGGTGAAGTTCTCGACTTCCGTTGACAGCGGCGACCAGTGCAGCCCCTTCGTGATGCCCCATGCGTCCACGTAGGCGAACAAGTACACGAACGGCGCGCCGGTGCTGATGTCGCTTTGTATCTGCTGGAGCTCGGAAGTGTAGGTCTGCGTGTTGCTGGCGACGCTGGCCTCATCGATCAGTTTGTTTACTGCCGCGTTGTTGTACCACGAGAATCCGGTGGTACCACCGAGGACTACCGTCTGGAACATTTGCAGCGGATCCGGGTAAGTCGAGCCCCAGGCTCCGTAGAACGCCGCAGGGATCTGCCGCTTGGCGGTCAGCGTGGCGAACGAGCTGAACGACACCTGGTCGATCTTCGCCGCGATGCCGACCTGCTGCAGCTCGCTCGCGATCACCTGAACAATCTGCGGGCCAAGGATGTAGTGCGTCGACGGCACCATGATTGTCAGCGGGAAGCCGTGCGGGTATCCCGCTTGCTTCAATAGCGCCTTCGCCTTCGCGGGATCATAAGGATAAGACTTGACTGAGGAGTTGTAGCCGGTGAAGTACGAGGGAACAAGCGTCGGCGTCACCTGACCGAGGCCGCCGAGTGTTGACTTCACCAGTGCTTGCTTGTCCACGGCGTAATTGAGTGCCTGCCGCACTAGCGGGTTCTCGAGCGCTTTAACGCTCAGCGTGTTCAGCCAAAGCGCGGCGACCCGCGTGCTGGGAACGGTTACCACTCGGGCGTTCCCGCTTGACTTGACAGTGGCCACCTGGGTCGGGTCAAGGCCGAACACAACGTTCACGGACCCTGCGAGCAGGGCAGCCAGCTCCGCAGTCGGTGATGCGATCGTGTCCCATACGAGCTTGTGAATCTTTGATGCGCCCAGGTAGTAGCCGGATTTTGCCGTCATCACGATCGACTGGTTAGGCGTATAGCTGGTCATCGTGTAGGCGCCAGTGCCATCTGGATGCGAGGCCAGCGCGCCCGATGGCCCTGTCGCGGAGCCGGAGGGAACGATCAGCAGCTGAGTGAGTGCGGCCAGGAAGTCAGGCGTCGGCGACTTGGTGTAGAGGGTGACGGTATAGGGCCCCGAAGCTACGGCTTTGGTGAGGGTCGGGAACAGGAAGGCGGCAAGCGACGGCTGGCTGTGTGGCAGAGTGCCGAGCAGCGCCTCCACCGTGTAGACCACGCTTTGGGCGTTGAACGGCTGCCCGTCGTCGAATTTAACACCGTGACGCAGGGTGAACTGCAGCTCCGTCGGGCTGACCTGCTTCCACGACGTCGCGAGGACCGGCGTGAACGAGGTAAAGTCGCTGCCGCCCTTGGCGAAGTCAACAAGAGGGTCATACAGGTTACGCAGGACGCTGAAGGTGGAGGTCACCCGTTGCTGCAGCGGGTTGAACGAAACTGGGTCGGTGCTTTCCGCGATGGTCAGGGTGCCGTTGTGGCTACTGGTCGAGCTGGTAGAGCCCGTCGTCGATGGCGCAGGTGTAGAACTGCAGGCAGCCAGAAGGGTTGTTGCCGCGGCAACGGCCACGAACCCCACTGTTATTTTGCGATTCCTTCTCATGGACACGCCCTCCTATCGGGAGTTCATGGGTGCAGACGTAATCCGCGGCACGGCGTTGAGGAGCTTGCGCGTGTAGTCGTGTTCGGGCCTGCCCAGGACGGTCGCGGCATCAGCGCACTCGACCAGACTTCCGCGATCCAGTACGCCTACGACGTCGCTCATCGCCGCGACAGTGCCGAAGTCGTGGGTGATGAACAAGATCGCAATCCCCTCCTGGGACTGCAGGTCTCGCAGCAGGTTGACGATCTGCGCCCGAGTGGAGACATCGAGCGAAGAAACTGCTTCATCGCAGATGAGCAGCTTGGGGTGCAGGATGAGGGCGCGGGCAATGCACACTCGCTGTAGCTCGCCGCCCGAGCACTGGTGCGGATACCGCTGAGCTATCGCCGCGCTCAGCCCGACCTGGCCGAGCGCATCGAGCGCCCGACGGCCCGTCTCCTTCGCCTTGCGCTCGTGGATGTGCAGGACCTCTTCTACGGCCCTGCCAATCGTCAGCCGCGGATCTAGCGAGTTACGCGCGTCCTGGAATATCACCTGGAACCAGCGGCGTGCCTCGCGCATCGCGGCGCCCGAAACGTCGTCGAGAGCTCTGCCGTCGAACAGGATCGTTCCCGCGTACGGACGGGCGAGCTGCAAGACGCAGTGAGCCAGGGTCGACTTGCCTGAGCCCGACTCCCCCACAAGCCCGAACGTCTGTCCTGCGGCGATCTTGATGCTTACGTCGCGCAGAGCCGAGTGCTGACCGCGCCCCGCGCTGTCCTGCGCATCTGCCTGCCCCGGCCGGCTGGCCAAACGGGCGCGACTGAAGTACGTCTTGGACAGGCCGGTCACCTCGAGCAGTACCGGGCCAGCTGTGGCCGGGACCATCGCGTAGCGCCGCTGTGCGGTCTCCCCGGACGAGACGCCGCCTGGCCGCCTCGGATGAAACGTTCGGACGCTGCGGCCGTGCGCGCTCACGAGCGGAGGATGCGTGCGTGCGCACTCGTCGTCTTGCTCGGCATAGGGGCACCGGGGATGGAACCAGCAGCCCTGCGGCCGATTCGTGATGTCCGGCGGCCGGCCGGGAATCGTCGCAAGCGGGCGAGAGCGCATGGCAAGATCGTCCGGGTTCGGGACGGATCGCAGCAGCGCCTCGGTATATGGATGCTGTGGTGCCGTCAGGATCAGGCGCGTCGGGCCTTCCTCTACTATCTCGCCCGAGTAAAGCACCGCCACCCGGTCCGCGATCCCCGCCACGACGGATAGGTCGTGACTGACCATTAGCATCGCGGTGTTGTGCGAACGGCACAGTTCTCGGAGCAGGTCGAGGATCTCGGCCTGCACGCTGACGTCAAGCGCTGTCGTCGGCTCGTCGGCGACCAGTAGCCGCGGGCTGCAGGCCATGGCTGCGGCGATCATTACTCGCTGCCGCATGCCCCCCGACAGCTGGTGCGGATAGGAGCGCAAGACCCTGTCGGTCGCATCCAGCCTAACCATCCGCAGCAGGTCCGCCGCCAGTTGACGCGCCTCCCGGCGAGAGATACCTAGATGCTCCATCGGGCCCTCGGTGAGGTGTCGTTCCACCGTCAGGACGGGGTTAAATGCACCGATGTGATCCTGCGGGACGAAGCCAACCACCCGACCACGCAGCTTGCGCAGGTTCTTCTCGGCGAGTCGCGTCGTCTGGTGGCCGTCAAGAACAATCTGGCCGGTGAACCGAGTGGTCGCTGCGGGCAGCAGTCCGGCGATCGCCGCCGCAAGGGTCGACTTGCCGCAGCCCGATTCACCTACGACAGCGACTATCTCGCCCGAGCCGACTGACAAGGACACGTCGCTCAGAATCTGCACGCCCTCGGTCTTGCGGCCGGTGTTGACTGTGACGCCCAGGTCTTCGACGCTCAGGGGGAGCATCGTGTCCTTGTGAACGCTGACCGATGAAGCCGCCGTCCCTGTCACGTTGTCTCCTGGCGTTGGCAAACTGCCGCGAGCGTAAGGACATCCCGACGGTCGCGGGCATACGGCGCCGCTAACCTCCGTGTACCCGACTAGCGCATTTCATGTAAGTAAACTCAATTTGAAGGCATGAAATATTATTGGCTTACGGGCAAACCGGTGTCAAGAGCCGTCACCTATCAGCGCTCGGGCCGGCAAATGGGAACCTCAGCGCCAGCGCAAGACCCAGTCCGGCGCCGACCAGAGGCCACTCAACGGGACCGGGGTGGGTAGCAGCTCGGCAGTCCGGTGCACGTCGGCGTGACCTGCGTTGCGCCCGTTGCCATCAACGAGAGCCCGACGAACGACACACCATCACGCCTGCGAGCCGCAACCCACTGCCGCCTGGCCGCGGAATTCCTTGCTTCTATCTGAGAAGGTCAGGCGCCGCCGGCAACCTCGTCCTGTCCGGCAAGCTCCTGAGCATCGTTGACACGGGCAGTGTCGAGGAGCCGGCGTCGTTCCCGGTCGCTGGTGGCAACGTCGATGACGGTCCATGCCATTGCGAGCGCCCCGTCGAGGACGGCCCGGTCGCCCGTCGGCTCAGCGCACCACGCGGCGAACTCCGGCTGGTGGTTGACGGCGTCGCCGCAGTCCAGCCCGATGCCAGGATGGATCGTCGGGATCACCAGCGACACGTTTGCCATATCAGTGGAAGCCCCCCTGAGCGTGCCGTTGGAGCCGAACCTCCGGCCCAGCCGCTCGGCGTTCTGGCGATACGCCGACTCCATTCCTGCGTCGCTTTCGAAGTGAGAATACGGCGGCGACTCCAGGCTGATCTGGAGCTTGGCGCCGGTTGCGAGCGCGCCGGCTTCAAAGCACCGCTCTACTCTGCGCTGCAGCGACGCCAGATCGTCCATCGTTCTGGCGCGGACGTAGAACCGGCCGGCGGTGTGGCCAGGCACAATATTGGGAGCCTCGCCGCCGTTGGTGATGATGCCGTGGATGCGGCTGTCTGCCGTGACGTGCTGCCGCAGGAGTCCGATCGCCACTTGCGCGATGGTGAAAGCATCGGCAGCGTTGATACCCTGCTCGGGTGCTGCGCCGGCGTGCGCAGTCTTGCCGGTGTAGCTCACCCCGAGGTGAGCCACGGCGAGCGTCTGCGCAGTGACCCGGTCCTCGGGCGACGGGTGGACCATCATCGCAGCGTGGACGCCCTCAAAGGCGCCCCGCTTGAGCATGAGGATCTTGCCACCGCCGCTCTCTTCCGCCGGCGTGCCGAACACCTTGACGGTAACGCCCAGGTCGTCGGCTAGCGGTGCCAGCAGGCGCGCTGCCGTGACGGCGGCTGCGGCGATGATGTTGTGCCCGCAGGCATGTCCGACCTCGGGTAGCGCGTCGTATTCGGCGAACAGCCCGACAGTCAGCTCTCCGGATCCAGCTGTCGCGGCGAGCGCGGTCGGCAAATCGGCCACGCCGCGCTGCACTGTAAAGCCGTCTGCCGCAAGTGCCTCGGCGACGTTCTGGCTAGCCTCGTGCTCAGCGAAGGCGAGCTCTGGTTCGCCGTGGATGCGATGACTGAGATCTATCGCCTCGGCGGCGATCCGATCGAGATGCTGCTGCGTTACTTCCTTCGGGTCCATTACCGTCCTTCTCCCGACGCGACCTCGTGCGGCACGCGCGCCCCGAGGCCGGCAGCCTGTCCGCGTACCAGCCTGCCGCCGGAGTACACCGCGCGGATGTTGTCCTTGAGGTGGGCAAAGTCGAACGCATCCCCGGCGACGATGACGATGTCCGCGAGCTTGCCAGGAGTGAGTGTCCCGGTGTCGCCATCTACCCCGAGTAGCTCGGCCGCTGAACTTGTCGTCGCGACCAGGACGTCCTGCGGGGCCAGGCCGCCGGCAGCCATTAGCGCCAGCTCGCCGAGATTGTTGCCGTGCGGCCCTACACCGCTGTCTGTTCCCATCGCGACCTTGACGCCTGCCGCCGCCGCGGCCGCAAACGACGCGTTGTGCGCTTCGATGACAGCTTCGGCTTTGGCCACCACCCCATCTGGGAACTGGACGCCGTTCTTCGCGGCATCCAGCACGCTGGCGGGCGCCGAGAGCGTCGGCACCAGCCACGTTCCCGCCTCCAGCATCATGGCGATCGCCTCGTCATCCAGGTAAATCCCGTGCTCGATCGACCGGACGCCTGCCCGCACCGCAGCCTTGATGCCATCGGTGGCCTGAGCATGTGCCATGACCGGCAGACCTGCGGCGACGGCCTCGGCCATCAGCGCCGTTAGCTCGTCGGGCCGGAAATGGGCGTGCTTCGGGTTGTCGCGAGGTGACAGCACCCCGCCCGAAGTGCAGACCTTGATGACGTTGGCCCCGGCACGGATGATCTCCCTGACGCGCTTGCGCATCTCCTCCGGGCCGTCCACGATTCCGGACGGCCGGCCTGGATGGCCGACCTGAAGCGGAGCGAGCGCTCCTGACGGCAGCCAGCCGTCACCGTGGCCCGCCGTCTGGCTGAGAACGGTGATCGCGATGCGCATTCGCGGCCCGTCGATAAGGCCGTTGTCGACGGCGTGCTGGATGCCGAGATCGGCCCCGCCCGCGTCTCGGACGGTGGTGATGCCGCAGTCGAGGGTGGCAGCAAGGTTGCGGGCTGCCTCGTAGAACTGATAAGAGAACGGCCTCTGCAGGCGCCGCACAAAGTCGGCACCTGAGCTGGTCACGTGCACATGGCAGTCGAAGAGCCCCGGAAGAAGGGTGCAGCCGGTGACATCTACGCCGTCGTCACCGTCCAGCCCGCTGCCCACCGCTACGACGCGCCCGTCCTCGAACGCCACGTCTCCGTCAGCGACCTGACTGCCGGTGCCGTCGAAGATCCGTCCGCCGTACAGGACCGTCCTGCTCATCCGCTGGTGCTCCTTTATCTCATCGGTTCGCCTGGTGGCCGGCGCCGGACTTGGCCGACGCCGTTCCGCCCGATCTGCGTGTGAGCCGCTGACGTCAGCCGGCAGCCTCGATCTTCGCCGCGGTGATGCCGGAAACGGCAGCGCGACTGTGCCGCTCGGCCAGAATGTAGCCAGCGGCGACGACCGCAGCCGCGAGGCACACGATCCCAGCGATAAGCCAGGCCTGCTCATAGCCCTTCTGCAGAGCGAGACCCGGAACCTTGGATGCATTAGCCGACAGCACCGCGCCGAGGACAGCCGAGCCAACCGCCGCGCCCACGGTGATGGCTAGTTCATAAATGCCCTCGCCCATCGCGATCTCGCCTTCCCGCAGGCCATCGACGACCAGGGTGCGCGTCGAGCTTTCGATGAAGCCTGTCCCTAGCGAGGCCACGGCGTACAGCACTAGGAAGGGCGCCAGGCCGTTATGCCAGATGGCGAGCCCGAGGAAGCCGATGAACCCGGCCGTGCACCCGATGCCCAGGATGGGCCTGAATCCGATCACCCTGCCGATGCGGGCGGTGAAGGCCACCGCCAGGAAGGTAACGACATACACAGGCACCAGCGCGAGGCTGATAGCCAGCGGTGTCAGGCTCAGCCCGTAACCCAGCAGATGGCCTGGCGCGGCCATGAAGGTCGAAGCTGCGACCTGGCCGCCAATCCCGCCGAAGTAAATGCAGAACCCGATGGCATAGACCGGCAGGAAGACGGGGCGGAAGAGGAACCGGAGGTCGGCCAGCGGATGGGCGGTCCTCAGCTCGACCATGCTCCAGACGGCGAGCAGCACGACGCCGCCGATCAGGAAGCCGACGATGCGGGCCGATGACCAGCCCCAGCTGCTGCCCTCGCTGAGCCCCAGCAGAACCAGGGCCAGGCCAGCGGCGAGCAAGATTGCGCCGGGCCAGTCAAGACGCTGGCCGGACTTCCGCTGCGGCGCCGGCTCGCCGCGGACAACGAGCAGCCCTGCGAAGCCCGCCAGCGTGCCGATGGCTGGCAGCCATAGCGCCCAGGTTGGCCCGTTCGTGTATCGCACGAGTACGCCGGTCAGCACCGAACCGACCAGCACCCCGAAGATGAGTACTGAAGTGAGGTAGCTGACCGCGCGCCGTGTTTCCGGATGGGGGTAGCGGCTGCGGACCAGACCGAACATCAGTGGCAGATAGGCCGCGAACGTGCCCTGCAGGATGCGGCCGAGCACCAGCACCGCGAAGTCTGGGGCAATCGCGATGAGCACCGAGCCGATCGCGACGATTGCCACTTCGATGCGGAGAATCTTCCGGTGCCCGTAGAGGTCGCCGAGCTTCGCATACACCGGCGTGGACACTGCCGTGGCAAGGGTGAAGCCAATCAGTGCCCAGGACAGGGTCCCGATGCTGACGTCGAACTTGGCCGCCAGTGTCCCGTAGACCGGAACAAAGTAGACCTGCAAGACGCCACTGAACAACTCGACGAGCACCAGCGACGCGAGAAACATCGGGAGAGGCCGGAGTTCCCTCTGGCCGGCGGGGCCGTTGGTAGTCGCACGGGAGTCGGAATCGGTCATGTATCGCCTCCTGTCGAGGGACGGTCGTTGGCCGTCCGGGCATCCGATCGCTGTGCTTTACGGCGCCGTGGAACCGCGCCGCTCAAGACGAGGTCCACCAGGGCGCTGACGTCGGCAGTCGTGACGCGCACTTCGCGCATTCCGAATCGGTACATTGCGAAGCCCGCCCACATGTCCAGCAGCAGGTCGGCGTCGGTGTCCGGCGGCAGGACACCCTGCTTCATGAGCCGACCGAGCAGCGCGCGACCCATCTGCCGCCGGTGATCGAGGACATGGGCGCGCATCTCACTGCGATGCGCTGCGTCGCTGATCGAGTCCCAGAACGCCGGCAGGAGAACTGCCGGGTCCATCGCGGCATAGTTGCGCAAGTTAACGGAGAGAAAGCTGATCAGGTCAGCGCGCGGATCGCCGGTGTCCGGAATCGAACCTAGGATCGCGCGACGACGGAGTACCTCGGATACCAGCGCCGTCTTGGACGGCCACGAGCGGTAGATGGTTGTCTTCGCGACTCCTGAGCGAGCGGCGACGCCCTCGATGGTCAGCGAGCCATAGCCATCCTCATAGAGCATCTGCGCAGCCGCCGCCAGCACCAATTCCTGGGCCTGCACGCTGCGGGGCCGCCCGCGCGACCGAGTCTGCTGATCTTCCGATTTTCGCAACGCTTCGTAGCGAAGCTCTGAATTTTCTTTAGTCGTCACGTCCGTCCCCGATACCGGGCAGAGCAGTGTCTCGCTTGGCGCATATGCCAAATACCTGTCCACACCACGTGTGCAGGAGACATCTTGCGTCGGTTAGCGTTGGGAGGAATATGCTCCCCTAACTCCCTTAAAGTCAATACGCCACGTAGCGTTGTATATGGCTGACAGCACTCGTAAGGTGGTCATAACCCGGCGACGACCGCCTGCCCAGCGCGTGGCTGGACCGCATCTAGACAGCGGAAGAGAGTGTGGCGATGGCCTCAGGCAGCCTCTTGCTCGACAACGGCTATCTCATCGACGGCACCGGCAGCGCGCCGTCTCCCAACGCGTCGGTCCTGATCGACGCCGACGGCCTGGTCGCGTGGGCGGGACCCGCTGCGGACATGCCGCCTCTGACGGGCGAGGTGCGCAGGATCGATGTCCACGGAGCGGCTCTACTCCCCGGCTTCATCGACACCCATGTGCACATGACGGCGCCCGGAGGCGGTGGCATCAACTCGCTGACTGAGGCAGTGCTTCCGGCGACTTACCTAACGCTGAGGGCCACGGCGAACCTGCGCGCCACCTTGAACGCCGGAGTCACGACCATCAGGGATCTGGGAGGCGCGGACACAGGGATCAGGCAGGCCGTCGCAGACGGCATCATCGCCGGGCCGAGAATGCTCACCGCGATCGCACTCATCAGCTGCACAGGCGGGCACGGTGACAGCACCTTCGCCAGCGGGCTGACGCTCAACGGCCTTCACCGCATGTCCGCTATCGGGGACGGCGAGGCGGAGTGCCGGCGAACTGCCCGGACTTTGCTGCGCGCGGGCGCGGACTGGCTAAAGGTCGCTGCCACCGGCGGAGTCTGGAGCCCCACCGATCAGCCTGATGATGAAGGCCTGGACGAGGCCGAGATCCGCACGATCGTCAATGTGGCAAGGGCTCACGGCAAAAAGGTCGCCGCCCACGCACAGGGCCGCGAGGGCGTTGCGAACGCCGTGCGCGCCGGCGTTGCGAGCATCGAACACGGCTACCAGATTGACCAGCGAACGACAGAGCAGATGATCGAGCGCGGCACCTATCTGGTGCCGACGCTTACCACAGCTACCCGCGAACCGGATCGCGAGAAGACGCAGCCGGTCAACTACAACAAGAAGATGCGGTGGATCGGCATAGCCCGCGACCACATCCCCGCTGCGATCAGCTCCGGAGTCAAAGTTGCCCTCGGTACCGACTGCGGCGTCGCCGATCACGGTGCCAACCTGACCGAGCTCGACCGCCTCATCGAATTCGGCATGGCCCCGATGCAGGCCATCCTCGCCGGCACCAGAAACGCGGCTGAGCTCCTCGACATGGCGGACCAGATCGGAACCATCGAGGCCGGCAAGCTCGCCGACATCGTCGTTGCCGACGGCGATCCGCTCACTGACATCAAGTCGCTGACCGACCCTGAGCGGGTGATCATGGTCGTCCAGGCCGGTCAGATCCGCAAAGACAGTCGCGGCCTCGCGCACGAACCTCAGCGAAGCTTCAGCTCAGCGGCCGTTGCCTCGTCCTGACTCATCTGGACCGGCGGGAGCGAACGCGAGGGCGCCGCGCAGGCGGCCGCCGCCGTTGCCGAAAGTGTTGACGGCAGTTTTGGCGTCGCCATTTCCATCCGCAGTTCCTCGGCAACGAACAGCGCCCGCGGATATGGGATCCGCAGCTGACTGCCGACCCGTATCGCTGGGCGCCTTCGCGCCGACGCGGGACTCGGATCGCCCGTGCGAACCGTGACTGACCACCGCGGTGGGGGTTATGACGGATCGCGATGTCGAGCAGTTTCGAGACGAGCCACAACGCTGCCGCGCGCCTGCTCGATCTCCGGCTAGGTTGTCAAGCGGACTTGTGGTCCGTATCCTTCAATCGGACTCACAGTCCGGTTGACTCGGAGGAACGCGTGATCACAGCCGTGGACGTCTTCAGCAAACTCGCCCAAGCCGTCGTCGACACAAATGACAGCGGAGCGCTGGCCGACCTGTGCGCCGAGGATGTCGTGTTCGAGTTCCCGTTCGCCCCGCCCGGCCGTCCCGCGCGCGTCGAGGGCAAGGCGGCGCTGGGCGAGTACCTGAAGGGCCTCTC
>Ga0335074_10003110_pt1 | contig 22605 bp, 21 predicted proteins | sample Lox_Sample_23_FD_206715 | JGI IMG/M metagenome (GOLD analysis project Ga0335074, IMG submission 206715) | Soil microbial communities from Loxahatchee National Wildlife Refuge, Florida, United States - Lox_Sample_2.3 | ecosystem: Environmental > Terrestrial > Soil > Wetlands | place: USA...
AGGCCGTCGTGATCACACTCGGGACGGGGATCGGAGGCGGGTTGATCCTCGGTGGGCGCCTCTACCGCGGCGCCGTCGGGGCCGCGGCCGAGCTCGGTCACATGGTGATCGACATGAACGGCCCGCCTTGCCAGGGCAACTGCCCCAACCATGGGTGCTTCGAGTCGCTCGCGTCGGGTACCGCGCTGGCCCGCGAGGCGCTGCGGATCGCCCGCGAGCGTCCAGACTCCGGCCTGGGGCGAGCGCTGGCGGCCGGGCGCGAGCTCCAGGGACCGCTGGTCTCAGAGCTCGCCCACGACGGGGACGCGGCGGCGATCGAAACGATCGAGCTGATCGGCACCCGGGTCGGCGTGGCGATCGCGAGCTTCGTGAACATCTTCAACCCCGAGGTGGTGGTGATCGGGGGCGGCGTGATCGGCGCCGGCGAGCGGCTCCTGAACGCCGCTCGGGCCGAGATGCTCGCTCGCGCGCTGCCCCCGTCCCGCGACATCGTCGAGATCGTGCCCGCTGCGTTCGGGGTCGAGGCCGGGATGATCGGCGCGGCGGCGCTGGCCTTCGACGGTCTCGAGGAGCAGTCGTGAGCGCCGGTCGCCTCGTCGTATGCCCGACGCCGATCGGCAACCTCGAGGACGTCACCCTGCGCGTGCTGGCCGCGCTGCGCGAGGCCGACATCGTCGCCTGCGAGGACACGCGGCGCACGCGCGTGCTGCTCGACCGCTACGGCGTGGGCGCGTCGCTGGTCAGCTATCACGAGCACAACGAGCGCCAGCGGTCGGGCGAGCTGGTGGCGAAGATGCGGGGTGGCGCCGTCGTCGCTCTGGTTTCCGACGCCGGCACGCCGCTCGTGTCCGACCCGGGGTTCGTCCTGGTGCAGGCGTGCGTCGCGGCCGGACTGGCCGTCGAGGTGCTGCCCGGGCCGTCGGCCGCCCTGGCCGCGCTGGTGGCGAGCGCGCTGCCCGCCGACCGGTGGCGGTTCGCGGGCTTCCTGCCGCGCAAGAAGGGTGAGCTTGAGGGCGTGTTCAGCGCTCCGGAGACGCTCGTCGCGTTCGAGTCGCCGCGCCGCGTCGCCGCCTCGCTCGAAGTGCTCGCCGCCCTGGACCCGGATCGCCCCGTCGCGGTGGCGCGCGAGCTGACCAAGCTCCACGAGGAGGTCGTCCGGGGCACGGCCGCCGAGCTGGCAGCCCGCTACCGCGAGCAGCCGCCTCGCGGGGAGGTCGCGCTCGTGGTCGGTGGCGCCCCCGAGTCGGGTGTGGAGGACCCGACGCCGGCGGTCGACGCGGTCAGGCGGCTGGTCGACGCCGGCGCGAAGCCGCGCGTGGCCGCCTCGGTAGTGGCCGACCTGACCGGGGTCGCGGCGAACGCGCTGTATCGCGCGCTGACGGCTGAGTAGCGGGCGGATTGCGGTGGCCCGTTTCGGAGTGGATTGCGGTGGCGCCTTTTGGGGGCCGCCTTCGGCGGCGTCCGTGGGGCCGTATTCCCCGTCCTGACCCGTGCCGCGACCCTCGAACGGGCGGTTGGGCGGTTGGGCGGTTGGGCGGTCGGGCGGTCGGGGCGGCGGACCGGGGGGCGAGGGGTATGAATGCCCGGCGGACGGGGAACGGTCGGCGGCGCCTGACGGTGGCGCCTGACGGCGGCGCCTTTGGCCCCAGGGACGCCGAGCGCAGCGAGGCCCAATAGAGTCAATTAGGCAGCGATGTCCTTCTACATCACCACCCCGATCTATTACGTCAACGCGCAGCCGCACCTCGGGCACGCGTACACGACGATCGCGTGCGACGTGCTTGCGCGGCACATGCGCCAGCGGGGCGAGGACGTGTTCTTCCTGACCGGCACCGACGAGCACGGCGAGCCGGTGGCGGATGCCGCCGCCGCCCAGGGCCTCGAGCCCAAGGAGCTGGCCGATCTGAACGCCGAGAAGTTCAAGGCGCTCGCCCCCCAGCTCGAGGCGTCCAACGACTTCTTCATCCGGACCACCGATCCCGAGCACATGCGCCGGGTGCAGGAGGTCATGCAGCGGGTTCACGACAACGGTTACACGTACAAGGGCATCTACGAGGGGTGGTACTGCCCGCGGTGCGCCGACTTCAAGGTCGAGAACGAGATCCTCGAGGGCAACCGCTGCCCGATCCACGAGATCCCGCTCGAGCGCCACAGCGAGGAGAACTGGTTCTTCCAGCTCTCGGCGTTCCAGGAGCCGCTGGAAAAGCTCTACGCCGAGCAGCCCGACTTCGTCATGCCCCGGCACCACTACAACGAGGCGCGGTCGTTCATCGCCTCGGGCCTGCAGGACATCTCGCTCTCGCGCAAGCGGCTGAAATGGGGTGTGCCCGTTCCGTGGGACCCCGACCACGTGTTCTACGTCTGGTTCGACGCGCTGCTGAACTACTACACGGCGCTGGGGTACGCACGGCCCGGAGAAGATCTGACCGACCGGTTCTGGCCGGCCACGTATCACGTGATCGGCAAGGACATCCTCAAGTTCCACACGGTGTTCTGGCCGGCGATGCTGATGGCCGCCGACCTGGCCGTGCCACACCACGTGTTCGTGCACGGCTTCCTGCTCGGCTCGGACGGTCGCAAGATGAGCAAGTCGCTGGGGAACGTGCTCGACCCGTTCGACGTCATCGACGAGTTCGGAACCGACGCGCTGCGCTTCTACCTGATGCGCGACGTGTCGTTCGGCGCGGACGGAAGCGTCGGGATCGACGCGGTGCGCGTGCGCTACGAGGCGGAGCTGGCCAACGAATACGGGAACCTCGCGAGCCGGACGATCGCGATGATCCAACGCTACCGCGACGGGGTGATCCCGGAGGCCGCCACCGACCCTGAGCTCGCGCGCCATTTCCAGGTCCTGCCCGCCGAGGTGTCGGTGGTGCTCGACCGGGCCGAGCCCACCCGCGCACTCGATCTGATCTGGGACCGGGTGCGTCGCCTCAACCGCTACGTCGAGGAGCGGGCGCCGTGGCAGCTCGCCAAGGACCTGGAGGCGACCGCCCAGCTCGACGAGGCGCTGGCTTCGCTCGCCGAGGGCCTGCGCGCGGTGAGCGTGCTGCTGCACCCGTACATGCCGGCCACCGTCGAGAAGCTGCTGCTCGCGCTCGGCGCCCCGGAGGTCACGTGGGACCGCGCCCTGTTCGAGGAGCGCGGCAGCGGGCTCCCGGTGCGGGCGCTCGAGCCGCTGTTCCCGAAGCCTGCGTAGCGCCCGCGGGGCCCGTAAGTGATCGACAGCCACACCCATCTGGACCTGTGCGAGCCACCGGACGCCGAGCTGGTGGCCGCCGCCCTGGACGCCGGGGTCACGCGAATCGTCACGGTCGGGACCGACGGCGCGTCGTCCCGGGCGGCGCTCGCCGCCGCCGAGGACTTCCCGCAGGTGTACGCGGCGGTGGGGCGTCATCCGAATGCCGCGACCGGGTTCGACGACGCCGACCTGGCCGAGCTCGCGGCGCTGGCCGCGCACCCCAAGTGCGTGGCGGTCGGCGAGACCGGCCTCGACTACTACCGCGACTATGCACCGGAGGCAGACCAGAAGCGGGCGTTCGAGGCGCAGATCGAGCTGGCGCGCGACGTGGGCAAGCCGCTGGTCATCCACACCCGCGCGGCCGAGGACGACACGCTGTCGATGCTGTCGGAGCTGGCGGGCGGGGTCCGCGTGATCCTGCACTGCTTCTCGATGCCCGACCGGATCGAGGAGTGCCTCGCGCACGAGGACTGGTGGATCTCCTTCGCGGGCAACGTCACGTTCCCCAAGGCCTCCGATCTGCGGGTCGCCGCGGTTCGGGTTCCGGCGGCGCGGCTCCTGGTCGAGACCGACGCTCCGTATCTGGCGCCGCAGGTCGTGCGGGGCAAGCCGAACCAGCCGGCGTACGTGGCGGACACGGCGCGGGCTCTGGCCGTCGAGCGGCGGGTGCCCTACGAGGCTTTAGATGAGTCGGTGCAGCGAAGTGCGGCCGAGGTGTTCGGCTGGTGACGAAGCTTGGTCAGAACTTCCTGATCGACCGAAACATCCTGGACGTGATCGAACGGCTGGCCGAGCTGTCGCCCGAGGACGTGGTGCTCGAGATCGGCGGCGGGCAGGGCGTGCTGTCCGAGCGGCTGGCTTCCTCGGTCGCGCACCTGCACGTGGTGGAAGTGGACCGGCGACTCGAGGACACGCTCCGGTCGGCGGTTTCGGGCTCTCCGAACGTCAGCGTGTGGATGGCGGACGCGGTCTCGCTCGATCTGGCCGCGCTCGATCCGGCGCCGACCGCGGTCGTCGCCAACCTGCCCTACTCGGTCGCCGCCACCGTGATCCTGCGCACGATCGATCAGCTGCCGAGCGTCCAGGAGTGGGTGGTGATGGTCCAGCGCGAGGTGGGCGAGCGGCTCGCCGCGTCGGTGGGCGATCCGGCCTACGGGGCGCCGTCGGTGCTCGCGCAGCTGGCCTGCTCGGTCCGGGTACTCAGACCGATCGCCCGGACCGTGTTCCGGCCGGTCCCTCGCGTCGACTCGGTGCTCGTCGGGCTGCGCCGGCGCGACGGAGTTCCCGGGGTGGATCCGCCGGTGCGCGCGCTCGTCCATCAAGCGTTCGCGCACCGGCGCAAGGCGCTGGCCGGGTCGCTCGCGCTCGCGCCGGGTGCTGCTCCCGGCGTGCGCGAGCGGGCACGCGCCGCCCTGGTCGAGCTCGGGCACCCGGCCGACGAGCGGGCCGAGCGGCTCACGCCCGAGGAGTTCCGGGAGCTCGCAGCCAGGCTCGGCGGTCCGTGACCACGTTCGTCGCGCGGGCGCCGGGGAAGGTCAACCTGGGCCTGTTCCTCGGGCCGATCCGCGAGGACGGTCGCCACGAGCTCGTGACGCTGTATGAGTCCGTGTCGCTCGCGGACTCGGTGACGGTGACCGTGAGGGCTGCCGACACCGACGACCGCCGGGACGCCGACCAGGTCGTGTGCGAAGGCGTGGACGGATTGAACATCGTGACGCGGACGCTGGACGGGCTTCGGGCTCGCGGGTGGGACGCGCCCTCGGTGCGCGTCGTCATCGACAAGCGGATCCCGGTCGCGGCCGGGATGGGCGGTGGGTCCGCCGACGCCGCGGCGGTGCTGCGGATCGCACCGAGGCTCGCGCCGGTGGCGGCGGGTGTGGTGGGCGAGCTGGCGGCGTCGCTGGGCGCCGACGTGCCGAGCCAGTTCGCGCCGGGGGTGGCGATCGGGACCGGGGCCGGCGAGCTGATCGACCGCGTGGCGCGGCCGCTGCCCGCACACGCCTTCGTGATCGTGCCGCAGGACTTTGGCCTGTCCACGGCGGACGTGTACCGGGAGGCGGATCGTCTGGGCCTGCCTCGGGTTGCCGGGGATCTCGCCTCCCGCGAGCGCGCTCTACGGCGTGCGCTCGTCGCGGGGGTCGAGCTGCCGGCGGAGCTGCTGGTCAACGACCTCGAGCCCGCCGCGCTCTCGCTGGCACCCCGGATCGGGCGAGCGCTCGAGGCGGTGCGGGAGGCCGGCGCCGCCCACGCGCTGGTCTGCGGCTCGGGACCCACCGTGTTCGGGGTGTGGTGGGGGTCGGACGCGGCCGGGCTGGCCGCGGCGGCGGCCGGCGCGCTGGCCGATCGGTACCCTCTGGCGACCGGCACGACCCCGGTGAGCGAGGAGTTCGGGGCTCCGCGCGGAAGCTAACCGCCGGCGTCTGGAGCTCGATCCGGTCGGGTGGCCCGGTCCGGCCCAGCCGTCGGGCACAATTCCCACAAGGCTCGTGAGCAATCAATCCATCACCTACCTCGTCGGCGCGTCTTGTGGCGTGTTCGGCTTGGCGGCGTTCTGTGCCTTGGTGGTCGTTCCCACGATCACCGCCTACCGGCGCGTGCACGAGCGGGTCGCCGTCCTGGTGCTGTCGGTGTACGTCCTAGCCGCGCTTGTGGGGATCGGCGTGCTCGTCGGCGCGTTGATCGTGGTCGAGTGGCCCAGGCTGTTCTGACTCCGCGCGAGGGACCGGGCGCCGTGGGCGACGGTGTCCTGATTCGGGCCGGGGTCACGCGGCTTGCCGGGGTCACGCGGCTTGGCTGAGCGCGCGCCCGAGCAGTCGGCGCCGCCCGCGCCCGACCTGGCCGCGCTGGCCGCGATCACCGACGCCGTGGAAGGCGGCGCCGGCCTGCCCGCGATCCTGCGGGCCGCGGCGCGGGCGCTCGACACCAGCCTGATCCTGATCGATCGGTCGGCGACCGTGCTCGCGGTGGCGGCGCGCTCGCCCGCCGATGAGCGATCGCTGATGCGCGACGCGGACGACGTGACGACGATCGAGCTGAAGGTGGCCGAGGCGAGCGTCGGGCGGCTGCGGATGCGAACCCGGGAGCGGCCGGTCGATGGCTCGGTGCTGCGCCTCGTGACCACGCTGATCGCGTCCGAGGTCGAGCGCGTGCGCGCGCCCGAGCGGGCCTCCGAGGAAGCGGCGACCAGCTTCCAGCGCGCGGTCCTGGACGGTCGCATCGAAGACCGGGACGACCTCCTCGCGCGGGGCAAGGAGCTCGGCACCGATCTGAGCAGTGGCGGAACCGTGGTCATCATCCGCGCCCACCCGCGCAACCCCAGCGAGGAGGACTGGCGGCGTCGGATGCTGGCGCTGGCGGCGCGCGGGGCGCGCTCGATCGCTCCCGGGGCGATCGCCGCGGCCACCGGCGAGGAGGCGGGAGGCGAGGTCGCGGTGCTCGTCCCCGACAACGACGGCGAGGTGGGCCGGCGAATCGTCTCCGCGATCCTGCGCGAGCTCGAGGCGGGGCTGCCCGGCTTCGCCTTCGCGATCGGGCGCAGCCGTCGTGCCCAGGACCCGCTTGACCTCGGGCGGGGGCGCAACGAGGCGTTGCTGGCGGCCAACGTCGTCGAGGGGGAGCCCGAACGCGCCGAGCTGGGCTACGAGGAGACCGGCACCTACCAGCTGCTGCTGCCCTACATGACCGACCCCGCCGAGTTGCGGCGGTTCTACGACGACACGGTGCGTCCGCTCGTGTCCTACGACGAGCAGTACGAGACGGACCTGCTCGGGACGCTGTCCACGTTTCTGGAGTGCGACGCGAACGTGAACGCCACGGCGGCGCGGTTGATCACCCACCGTCACACGGTCCGCTACCGGTTCGAGCGCGTGCGCGAGCTGACCGGCCTCGACGTCTCCTCGACCGACGGACGCGAGAAGCTGTCACTCGGACTCAAGGCCATGCGCGTGCTTGGAATCGCGGCGCCACGCGGTCCCGCTAACGAGCGCGGGGCCGAGGGCGGGCGGGTGCCGCACTAGTCCCGTTGCTTAGCGTTGCAATAGGGTCCGCCGGCATGAGCGGTCAGCGGCCGGCTGTCCTGATCATGGCGCGCGCACCGCGTGCCGGCGAGGTCCGGCGGGCGCTCGAGCCTGTGCTCGGCCGGGAAGGTTGCGTTGAGCTCCAGGCGGCGCTGATCGCGCAGACGGCAGCGTGGGCGCGCAGGGTGGGCGCGGTTGCGCTGCACGTAGCCCACGAACCTCCCGACGCCGGGGCCGAGTTGCGCCGGCTGGTCGGCCCCGATGCCGTGCTCTTCCCCCAGAACGGAGAGGGGATCGCCGGCCGGCTGGCCGACGCGTCGGCTCGCGTCCTGTCCCGGACCGGTGGCCCGCTGCTGATCGTGTGGCCGGATCTGCCGCAGCTGCGCTCCCAGCACGCCTCGGGCGCGCTCAACGATCTCGAGGCTGGGTGCGACGTCGTGCTCGGGCCCGCCATCGACGGCGGGCTGTACCTGGTGGGGATCGCGCGACCGCTGCCCGAGCTGTTCGCGCTGCCCGAGCAGGCGTGGCGCCACGACGCGATGGGGGTGGCACTGACCGCGATCCGCGATGTCGGGTTCGAGGTAGGGATCCTCCGCGCCGAGCGAGCGCTGCACCGGCCCGCCGATGTGCGGGCGGCGCTGGCCGACCCGCTGCTGCCGGCCGACGTGGCGACGATCCTGCGCCGGCGCGTCTGAGTTCGTCGCAGCGGGTGGCCGGAGCGCGCCGGCCGCATCGTCCATCTGTCCACTCCTGTTTGGTCTGGCTAAGGACGGGTTTGTGGGGGCCGACAACCTGCATAGCGCGCGCGGGGGCAGTACCGAGGCGCCGGCGGATCCGCTGCCGGTGGCGTCGGCGTAGTCGCCGCCGCCACCAGCTGTTTCAACGTCACCATGCTCCGCGCCTTCCGGCCACCCACCGTCCCCGCAACCGACTTCAAACCCGGGACGAACGTGCGATGGCCGGCTAGGCGGGTCCTCAAGCAGCCGGGGGGGCAGGTCGATCCCTTGCCTGTGAACAGTGGAATTCGAGAGCGGGTGCGCCGGCGCGCAGCTTCAGAGCGCGGCTTCACCCTGATCGAGGTGCTGGTCAGCTCCCTGCTCGTGACGTTGATCGCTGGGGCTGTGGCCGCGGGTTTGATCGCGAACACCGACTTCACCGCCGACCAACACCGTCGCTCCGAAGCGCAGGAGCTCGCTCAGCAGGACCAGGAGCGTCTGAAAGGACTGTCGTCCGAGCAGCTCGACAACCTGGACCAGACGTACTCGGCGACGCTCGACGGCAGCCGGTTCACGATCACCTCCCAGGCCTGGTACCTGAACGGCACGAGCGGCGCTGCGTGCGCCGCCGGCGGTGCCAACGCCACGTACTTCAAGACCATCTCGACCGTCACCTGGACTGACGCGGCCACCGGGACGACCCAGACGCTCGCGACCGACGAAAGCGTGATAACGCCCCCGGCCGGCGGCGCCATCCTGGCCGAGTTCGAGGATCAGACCTTGGCCCCGTTGCCGGGCGTGTCGGTGTCGGCTACCGGTCCGGACTCCGCCGCTGCGACCAGCGACCAGAACGGATGCACGATCTTCACCGCGCTGCTCACGGGCAGCTACAACCTGGCCTACACCGATCTCGGGTACGTCGACCCAAACGGCAACGCTTCGACGCTGTCGGATACGACGACGGTGGCCAGCACCGGGGTCGCGAACCCGAGCAAGGGAAACCCCGTGATCCTCGGCCAGGGCGGCGCGGTCTCCGGGCAATTCAAGACGATCTACCCGTCCACCGGCGGTAACTCGTACACCGGGTACGCCGACGGCCTGTCCTGGTACAGCGGCGGTGGCAACGGAGTCTCGATGTCCGGCTACCGGACCGCCACCTCGAGCCTCGCGTCGTCGGTGACAACGACGACCGCCTCGGGAACGTCCTCGACCATGGGGCTGTTCCCCTTTTCCTCCTCCTCCAACCCCGCGAACTACACCAACAACTACCAGGTCTGGCCAGGCACCTGCCAGCAGGAGGAGCCGCCGTCCGGGACCGACATGGTCACCGTCACCCCGGGATCGAGCCAGACCGCCCCGATCCAGGAGCCGGCACTCGCCGTGGGCGTCACCTGGAACGGCTCGGCGGTGGCGCCGAACGACGTCAAGGTCACGTTCCAGAGCAGCTCGGGTACCTCATGCAAGGACGAATGGGCGATGACCGCGCAGACCGCGAGCGTCGTTAGCGGCAACACGTATGTGTACGGGATCCCGTTCGCAGCCAGTGCGACCACCGGTTCGGGTGCCAGCGCCTCCGGGTTGACCGGCACGGACAAGGTATGCATCGACTACGAGTCGAGCGCGCGCGGTGGCACCGGCGGCAAGTACTACGAAGCAAGCACCGCCACCTTCACCCCCAGTTACACCACCACGTACACCCCCTCGACGTTCGCTCTTACCACCTCGTCCACGCAGGGACAGTGCCCGTGAAGGTTCTCGCGGCCCGGCTGCGCTCCGAGCGTGGCTTCACGCTGGTCGAACTGCTCGTCGCGATGGTCGCCGGGATCGTCGTGCTGATGGCGGGGCTGACGATCCTCGACGTCACGATGGACCAGACGACTCGCTCGTTCTCGATGGTCGACGCCACCAACCGGGCGCGGCCGGCGCTCGAGGAGATCGAGAACCAGCTTCACTCAGCGTGCTTCGCCCAGGACGAGACGCCGATCCAGGCCGGGAGCACCGGGAGCAACCTCGTCTTCCTGACCTCCTACGGAGACGCCGCCACTCCCACCGCGACCTGGAACCAGATCCAGTTCAGCGGGGGCAATCTCGTCGAGAACGTGTACTCGACCTCCGAGACGGAGGTCGATGACCTCCCGGTCTGGTCCCAGGGCTCGCTTCAGAGCACCAAGACGCTGCTGACGAACGTCGCGCAGGAGACGAGCGGAAGCACCACCGTCCCGATCTTCCAGTACTTCGCCTACCAGCAGGCCCCCAGTACGGACGCCGCGGGTAACGACTACATGATCCTGCCCGACGGCATATCGCCGATCCCTGGCACCTCGACCACCGAGTACAACCCGCTGGTCACCGGCACGGCCCAGCTCACGAGCGCCCAGGCCCAGACCGCGGCCGAGGTCCTGGTAACGATGTCCGTGGGGCCGGCCGGCCAGGCGAACGAAAACACCAACCTGGGCGTGGCCGACACCGTCACGGACGCGGTCGTCCTGCGCTTCACGCCGGCCGACAACAACACCGGGGAGGGCGGGAGCTTCGGCCCCTGCGAATGATCGCGATGAAAGCGTCTAACAGACTGCGCTGGAGAACCCGCGGCCGTTTTGCCGCCGACGACGGTTTCACGATGGTCGTCGTCCTTGGCGTGCTGCTCGTCTCGAGCCTGCTCCTCACCGCGGTGTTCATGGCGCTCCAGGGCGAGATCCATCTTGGCAGCGACGATCTGGCGGCCAAGCGCGCCTACTCGGCCGCGGACGCCGGGGTCCAGGCCTTCCTCTATGACATGAACCAGAACCCCAACTACTGGGAGACCTGCTCCAACGACACGCAGGCGACCACTGCGGTGCCCGGGTCGTCGGACGGTGAGAGCTACGCCTACTCACCGATCTACGCCAACGGCAACACCAGCTGCACGAGCAACGTGATCAACTCGCTCGTCGACACCGACACCGGCACAATCCGCATGCTGTTCACCGGAACGGCGGGCGCGAATCCAGTGGTGACGCGCTCGATCGTCGCGAGCTTCAGGATGAACAGCCCGCTCGACTTCCTCTGGTACACGAACTATGAGTCGCTCGACTCGACCCTGAACGGGTACAGCGACTGCGACGTGTACTACCGCCAGAACAAGCCCAGCCAGTGCGACATCAACTGGATAACGGGAGACGTGATGGACGGCCCGATGTACACCAACGACCAGTACCTCATCGAGTCCGGAAACACACCCACGTTCGGGCGAAACAGCAACGACAAGATCGAGAGCGCGGCGCCGGGTAGCTCCCCCGGCGACATCTGCGCCGGCGACAGCTGCGGCAAGGCGAACATCCTCGGCACCCCGGTGCCGAATGCCCAGACCGTGTCGGCTCCTTCCTCAAACGCCGAGCTGCTGACCGATGCCCAGAACTACGGTGAGGTCTACAACGGGACGACCACGATCGCGCTCAACGGCACGACGGCCAGCGTGACCACCTGCACGAGCTCCGCGACCACGAGCTGCACCTCGGGGACGGTGAATCTCGTGACGCAGCCGATCATCTACGTGAATAACACCTCCGGGTGCACTCCCTACACATACTCGCCGTTCAGCACGTCGTATCCCAACAACGGAACCGGCTACTACGGTTGCTCCGGCGACGTCTACGTGTCGGGCAACTACACCACGCCGGTGACGATCGCGTCGGCGAACAACATCATCATCGACAACAGCATCACGACCACGACCAACAGCGCGCAGAACCCCATCGGCACGGCCACGCTGGGGCTGGTAGCCGACGAGTTCGTCCGTGTGATGCACGGGATAAACGGAACGAACCCGGGCCTGAGCCAGGGGTGCAACGCGACCAACAACACCAGTCAGACGCTGTACAGCCCCACGATCGACGCGGCCATCCTGGCGCTGGACCACTCGTTCATCGTCGACAACTTCAACTGTGGCGCCAGCCCGGGCATGAACGGGCAGCCGGGCGAGCTGAACATCTACGGGGCGATCGCCCAGAACTACCGCGGTGCCGTCGGGACCGGCAGCGGCACCCCCTCCACCGGTTACCTGAAGAACTACAACTACGACGACCGGCTCGCGAACATCCTGCCGCCCTACCTGTTCGACATCTCGGACTCGGGCTGGCACGTGTCGCGCGAGACGCTGTGCACGGCGGGTAGCATCGCCACCGGGTCGGGCTGCGAGTCGACGACGGGTTAGCCCGCCGCGGCGGCGTGCCCGCGCGCCCGGGCCGATGAGATAACTTGGTCGTTGGCCCTCCTTTGGAGACGCACTGGGGAGTGGTGTAATCGGCAGCACGGCAGCCTTTGGAGCTGCTCGTCCCGGTTCGAGTCCGGGCTCCCCAGCCTGGGCCACCAACGCAATGAGCAGGAATGTGCCCGCCCCGAATCTCAGGCGTTGGGTGTCCGCGTCGGTCCCGCTGCGGCTCGGCGGTCCCGCTGCGGCTCGTCGGTCCCGCTGCGGCTCGGCGGTCCTGCTGCGGCTCGGCGCGGCCGAGGTGCGGCTGCGCCCGCTGGGCAGGATCCCGCGCCATTGATGCCGGATAAGTGCTCACTCACGGCGCCGGCGGCGGTGAATGCCGGTTCACCCGGCTCCTGCACGGATAACGGCTCACTCGGCAGGCGTCGAAGCTCGAGTGTGCCGTTATCCGGCCGATCGGGCGTGAGATTCGCCCGGAGCTACCGGAATCGGGGAGCGAAATGGATAGCCAACTCGCAGGAAAGGAGCTCAGAACGAAGGCGGCGTGAGCTGAGCATCGAGACCAGATCCCTTACGATCCCCACCGTGGCTGCGCCGGTCGTCGTCATCCTCGCCGCGGGGCAGGGCACGCGGATGCGCTCTGGGACCCCGAAGCTTCTGCATGAGGTGTGCGGGCGCCCGATCATCGCGTGGCCGGTGGCGGCGGCGCGGGCGGCCGGCGCCGGCAGAGTCGTGGTCGTCGAGGGGCCTGATCGTCCGCTTCAGGCGACGCTCGACGGGCAGGTCGCGGTGGCGGTGCAGGAGCAGCCGCGGGGCACCGCCGACGCGGTGAAGGCGGCGGCCGGGTACATCGATCCGACCGACACCGTGATCGTGCTCAACGGCGATCACCCGCTGATCACGACCGACACGTTCGTGGGGCTGGCGCAGGCGCACGCGGAGTCGGGTGCGGCGGCGACGCTGGCCACCGCGGTGCTGGAGGATCCAAGCGGGTACGGGCGCGTGGTTCGAGCGCCGGACGGAACGGTCGAGAAGGTGGTCGAAACGAAGGCGCCCGGCGATGCCACGGAAGCCGAGCTGCACATCCGCGAGATCAGCACCGGGATCTACGCGTTCGACGGCGGGGCGCTGCTCGCCGCGCTCGAGGAGGTCCGCAGCGACAACGCGCAGGGCGAGCTGTACCTCCCCGACGTGCTGCCGATCCTGCGCGCGCACGAACGGACGGTCGACGCATACGAGATCAGCGACGACAGCGAGCTGGGAATCAACGACCGAGCGCAGATGGCCGCGGTCAGGGCGATCGCCCAGCGCCGCATCCACGAGCGCCACATGCTGGCCGGCGTGACGATCGTCGATCCCGCCGCGACCGTGATCGATGTCGACGTCCGAATCGGCCAGGACGCGGTGATCGCGCCGTTCACCAGCCTGCACGGCCGCACGGAGATCGGCGCCGGCGCGCGGATCGGCCCGCTCAGCACGCTGATCGACTCCCGCGTGGGTGCCGCCTCGAGCGTCGTGCACTCTTATCTACACGGAGCCGAGGTCGGCGGCGGGGCGAACGTCGGCCCCTTCGCCTACCTGCGGCCCGGCGCCACCCTGCGCGACGGGTCCAAGGCGGGAACGTTCGTGGAGATCAAGAACTCGGACATCGGCGCCGGGGCCAAGGTGCCCCACCTCTCCTACATCGGCGACACCGACATCGGCGAGGGCACGAACATCGGCGCCGGCACGATCACCGCCAACTACGACGGCAAGAACAAGAACCGGACGCATATCGGCGCCGGCGCGTTCGTCAGCGTCGACACGATGCTGGTCGCGCCCGTGAGCGTGGGCGACGGGGCCTACACCGGGGCCGGATCGGTCATCACCAAGGACGTGCCGCCCGGCGCGCTGGGCATCGCTCGCGCCCGTCAGCAGAACATCGAGGGATACGCGGAACGCCGCAAGGAGCGGGATTCCGGTGCGCGCGAGGAGCACGGCGCGAATAAGAATTCGCAAGCGGCCCCAGACCAGCAGTAAGAATGTTGGTTGATGGCGCTCGGTCGGGTATCCGACACAGGAGAGAGCCGGCCTCGCCCGGCAGTCCGGACAAGACCATCCGTCCCCTTTCGTTCGTAGACTCGATAGTTCGATGAGCCTGCTGGAGACCCCCCTCGCATCGACCGAGCTGCAGCTTGACTACAGCAAGCGGCTGATGCTGTTCTCGGGGCGTGCGAACCCGGGACTGGCGGCGAAGATCGCGGCCAAGCTCGGGGTCGAGCTTGGCGGGGTGACGTTGAGGACGTTCACCAACGGCGAGGTCTACTGCCGGTACGAGGAATCCGTCCGGGGGGCGGACGTGTTCATCGTCCAGCCGACGTGTGGCAACCCCGACACCGGACTCAGCGCCAACGACGCGCTGATGGAGCTGCTCGTGATGGTGGACGCCGCGGTCGGCGGCTCGGCGCACCGGGTGATCGCCGTGACGCCGTGGTACGGGTACTCGCGACAGGACAAGAAGTCAGCGCCGCGCGAGCCGATCAGCGCCCGGCTCGTGGCCCGCATGCTCGAGGCGGCGGGGATCGACCGGATCCTCACCATGGACCTGCACCAGGGGCAGATCCAGGGCTTCTTCCAGAAGCCGTGCGATCACATGACCGCGCTCTTCATGCTCACGCAGTACTTCCGGGACCTCGGGCTCGACGACCTCGTCGTGGTCGCGCCCGACGCCGGCCGGGTGAAGCTGAACAAGCAGTTCGCGTCGAAGATCGGCGCCGACCTGGCCATCCTCAACAAGGAGCGCCCGAGCCAGCAGGTTGCGGAGATCGGCTACATCATCGGCGACGTGGAGGGCAAGACCGCGCTGCTCGTCGACGACATCATCGACACCGCCGGGACGCTCAAGTCCGCCGCCCAGGCCGTGTACGAGGCCGGCGCCCGGCGCGTGTTCGCGGCGGCCACGCACGGAGTGTTCTCGGGCGAGCCGTGGGAGCAGCTCGAGGCGGCCCACCTGGAACAGATCGTCGTCACCGACACGATCCCGCTTCCGGCCGAGGCGCCGGACAACGTCCGGGTGCTCTCGTGCGCCGACCTGCTCACCAGCTCGATCCGCCAGATCTTCACGGACGGATCCGTGAGCGACGTGTTCGGCGGCGAGAACCAGCTCTTCTAGGAGCGCCCGCGGCGGCCGAAGCCTGCCGGGGAGGGGAACGGCATCGGCGAGCGCGACGATCCGTACGTGGGACAGCGCGTCCAGAGCTCGCGTGCCGCGCGCCTGATGGACGTGCTCGGGTTGAGCGAGGAGGAGCTGTGCCGCGTGCTCGACGCGGAGCCGCTCGCGCTGCTTTCGGGACAGCTCGAGCACCGCAGTGAGCTTCCCATCCTGCTCGACCTGCTCGACGAGTCGGCCGAGCGCGCCGGGCCGGCGGTGCTGAGGCGCTGGGTACGGACGGCCGGACCGGGCGGACGGCCGATCGACGCGCTGCTGCGACGAGACTTTGGCGCGTTCGAGGACGCGCTCGGCGATCTCGCCGCCCATGGATTCGTGATCAAGGGTGGCGGCTAGGTCACGTGGGACAGCCGCTCGTTCACACCGTCCGGGTCCGCTACGGCGAGTGCGACGTTCAGGGGATCGTGTTCAACCCGAACTACCTCGCCTACTTCGACATCAGCATGACCGAGCTGTGGCGCTCCGCGTACGGGAGCTATCAGGCCATGCTCGAGCGCGGCGTCGACATGGTGCTGGCGGAAGCCGGGGTGCGGTTCCGGCGGCCCGCGCAGTTCGACGACGAGCTCGAGCTCGCGGTCGCGGTGACTCACCTCGGAAGCACGAGCTTCGCAACCCAGCATTGGGCCCGGCGCGCCGGCGAGATCGTCGCCGATGCTGATCTACGTCACGTGCTCGTACAGCGCGAATCCGGGGCCAAGACGCCGATTCCCGACTGGATGCGCGCGCCGCTTGAACGCTGGAGGGTCCCGCCGGAGTAGCGGTTCACTCCTTCTCTTCTGGCTTGTCCCCCGGCCAGATGCCGGTCAGGTGGTGAAAAGTCTGCGCGCCGGCGCGGTCGACGGCCGCCCCGACGCCGGCCATCGTGGCTGCCTCGAGCGCGGCGGCGCCGACCACCTTGCCGAACGGCGCGCCGGCCGTCGTGGCCTTGGGCGGCTCGGCGTCGTCGATCCTTGACCAGAGCGCCTTGAAGATGGCCTTGGCTAGACGAGCGCTGATCAGCGCGGCGATGATCGCGAACGGCTTGTAGAGAATCTTCATCGTGAGAGCAGCCTACCCGGGATGCGTCCGGCCCGGACCGGGCGGATATAGCTGCACGATGGGGTAAAACGTTAACCCTGCGCAGCGAGGAGACGGAACGTAGGAGGGAAACGGATGCTCGAAGAGGACTCCAGGCACGAGGACGGGGCGGCGGAGGACCTGCTGAGGCGAGCACTGCTCGATGACTCCTCCGCGGTCGCGGTCTCCCTCAAGGTGGGCGGGCTGCCGCTGAGCGAGTCGGTCACGGTGATCTTCCACGGACGCCGGGACCTGGGAACGCTTCAGACGTACGTGACGCGGGGAAGTCGGGGGGCCGGTGCGACCGTCGCGGCCAGCGAGATGCTCCGCGTACCCTGCGATCTCGACTTGGCCGACGCGGACGATCGGGACGAGGCGGAGCGGCTCTATATCGAGCAGGCAACCGCGTTCCGCGACGCTCTCGTCGGCGCCGACGTCGTGCTCGACGTGTGGCGCGAGCCGCTCGGTGACCTGCTGGGCTCGAGCGTCAACATCGATCACTCGATCGAGCTGTCGGTGCGACTGCCCGCGCACCGGCTGCTGCCCACCGCGCTGATCGCGCCGGAATCCCACCTGGTCGTCACGCCCGTGTGCGGCGCGCGCACGCTGGCCGCCGGCAAGCCGCCGATCGGGATCGCGTGTGCCCAGCAGGACGTGACCCGCATCTATCCGCTGGCCGACGATCCGGAGCGGTGCGTGGAGGACTTCCTGGAGCTCGCGGCGGAGCATGCCCGTTCTCTCGCCGAGCGGCTCGATCACCAAGAGGCATCCGTCGAGCGCTTCCTCGAGCTCAGCGAGTAAGGACGCCGCCCGGGACGATGGCGCGCGCCTCGCGGCCTTGGGGTTCGCCTCGCGGCCTTGGGGTTCGCCTCGCGGCCTTGGCGCGCGCCTCGCGGCCCTGGGGTTCGTAGGCCGGTGAACACTTAGCATCGGGGCGATGCGGCGCATTTACCTGCTCGCGATCGCCATCGCCATCGTCCTGTTCCTGATCATCAGCGGCTTGCTGGCGCGCGTGTTCAGCGCCAACAGTGCCGAGCAGGCGGCGATCACCGGGCTCATTCGGGCGGAGGCGCGCGGGGACGCCAGCGGCGTGCTGAACGATCTCCTGGATTGCCGGACCAGCCCTTCGTGCCGCCAGCAAGCGACGACCAACGCGACAGTCCTCAGGCATCCCGGGGCGGTCTCGATCGCTCAGCTCACGCCATCCACGAGCTTCTCGCTCGCCGGCGAGGAGGGGACGGCGCGGGTGGCCTGGATCGTCGGCGGGTCAAAGCCGATCACGCAGTGCGTCCGGGTTCGCCGCACCGGAAACGTGCTGAGCGGGCTGCGGGTCGAGCTGCTCGCGGTCACCCCGAAGCTGCCGGCGGACGCCAACTGTCCCACGCCGGCGCGGTTCTGAACACGCCCGCTTCTGAACGCGCCCGCTTCTGAACGCGCCCGCTTCTGAACGCGCCCGCTTCTGAACGCGCCCAGGTGTCGACTCCGAGCCCTCTCAGTGGTGGGTGCGGACGGGTGTGCGGTCCGGCTCGCGGGCCGGTCGGCGCTCGCGCCCGGGAAGCTGCTCGGACAGCTTCCGGTGATCACGCAACCGGACCCGCGCCGGCTCGGCGTCCGGGAGGGGGATGCCGCCGCGCGGCGGATCGGGCGGTGTCGGCGGCCGGTTGGGACCGCGTCCCCAGCCACCGTCCGAACCCGGATCCGACTGCTGGGGCGGGAGTCCAGGTTCCTCGCGGAGCGCGGGAAGGATCAGGACCGCTGCACACACCAACGCGAGGAGGTGCATCCCGGCGATCATCAGCATCAGCTGAGCGTCGCCCGACATAAACCCAAGCTTAGCGCGGCGTTGTGGCTCGGTGAAGGGGACGCGTGCGCGGTCGCACCGCGAACACGCGCCGGGACGGCGCCACCGCTGCCGGACCGGGCCGCTACCATCACTCGCCGGTCATGGCCACCGCGCAGACGACAGCCCTTCCGGTGCAGCGACGCGAGGTCGACGGATCGCGCGCAGCTCGGCGGCTGCGCCGGACCGGGAACGTCCCGGGGATCGTGTACGGCGGCGGCGAGGAGCCCGTCCCGTTTCAGGTCGACGCGCGCGAGCTTCGCCACACCCTTCAGCACGCCGGCGCGGTGCTCGAGCTCAGCATCGACGGGGCCGGTGGCACGCCCGTGGTCGTCAAGGAGCTGACCCGCCATCCGGTGACCGGCGAGACGATCCACATCGACATGCTCCGGGTCCGCCTCGATCAGGCGATCAGCGCGACCGTGGTACTCGATCTGGTCGGCGCCGAGGACGCTCCGGGCGTGAAGGAGGGCGGCGTGCTCGAGCAGGTGACGCGCGAGCTGACGATCGAGGCGCTCCCGGGTGACATCCCGGACTCCATTCATTACGACGTCTCCCAGGTGCAGATCGGCGACACGATCACGGTCGAGGCGCTTACCGCACCGTCGGGAGTCACGCTCACCGACGATCCCGAGACGGTCGTGGCGACGGTCACGCCGCCGAAGCTCCAGGCTGAGGTCGAGGAGGAGATCGAGGAGGAGACCGAGCTCGTGGCCGAGGCTGGCGCCGAGGAAGCGGCCGAGGAGGCCGGCGAAGAGGCTGGCGGCGAGGGCGAAGGCGGGGACGAGGGCGAGTAGCCCGCCCGAATGAGGCGCCGCCGCCAGGCGCCGCCGACTCTTTCATTTCACTTGCCGGGCGAAGCTCCTGTCGATTGGTTGATCGTCGGCCTCGGGAATCCGGGCGCCGAGTACGACGGGACCCCCCACAACATCGGGTTCGAGGTGGCCGACGCGCTCGCGCGACGGTGGACATTGCCGAAGCCCAAGTCGAAGTACCGGGGGCTGGTGACCGAGGGCCGAACCGGTCCCGGCGGTCCCCGGGTGGCGATCCTCAAGCCGATGACGTACATGAACGAGGCGGGCGACTCGGTCGGGCCGGCCCGGGGCGCGTACAAGGCTCCGCTCGATCGGGTGCTCGTGATCCACGATGAGATCGATCTGCCGTTCGGAGAGATCCGCCCGCGCGTGGGCGGCGGGCTCGCCGGCCACAACGGACTGAAGTCGCTCAAGCAAGGCCTCGGGTCGGCCGATTTCGCTCGGGTCAGGATCGGCGTGGGCCGCCCGCCCACGACCGACCCCGAGCGGGTGGCCGCCTACGTCCTGGGTCGGTTCCGCGAGCCCAAGGAGGAGGTACGGGCGTTGGTCGAGCGGGCCGCCGACGCGACCGAACAAACCGTTCTGAGCGCGCAGCCGACGACCTAGACTCGAAGTAGAAATGCTTCGTACGCTCCTCACCCACGCCGATGAGGACCCACAGCTCGCCCGACTGGCCGACGACGGCGGGCGCGCGTTCGTGTCCCAGTCGCTGCGTCCGTACCTGCTCGCGGCGCTGCTCGACCGTGACCCGGGCACCCCAGCGATCGTCGTCGCCGGCGATGACCGGGCCGCCCGTGACCTGGCCGCCGGCCTGAGGACCTGGCTCGAGCCGCGGATCGTCCGCTACTACCCGAGCCGCGGCGTGACCTACGAGTCGCACCTGGCCCCGCCGCCCCACCTGGTCGGCCTCCGGATCGCGGCGCTGGACGCGCTGAGCGACACGGCTGGCGCGCAGGCGCCGGTCGTCGTGGTCAGCGCGGTGGCGCTGTCGGAGAAGGTCCCCGACCCGACCCTCCGGCCCCACGGCTTCGTCCTCAAGCAAGGTGATCTGCTCGACCTCGACGAGACCGCGATGGACCTGGTCGCCGCCGGCTATGAGCGCGTCGACCAGGTCGAGGACCGCGGGCAGTTCGCGATTCGCGGGGGCCTCCTGGACGTGTTCCCCGCCACCGAGGATCGAGCCGTTCGCGTCGACCTGTTCGGCGATGAGATCGAGTCGCTCAGATGGTTCTCGACGTTCACCCAGCGCTCGCTCGGGGAGGCGGATTGCGTCGAGATCGAACCGGCGGCCGAACTCGCCGAGGAGCACCGCGAGCTGGCCGAGATCGCGGCGCTGGAAAACGAGGACGAACGGCCCGACATCGCCGAGCTCCTCCCCATCGACCAATTCCACCCTTTCCTCACCCTCGCCCCGGACAACGCGGCGATTCTCATCGCCGGCGAGGAGGACGTCGCGCCCGCGCTGGCCGACCACTGGCAGGACGTCAGCGCCGCCTTCAAGGATCGCGACGCCCGCCACCTGTACGTCGACGAGCAGACGATCAGCGACACGCTGAAACAGCGCGCGCGGATCCGCCTCTCGAGCATCGACCAGGATCAGCCGTTCTCGTTCCGGGCCCAGGCCGCCGACGTCCAGGCCCGCAGCCTCAAGGAGGCCGAGCCGGAGCTCGAGAAGCTCACGCGGTCGGGCTACCACACGGTGGTTGCGTTCGCCAGCCGGGGCGAGGGGGAGCGCGCGGCCTACAACCTGGGCCGGCTGAAGGTCCGCTGGCTTGACCCGGGGGAGAGCCAGCCCGATGACCGCAAGCTCCTGACCTTCGCCCGGGCGCGGCTCCAGCAGGGCTTCATCGCGCCGCAGTTCCACCTCGCGGTGATCCCCGAGCATCGCCTGTTCCGGCGGCGACGGGCGCAAGAGGAACCGCACAGAACGAGAAGAAGAGGCGTCCTCAGAAGCTTTGCCGACCTGCGCACCGGCGACATCGTCGTGCACGAGGACCACGGGATCGCGCGCTTCGCGGGCTTTGACACCAAGACGGTGGCGAACGTCACCCGCGACTACCTGTACCTCGAGTACGCGGGCTCGGATCGCGTGTTCGTACCCGTCGACCAGCTGGCCAAGATCAGCCGCTACGTCGGCGCCGGCGGCGCCCACCCGCCCCTGTCCAAGCTCGGCGGCACGCGCTGGGACACGATCAAGGCGCGGGCGAGACGAGCGGCCCAGGAGCTCGCCGGCGAGCTCCTCAATCTGTACGCAGAAAGAAAACGCCGCGAGGGCCATTCCTTCCCGATCGACACCGACTGGCAGCGTGACTTCGAGGACGCCTTCCCGTTCACCGAGACGCCCGACCAGCGTGACGCGATCGAGATGGTCAAGGCCGACATGGAGGCCCCGCGCCCGATGGACCGCCTGATCTGCGGCGACGTCGGCTACGGCAAGACCGAGGTCGCGCTCCGCGCGGCGTTCAAGGCCGTGCAGGACGGCACGCAGGTGATGCTGCTCGTGCCGACGACGATCCTCGCCCAGCAGCACTACGGCACCTTCACCGAGCGGCTGAAGGACTACCCGATCACGATCGAGCACGTCTCGCGCTTCCGCCCCCAGATCGAGCAACGAGAGGCGGTCAAGCGCTTCAGCGACGGGAAGGTCGACATCCTGATCGGAACGCATCGGCTTCTGTCAAGAGACGTGAGGGCCAAGAGCCTGGGCCTGCTGATCGTCGACGAGGAGCAGCGCTTCGGCGTCAAGCAGAAGGAGCTGCTGCGCCAGCTCAAGCTGAAGGTCGACGTGATCGCGATGAGCGCGACGCCGATCCCGCGGACGCTCCAGATGTCGATGGCCGGGATCCGCGACATCAGCGTGATCGAGACGCCGCCCGAGGGCCGCCGGCCGATCAAGACCTACGTCGGCGAGTACGACGAGGAGCTGGTCAAGACCGCGCTGATCCGCGAGCACCAAAGAAACGGCCAGGCGTTCTTCCTGCACAACCGGATCGAGTCGATCGACGAGACGGCCGAGCGGTTGCGCGGCCTGTGCCCGGGGATGAAGTTCGAGGTCGCGCACGGCCAGATGGACGAGAAGGAGCTCGAGCAGCGCATGCTCGCGTTCCTGCGGGGCGACGCCGACGTGCTCGTGTGCACGAGCATCATCGAGTCGGGCATCGACATCCCGCAGGCCAACACGCTGATCGTCGAGCGCGCGGACACGTTCGGCCTCGCCCAGCTCTACCAGATCCGAGGAAGGGTGGGCCGCAGCCGCGAACGGGCGTACGCATATCTGCTCTATCCGTCCGCCGCCGCCCTGACCCAGGAGGCGGCGCAAAGGCTGAGCGCGCTATCCGACTACACCGAGCTCGGCGCCGGCTTCAAGATCGCCATGCGTGACCTCGAGATCCGCGGCGCCGGCAACCTGCTGGGCGACGAGCAGTCCGGGCACGTCGCCGCGCTCGGGTTCGAGCTCTACATGCAGATGCTCGACGAGGCGGTGGCGGCCGCCGAGGAGGGCGCGTGGGCCGAGGACGAGT